>TARA_R110001599_G_scaffold11584_6_pt1 | contig 17588 bp, 14 predicted proteins | sample TARA_R110001599 | Tara Oceans TARA_R110001599 (sample SAMEA4398360) | marine metagenome | biome: Polar Biome; feature: [MES] marine water layer (ENVO:01000295) within the mesopelagic zone...; material: water (ENVO:00002006), including particulate matter (ENVO:01000060) such as...... | reverse complement strand
AATACAGTATGACGATCTTCTAATGTACCAATATCAGTAACTGGACTCTTAGTTGCGAAGTCCCAATAATACCTTGCGTAATATAAATCTTGTTTTATTGGTGATCCTGGCTCGCTTACTAATCCAGTAGCGAATGCATTTAACATCGCAGTTCTCTTTACGCCGGCTAACCAACTATAGTGATTATCCCACCATGAGGGCTTATCAGTGTACCCAAGCATATGCCAAGGTGTGATATGAGGTGTTGGTGTTCCAAATAGTACACTGTATGCACCTTTCCAATGACCCGGCAGATTGGATTTCAAATGACCTTCTGCTATTGAAATAGATGAATAATTCCAAGTAGTTGAGTCGTTTGCATCAAAATAATCTGCTGGATTTAATGTAGTATGTGTTGACTTTGTGTACCAATCTTTAAAATATTTGTCTACATAATTGTCTATTTTATTTAATGTATACCAAGTACCACGATGTTGTGATGGTAAATATTTAATGAAACTATTAGCGTAATGTGAATCTTGTTTACGTATTCCATTGTACACACGTGTCTCTATATCATATAATACTGCTGCTACTGGATCAAAATTAACGTCATTAACTTTTTCTAAGTCCGCGTTTGCATTTAGTGTATATACACTTCCGTCATGTCCTATTAATTCATTAGAGACAACTTGAGGTACATATGTATGTGACAACCCAAGTTTGGTCATACTCGCTGGTACATTACTGTCACTATCCATTTCATAATAATATGCTCTGACACTAACCATTTTACTATCTGTAAATGCCACTGGAATAGTAATCAATTGTATCTTACTTCCATTTAATGTATAATCTTTTCCTAATGTTAATAAGCGCGTGACTGCTATATCGTCGCTATCTCTGTTATCAGTAATGTACAAGTACATGTGATCTTTTCTAAAATCATCATTGTTAATTGTTATGTCTAAATGATATTCAGTAGTACCAGCAAAATACGCTACTTCGACATACTGTGACTTGTTCGAATATAACATATTTGATTGTTTATGTACGTTTGTCCCTTTTCGAGATTGTGTAATCGCTTCTATAACATCTAATGTAAGTGTACGAACATCACTATATGATTTTGTTTTATATAGACGTTTTGTTTGAGCCATGACTAATTGCTTGAATGACCACCAATCTTTTCCTTGCTCGGATAATGCTGCTGCGATGTTCATTTCATCAACACCATAACACAAATCATGCATAGTACTAATGTCATCATGCATGAATATTTCACCAGCATATGAGTTAACGATAATGCTCTTGTGGTAATTATTATCACCGAATGCATCTCCTACGAATCCAGGTGTGCTTTCAATAATACTTAACCAATGAGGTAACGTTTCTTGTATTGTGAATTCTTTTATAAATTCGTTATTTGCATTGTGTCTATGCACATCAGGTATCTGTATATTTTCTGCATTACCAATAACTGTATTGTTACGATAATATTCCACATCTATTGTAGATATATTATCTTCTTGTGCTGAAATTTCAATATCTGATATAACTATGCTGTTTGCATTTATAGTGTATTCGGATATTGGTAATTTTTTACCATCAACATATACTGTATGAAAAAACTCATCCTGTGATAGGTTTGTTACAATCCGACCTCTATTGGTTGCTGGACCAGATAATGATCCGAATTCAAGTACAAATGATATTGTATCTGGTAATGTTATTGTAATTTTGTCACCAACAACTGACGTAGGTGTGTGTACACTACCATCCGCGTTGTAGAATGTTAAATCATTTGCTGATGTGATATCATGAAATACATATGATGCATCTTTGCCTAATATTAATTGTGGCTGATTCTCTCTACTTCTATTATATACACCCTCAGATAAAATTTCAGTGGTTGTTATATTTCCATCTCGTTCAAATACCAAGAACTCTTTATCAACTCTCCAATCAGAATACCCTACTGGAATAGTAATGTCGGTAGAATCTGCAAACAGTTGAACACTATCTTTAGCACCTAATGAATACGCACTTGGTATATATGTACTTACGTTATTAATTCCTTTAACAAAGAAATAATATCCAGGGATTTCAACCCCATGATGACCAAAATCTCTTGCGTAACTATAACGCTCTGTGAACAGATTATTCTCGAATACAATGTTCGCGCCAGTTGCAGTATCTTTATATGATAATGCAAAATTTAATTCACTGTCATCTGTTCCGATTCCTACTTTGTATGAAAAAATCTTACTGCCAACAAACGTGCTTGTACTAAAACTGCTCAATAATGTACCTTGGTTATCACGTAATTTAAACAATGGTGCTGAGTTTGGTAATGTTTTATTCTGTGCTATCTTGATTAAACCATCGTAATACATATCTCTCTTTGCGTATGCACCCGTTCCAGACAATGAATCATTTAATACAACGAATGTATCTCCGTTGGCAAATGTATCTGTGCGCTCTGATTCTGTCAATGTATCAGATGCTACTTTGATGTAAATGCCATTTCCCGTTGCAATACGTGAACCACTGGGGATTCCAGTAGCAACTAGTGATGATAGTACATAATCCACTTGTCCTTTAAACACGCTGTCAGATGAATAATTTGCATATCCGTGATCGGTCATATGCATTAATGAATCGAATTGTATAATTGGACGCTTTGCTCTATTTTCGTTTGTAATAACAGTAGATGTAACAAGCGAAGTATCTAGTGTTTGTAAATATAACACGCTGTCTTTGTGTATCCAATGGTTGGCACGTGACCAAGAACTTGAAATATTATCAGATGCATCAATTACAATATAATCTTTAATAGTATGTGGTTGTGCAACTGACTCTATAGAAAAACTATAAGGTGTGGTATCAGTGAAAAACTTTCGTCCAGATGCATCTGTTAGTAATTTAAAACTAATACTAGTACCAACACCTGTCACCAAGTATGTGTTATCTGCGATGGCTGCATCATAACCGATGAATTTTATTTTCAATCCATTGAACAACTCTACCGAATTGACACTGTCTGTAATTGTACCTAATGACGAACCAGTAATGGTTGTTATCGGATTAGTATCACCAGCAACTAGAAAGGTTGAGTTATATACTGGTAGATCGGATGCCCAATAGTAAGAAACAAAATTTACAAACATGTCTACATTAATAGGTGGTGAATATACATATGCATTAGAATTATATGCAGCATTATACCCATATTCGTCAAAGTTCATTGCAACACTATTTGCAATATCATCAACTGAAATTGTATGTGTAACATTTTTCAATTCGTCAGTCGTTATAATACCTGGCTCTAATTGAGGTACTGCGCTGTTTGTGTTTAAGTAAGTATCATTGTATCTAGTTAATGTTTTACCAGATATATCTCCTACAAATGCATCGACATTTTCCATGTCACCTTTTGATATCATCTGATCAAATGTAGCATCTAACCATTTCTTGTTAACATCTGTTTTGAATGGAGTAGGTAACTTATTTACAGATTTGATTTCATTTATAGGGTAATCACCAGATCGCTTCTTAGCATCTGCCATTTGTTGCTTTGTAGATTTATAATTTTCCATATGTTACCTTAATTTGCCTTAATGTTTGCTTTTGTAATACTAGTTACTATATCGATATCTTTAACAGTTGCATCTGGTATAAACAACTCATCTGTCAATGGTGTTATTTGAAATAATGAACCAAATACACTGGTAGAACTTTCTGGTACTATTACGAATGAACTTATAACACCCATCAATTCGTTATGTACATATGCTGCTAATTCAGTGAAATAGAATGTTTCTCCAAAATCCCAAAGACCAATATCGAAGAAGTCATTGATTGCTGCAATAACCTTTGCCTTTATGTCGGTATCTGTTAAATTGTTGCCTGGAACTTTGATTACATTAAATCGTGATCTCATCTCGGGATCTGCCGCAGAACCAAATAATACTTTGTACTTAACTGGGCGATAGATAATAGTATCACTCATTGCTTTCTTTTTATCAACCACACTAGATTGATTGAATTGTCTGTTTAATTCGTCTATAGTTGGTGGACTAGGCTTAGTCGATAATACACGTGATTCTGATAACCAAGTCTTAAATGTATTATTGTAATCTCGTGTCAATGTAAATATATCAATAATGTTTGACAAACTAGGATCTATAATTTCATTTTCGGCTGGTATATGAGTCCACTCAAATCTCAGTGATGGTGTTGTTAAACTAGTTCCTGCAATATTAAAATATGCATCTGGATTATCTGCACGTGAATCGATTGAACTATCTACCAACGCAACGATAACTTTATTTGATTGGTATAAGCCATTTGAATCTATATTATATCCCCATACATAAAATCTAATAAATTTCTCAGTAACAGTATCATATAGTTCAATGATGTCACGATTTCGCTTTTTAGTGAATTCATTAATATTATATTCATTTGTTAAATTTGTAAATTCAATTTGGTTAGTTGATATTTCATATCTAGATATGCGAGTGGTAATATCATAACTATTATTTATTACACCAGAACCTATGATGGTAGGCGTAACTTTAATTAAAAAATCAAACGGACTTGTTGGTTCTACTGCTGGAACTGGTGAAATTACTTGCCAGTATGCCTGAGTAGGAGTAGATAAATTAGCAGCATCGTAAACATATTTCAAATAAAATGATTGTCCATTAGTAAGTGCTGACAAAATATTAGTTTTTTCTGATGTTGTGAACTGTTTTGCAAATGCTGGGTATATCATATCCAATGAAGCATTGTTTGGTATTTCAATATCAAATGCAATTGCTCCAATTCCAGTTATTGTTAATCCAGATGGTTCACCCTGTGCATCATCTATACCTCTACCATTGGCAAATATACTTGATACTTTTGCCCAATATACAGTTAAGACTTCGTCAACGACTGCTGTAAATTTAACTAATGCACCAACCGTTATATATTTTAAGTAATGAGTCTGAGATATGCCTACGCCTTTTATCACAAGTGAGGAATCAACAAAATAACCAGTGGTTTTATCATTTGTCTGCCAATTAAATACGACATCAGCAGGAGTAACAGAAGATATGTTACTTCTTAATAATTCAAATGCACCTTTGAATCCAGAGTAATACAAGTTTAACAACTCATGATTTTGTATTGCTGGTTTTAGATAATTTTCAAATACACTTTCAGCAACAATATCATCAGTATGTTCTATTTTGGTTGCTGTACTATCACGTGTAAGTACTCCATCTGTTCCAAACAAATGTAGATTAGAATATGTACCAGTAGGATCGTATAATTTAGCATAACGACTATGTCCACTGTGCGTTCTATTGACACTCTTTATTTTTAAAATATTCTCGCTTTGATTCAATAGATAATTATTATAATCATCTGCGGTTATCATTCTATCTTGTGTTACATAATTGCGAGGAGCGTTTGTTTTAATCGTGTCCAATGTTTCTGAACTACTTGCATTAACCACTGGTGATTTTAATTGTAATCCAACTATCATGGTATACGTGTTACCATCTGCACCACTATAATTAATATTGATAGTTTTATTTGATATATCATCTGGACGCAATGTGTAAGATATATTCTCACTTGTTCGATACCATACACGTATAATATTCTTTGGTATAGTTCCGAAATTTTCATCAGTGAACATAACGCTTATCTGATTATTTTCACGTGTCTTCACTGCAAATATTTCATTGGTTCCTGCTTTGATATCGTTAAAGATTTCATTTTGACCAAATACACTATCGACTTTCGTCCACTGAGAAATTACATTACCATTTCCATCGATTGATTGCACCCACACATCTGAGTTATTAATATTTGGCACATCTACATCAAGTGAAAGATTGCTAATAGGACTATCTATTATAAAATCTTTATACTGCAATGATCCTTGCTTAAATCCACAGAAGAAACCAGATGTGTTACTGCCTACACCCTTGCCATCATTCTTATATATCATTGTAAATGCAGATGTTGGATTCGGAATTGATTCAACGATACTACTATATTGACTATCATAACCTAATCCAATAACATCAAATGATGAACTAGAGCCAGCAGCGATACCTTGTATTGAAAACTTAATTTGATCATTCAATGTGTTCAAATTGTAATATTCAACTGTCTGTCCGGATATCTTGATATTAATTCTAGGTGTACCAAATTGATTTCCACTAGAAAACGCAGCATTAATAACTGTAATAAAGTCATCTAGATTATTAATATTAGAAGTACTTTCATATCTAATTTCCTTACCAGCCAACGTAGTACCATCACTACCAATTACAGTTTCATTAGTTTTTACACTAACTACTTTTAATTCACCAAATGCGGTTACATTTCGTCTTGGTTGATAACCTAAAAATTCTGCTAATTTGAATACTGAATCTTGACGCTGTGCTGTACTCAAGAAGTTGTTACGTGTATTTAAATCTGCACGAAATGCTAAGTTATGACCGAACTGTGCAATCAAATCTAGTAGTGCTACAAATTCACTAGATTCAATCCAGTCATTATAATTCTCTGGATATTTCTCTCGTACATAATCGATCATTGTACTACGAATGGTAGCATAATCATATGCTTGGAAATTCGCATTAATATACGAATCATATACTGCGGTAAAATCTTCCGCTGCAAATAACTTTGATTGTCTTACTGATTGTGTCATAATTTATAACTCGCCTGATTCACGGTCGAACTTTAATTCAAGTTCAGTTGCCGTCGTTGTCGGTATATACAATAATTCAATTCTTACTGTCACCGTATGTTTATTTTCTTCAACCCTAACGTTTTCACTTATTAAATTGAAACGTGGGTCATAATTAACAATATTAGATACTTCCTGTTGAATCAAATCAACTGTAATATCATCCAGTGGTTGAAATACATAGTATGGTAAATTACTACCAAACTCTGGGTTCGTCCATTTCTCTCCCTTGCGGATTAAGAAATGATTACTCAAGTCTTGTTTAGCAAGATCCAGATTAGATAGTTGCTTACTTGTATTTTTTTCACCAATAGTGGTGTAACCGATTATTTTATTCATACAAGTATTTATGCAAAAATTAACTACCACTATAATTATAGATACAAAAAAACCGCCAAGAGGCGGTTATATTATTAGTATATTCTAATTTTATTAATATATTTCGATTTCTGCTATTCTAACATGCTCTTCTGGCCAGTTTATATACTCTAACCATTCAACACGTGGAACTGTGATACCGAATGTTTTTGATGAATACGCAAGAGCATGCCACGTAGGCTTTACAGGTTCTCTAATAGGCCTCATTAATTTACTGCCTTTCATACCATTGCACTTTTTACATGATGCTACACAGTTAGTCCAACCTGTGCCACCATCAAGAGATTTTGGAATTACATGATCAATAGTCAGTTTTTCATTAGTGAATTGCTTAGAGCAATATTGACATTCGTGCTGATCTCGTAAGAATAAATTCTTTCGAGTAAACTTTGCCACTTTTGGTAAACGATGATATCGATTTAACATTACAACTGACGGCATAAACATTTCAAAATTAGCAGAATGTAATACAGTATCATAACTATCTAGTATTACTATTTTATTTTGGAAATGTGCTTTCACTGCATTCTGCCAACTGATAGTACTCAGTGGTAGCATAGACAATGGCTGGGCGTCTGCATTCAATAGCAGGACTCGGTTATTCATTGTATGTTTCCGTTCTTGTTCCGTAAGTTATAGGTTGTTAGCGATAGTAACGATTTGACGCTTCCGTGCCTGAGTTAAATTTGGTAAAAATCTTTTTGTTTCTGCGTAGTAAATATATTCTGCTTGCTGGCGAGCTACTTTATCTGTCAGTGCAGGGTATTCTTTGCGTAATATCTGTAGACCTCGTTCTCGCAATAATGCTCGTTCTGTTCGACTGCCATAATCACCTAACATCATTATCGTTGCAATTGGTTGAGTTAACAATCTATTGTAGCCACTTTCAATTAGAGCAGATGCTATATAATTCCATTTCTTATCGATAATCCATTTGGTTAAATCAAATGTTCTCGCGGTCGTCCCAACTTTGGTGAAGTCGTCAGTGAAATAGTACAGACATAGTAGTGCATCATATTGTGATTGACTCAATGTTTTAATTGAAATTAGTCGCTTAAACTTTCGTTCTGTTGTTTTAAAGTCTTCTAGCCATTCACTATACGCTTCACTTTCAAGTAAACCTACACCATTAATTTTATCGTTGATAGTATTGTAACCTATTTGTGTATGATTGTCAAGGGCTGTTTTGTAACATCTCCATTCAAATCGTCTTAATGCAAAATTAATAATATCACTACTTGCTTCAAGCACACGCAGTTCTTGCTCTGTTTCTACAACTGCTGTGTCATCGATTGTCCAACGAGAATAATCTATTAAGTTAGATGGTGTGATGGTGTTAGGTAATATAGTAGACATTATGTTTTACCCTTCGCTGTCTTAATTGTTTCTTGTATCTTACTCGCACCTTTCCACGGATGATGTTCTGGTACTCTAGCAGACACACTTTCTGTAACATTTTCATTCATATCTAATTTATTTACTTTAGGTTTTGGTGCTGCTGCGGCAGTAGTTGAACTATTCATGTATATCTTAGGCGCTGTTTCTATATGATTACTACCTGATTTGTTATGAATATCATTCAATGCTTGTATTATTACATCATTGCCACTTTTCAAATAATAGTCAGTCTTTGATTCCAAACTCATAATATCAGATTTCATATTGATATTCTTCTTTGCTTCCATGTTGATGTTACCATCTGCATGAAAATTTAAATCTTCTTCTGAATGTATATTTACACTTTTTTTACTATACACATCTATGTTTCCTGCTTCGTCCATTTCTACCCAAGCATTGCCATTATGGTTTGTAATGTAAACAAATTTATTAGTATCATCTAATAATATTTGTGCACCACCTCTGCTTCGCAAGCGCACATTCTTACTATCTCCATTCTGATCACCATCATCCATTGTGAACACATGTCCATTCAATGTAGTTAATCCGAATACGTGACTTGGTGATTCTCGTCTTGCACTAGACAAACTATGACCACGTGAATAATCATCTTGTAGTCCTTGTTCTTTTAACCATGACTTTGCGATAGGATCAACTGGTTTCTTTATTTCATCACCTGTATCAGTTGGATTCTTTTCACCAACTGGCTGAATAGTACCATCATGTGATTCTGCGCTGGCACGACCTCCCATCATATGGTTTCTGTTACGTGACATCAGCGATCCAACAACAATACCTTGATCTAATAATTCAACAAATACGACTAATACAGATGTTCCGACTGCTGGTGGCTGAGTCCACATACCATAACTTTTTGGTGTTCCATTTTCACTCGTACCATCGTTGCCATATTCTGTTTCTTCACTAGTTACATCGTCAGTTGATGTGCTTGTAATACCACCATAAGGCGTACACAATAAACAAATGTGATCAACCTCACTATCTTTCAAAGAACCAAATTCACCGAAACGAACTGATATACGACCAGTATACATACTATCAGCATTGTCCGTAACAATGCCTATATATTGACCAGATTTTAATTCTTTAGTATTTATTTTCTTAATATTAATTCCCATGGAGTGATCCTATTTCTATTAATCTCTTTTGAATCAAATCAGTAGACGAATTTGTATCACGAGTTGCCTGTATCTGCTGTGTGAACTTACCTAATTGAAACTTACTCTCTACATCAGTTACTTTATATACCCCACTTGATGCAATATCAAGTTTACGTACACCTGCCGACATGGCTGGTAGATAATTAACGAATGCGAGCAAAGAATCTTCGTCAAGATTATCTATTAGTGTTGGTTCTCTCGTATTCACATGAGATCCGGGTGTTCCAAGCCAATATGGATCACCTTTAATACCAATGTTTAATGACATAAAGTCATTTGATGCTGCGTATATTTCTCGTTGGTCTTTTGCAATAATTGAATTTGATTCACTGCTGTTTCGTTGCTGATGAGAATATAATGTCGAGATAGTATACGTACTATTTTCAATTTGGGTATTGAACGATGTATTATTTACTGATAAATTGCTTAGAGTTTGAGGTGGTGCTTTTGTTATGTTTGTTGCCTCACCAGTTCCCATATCTCCTGTTATTTTTGCATATGATAAAGCATTAGATGGATCTATGGTCTGGATAAACATACTATCGTAATTTAAATCAAAGTCTAACACCTCTGTATTCGTTCCAGTAAATAGATAACTATACGACTTATAGATAGGCAACATTTCAAGTCTTCTGTTCTGATATGATGCATTAGACGTTGCCCATGCTTGTGTTTCTCCACTCACTTGAGGAACTGTGAGGGATGTCTTTAGTTTAATAGTCAATGTAACGATTTCCTGTGCTGCATTTGTGTATAAATCTTTTTTGTCTGTCATTTTTATCTCAGGCGTTACTGTTATGAATTCATTTTCATATGTAGCGTCGAATGCCTTTGCTCTATTACCTTCCCCGCTCAACGCACTGCTAGTTTTTTCTTTTCTGGTTTTGTTTTCGTCTTTTCTATTATTAAATGTATTATAATAATCCGGCACTTGTTCTGTAAGTGTATCTATAAGATATGTTACTATATTTTTACCTGGACGAATTGCATACTGTGCTGCTGCTGAATCAGTTATATCGGCTTTCTGGCCAGTGCCTCCAATATCTGTCGAGGCTTCTTTCAATACAGATTTTAAATATTTTTCAAAAGACTTATCAACTTGTATTATCCATTTTTTTGGATTATGAACCTCATCAGTTTCTTTTGTTTTTCGTATACTCTCTTCTTGTTTATTCAACTCAATACCTAATTGTTTTATTAACGATTCAACATCTGTAATGCCAGACAGTTTAATATCAGTTATATTTTTTGATGAAGCGATGGCTATCTTATGTTGGTTTGATGCTACAAAGTTATATTGTGAACCTTCTGGACCAGCCGTTGCACGCAGTGAAGATATAAGCATTGGATAGTAGAACGCTCCATCAAATCTAACTGTTGATGAATCTGTTATCTTTCTACCAATAAATTCAACTTTTAATACATACTTTGCTTGTTGTATATTGGTGAAATCAAATATTTTACTCAATTGTAATATACGATTCACTAACAGAAATCCACCTGGCTCATATATATCAAATTGAAATGTTCCAGTAGTTGTATTACCAGTAGATGCTCCTGGAACCATCCTGGTCTGTATTACTAAATTTTCTATTGAATATTCTGAAGTTTCTCCGGAAGATGCGATGACTACAGCCTTACTATTCGAGACTGCTTCATTGTTGGTAGAATTATATTTATCCGGCATATTATTTAATTTCTGTGGATCATTAAATATTTCATTGTTCACAATGTACCATGTGAGTTTATATGTCGGACTATCGACTTTTGAACACCAGTTGGCTGATGTTTTTATTTTACTTATAGACATGCATTTACCTTATATAAAATTGCGAGGAACTTGTATAGTTAGTCCCGACTTAAAATCCATTATCGGATCTTTCAATAAGTCTTGATTAAATTCTGCGAATATCCACCATAAATTAGAATTTGAAAATAAATCATACGCTAACGTATCTGGTCTTTCGTTATATTTTGCTTCCAACGTTAATGAATATAAATCATATATTGATATATCACTGATAACAGATTCCATTACGTCAAGATATTTGTTATCTACAATTTCTGTATTCTTGTATATACTGTCTGCATCATATTGTATTTTCATATTATATCATTCCATCTCTTAATACACTACCATTCGCATAATTGTCGAATGAAAATTGACTACTAACTTTTGCTGGATTTTGTTGCATCATCATTGTGATAGATACTGCAAAACTTGCTGGTATCGATGTGGGCGTGGTATCATTTCCTTTACCTATTGGTACTTCAACTGTTACCAAGTCTACATCATCGGCAAATGTGTAATCAACTCCGGATACTACCACAGGTACATTCCTATAATTGTATTCTCCATATGCACTAAAATGCAACACTGGTGGTGGCGCTCCAGCCATTACTGATGATGATCCATACTCCATTTTTGTCATTGTCTTTAAAAAGTGCAAACATGCAATGTTATACTTTGCTTCTTTAATTGTATTTGACACAAAATATGCTTGCATACTAATCGTAGGATTAGGTGTATTTACATAATATTGTTGCTGGTACACACTATGTGTTGTATCATATGTACCATAATTGGCAGAAAATGCTGATTGCATCATTGCTGGTGTGTACGTAAATATAATACCATTTACATCTGATAATTCTTGTAGAATACCAGAACTGAATAGGTTTTTTGCCCACGCTGCATTTGCATCACGCAATACCAATTTTGGTTTATTGCTACTTGGAATACCAGCCATTATCGTAACCTATCCTCAATAAAGTCAAAAATCGGTTGATCAAATTTACCAAAGAATTCGGTGAATGTCTTTTTCTTTTCTTCAAACTCTGCGTCACTGCTCATAACTGCTCTAAAATCACTAGCACTCATACCACCATTCTCAATTGGCATTGTGATATAATATACACGATTTTCATCTTCTGTCTGTAAATTGTTCATATCATCTGGCATCGGCGCTAATACACCGCCAGGCTTTAGACGACCAGCATCTTTTTCACTGAATACTAATACGGTTGCTGTATTACTCTTATCTCTGCCTACTAATGAAACATCTGGTTTATATGGTTGTGTATTGACAATATGATTTGCTGGTACACCAAACATCTTAGACATGATAGATGCCTTTTCTTCAAATGTGAACGGGTCAGTTGAGTAATCATCTGCACCATGCATTGATTGCTGTTTTTTGCCAAATGTAGTCGCGATAAATACATTATCAGCACCAAACTTGTTAACTAATTTTTTATACAACGCAAAGTGTCCTGAGTGCATTGGCTGAAAACGTCCGCCATAAAACACAGTGATTTGATTTGCTATACTTTCTGTTATGATATCTGATATTCGCATCTTAATAATCTCCTACTTATCATGTATTTAGCCTATGATAAACTATGTACTTAATGATTCGAATAAAACTTGACAAAATGATCAAACTGATATATAATTGTAATAATATTAAATGGAGCAATAAACCTAATGGCGAGAGATCCCTCTACACATTACTTAAAGAACAAAGAAATACTTAAAGAAATACATAAATCTAAAATGACATTCTGTTGGTTAGAAGACCAACAGTATTTCCTATTTGATCATATTGTCGAAGCATTCGATGATATCAATGAAGAAACTATCTTGCTTGCAAAGGAAGCACAAGCATCTAGGTTACAAAAGATTGCACATGAAGCCGAAGTAGTTCGTTGGCAAAATGGTGAATTAACAAAGAAAACTAAACCTAAAGCAGCAGAGTTTGCTATAAGTGTAGATTCTATTGATACCACCGATATAGTGTTTCGTGTTATGGGATATGATCATATTCCGTTAGAAGCACGTAAGAAGACACCTAAAAGTGTAGCAGATCATCACTCTCGTTGTAATTTTCCAGCATACAAACATCGTGCTTTTATTAACAATGAATGGACAGAAGTTGCTCGTTCTCATTGGGATGGTGATTTAGAAACAGGCAAGTTTAGTGTTACATGTGGTCACACAACAGAACGATTAGCGATGATGTATATGAAATTATGTGAACGATATTCTATGCGTGGTAACTGGCGTGGGTATACATATGTAGATGAAATGCGGGGACAAGCAATTTTACAACTGACAATGATCGGTTTACAATTTAATGAACTTAAATCACAAAATCCATTTGCGTACTTCACCACAGTAATCAATAACTCGTTTACACGTGTATTGAATTTAGAAAAACGTAATCAAAACATCCGTGATGATTTGTTAGAAGAAGAAGGTCTTGAACCAAGTAATACTCGTATCTTCAACGCAGAATGGGAAGTACAGAAAACCAAATATCTACCAGAAATTGACGGGATAGAAGAAATAGAAGAAGATTCAACACCATCTGATACCACAACAGTAGAATAGTAAAAGGAATAAACAGTGAGTAAGTTTTTTGATGAAGCAGTAATTTTTACAGATATACATTTCGGTCTTAAAAATAATTCTAAGATGCATAACAATGATTGTCTTAACTTTATTAAATGGATGATAGAAGAAGCACATAGTCGAAACATTAAAAAATGTTTCTTCTTAGGTGACTGGCATCATCACAGAGCAACTATTAATGTTGGTACTCTGAATTACACAGTTGATGCGCTACAGATATTGAATGATAATTTTGACGAAGTACATATGATCATGGGAAATCATGATCTATATTATCGTGAAAAAAGAGATATCAACTCACTTCCATTTGCAAATAAGTACCCTAACATTAACATCATCAATGATGAAATATTCGAAGAAGATGGTGTTGCGTTTGTCCCATGGTTGGTTGATGATGAATGGAAGAGATTGAAGGAATTGAAGTCTAAGTTTATCTTCGGTCACTTTGAATTACCTGATTTTTATCTGAATGCTATGATTAAAATGCCAGATCACGGTGGGTTAAAGGCATCTGACTTATCAAAAGCAGATAAAGTATTCTCTGGTCATTTTCACAAACGTCAGGAAAAAGGTAATATTATCTATCCAGGAAACTGTTTTCCACATAACTATTCTGACGCATGGGATGATAAACGTGGTATCACTTTCCTAAACTGGGATGGTACATATGATTTCAAAACTTGGCATGATGCACCAAAGTATCGTGTAGCAAACTTGAGTCAATTGTTAGATGATGCTGGTAGTATCTTGACAAACAACACACATTGTCGTATAATATTAGATATCAATATTTCATATGAAGAAGCGAATTATATTAAAGAAACATTTGCTAATGATTATGATTTACGTGAGATATCTCTAATGCCTTCTAAGAAGGATAATGTATCTGGTGAAGACTGGGATACGGATGGTGATATATCAGTGGAAAATGTTGACTCAATTGTTCTTAGTCAACTTGAAGCGATAACATCTAATTCTATTCGTAACGAAACTTTAATTTCAATTTATAACGACTTACACATATAAACTATGCTAACTATTAAAAATGTAACTATTAAAAACTTTCTTTCTGTTGGAAACGTCACACAAGCCGTTTCCATTAATGAAACAGGACTAACTCTCGTACTCGGAAATAATATCGATATGGGAGGAGATGGTTCTCGTAATGGAGTAGGTAAGACTACTCTTATTAACGCAATATCATATGCACTATTTGGCAGCGCATTATTTAATATTAAAAAATCAAATCTTATCAATAAGATCAACAATAAGCACATGACTGTTACAGTTGATTTCGAAAAGAATGGTTCCCAATATCGCATTGAACGTGGGCGCAGTCCCAATGTTTTTAAATTCTATGTAAATGAAATAGATAATAGTGATATGACAGATGAAGGACAAGGTGAGGGTCGTTTAACACAAGTTGCGATTGAAAAAGTTATTGGTATGACTCACACAATGTTTAAGCATATCATTGCCCTAAATACATACACTGAACCATTCTTGAGTATGCGTGCAAATGATCAGCGTGAGTTGATAGAACAACTGCTAGGTATCACTCAACTATCTGATAAAGCTGAATTACTTAAAGACCTTATCAAGACAGGTAAAGAACGTATACAAGAAGAAAATTATCGTGTTCGTGCAGTCGAAGATGCAAATGAGCGATTTAATACAAGTATCAAAGATTTAGAACGTAGACAACGTCTATGGCATAAAACTAATGAACAAACTATTAAAGAACTTGAGACAGACTTAGTAGCGTTGTATGAGATTGATGTGGAAGTTGAACTAGAATCACATATAGAGTTTGAAGAATACACAGCAAGAAAAAATAAATTCAATACATACACTAAAGATATTGCTAAATTAACAACCACTGTAGAGCGTGAAAATAAACGCCTGATTAAAGCAGTCGAAGATTTAGAAGCGTCTATGGAACATAAATGCTATGCATGTGGACAAGAGATTCATGATGAAAAACATGAACAAATTCTTGAAACAAAAACGTTAGCAGTCGCAGAATATAAAGAACAGATAGCGATAGATGTAAACACTATTGAGACATATACCAATGAACTAAACAACATAGGTGATTTAGGTGTTCCTCCTAGATTATTTTATGAAACAGTACAAGAAGCATATGAACATCAGAACAAGTTGTCTAATACAATCGCAGCAATAGATCGTACAACAACTGATTCAGATCCTTACCAAGAACAAATTGATACACTAAAAGATACTGGTTTACAAGCAGTTGATTGGGATGAACTTAATCGTTTAACCGATATCAAAGACCATCAGGATTTTTTATTAAAACTATTAACAAACAAAGACTCGTTTATTCGTAAGCGTATCATTGAACAAAATCTACAGTTCCTTAATGTTCGACTAGATCATTATATCACACAACTAGGATTACCACATGAAGTTAAATTTCAGAGTGACCTGTCTGTAAGCATTGTGCAATTAGGACAAGATTTAGATTTTGATAATTTATCTAGGGGTGAACGTAATCGTTTAATTCTGGGATTAAGTTGGGCATTTAGAGATGTGTACGAGAGTATGAATTCTGCTATCAACTTAATGTGCATTGACGAATTGATCGATTCAGGAATGGATAGTGTAGGCGTAGAAAGTGCATTAACCGTTTTAAAGAAAATGGAGCGTGAACGCAATAAAGATATTCTACTTATTTCCCACAGAGATGAATTGATTGGTCGTGTTAATAGTGTATTACAAGTTACAAAAGAGAACGGATTCACTACATTTAACACAGAGATGGAAATAATTGACAAATAAAAAAAAGATTGGCATTGATAAAGAACCTGCAACAACAGGCAATGCAACTGACGTTAGCCAGATCGATATTGATCTGGGTGACGATGAAACTGATACAATATGGGTTTATGAATCAGATTTCAATAGTATAGAAATCATGCGAAATGTTGGTGCTGATATTCTACAAAAAATAAGAGCAGTAAGTGGAAAAAAATAATGTAACATATGAATGGACATATGAAGGTAATGTAGTAGAAAAGTTGCCGGAAGGATGCGAAGCGTTTGTTTATGTAATAACAAATACAGTCAGTGGTATGTTGTATGTAGGTAAAAAACTAGCAAAGTTTAAAACTACTAAACCGCCACTGAAAGGAAAAAAGAATAAAAGACGTGGTACTAAAGAAAGTGATTGGAAAGAATATTTTGGTTCCAGTGATAGACTTAATGCAGACGTTGAAGAACTAGGCAAAGATAGTTTCACACGAGAAATTATTCATATGTGTCCAACAAGAGGCATTGCCAGTTATCTAGAAGCACGCGAACAGTTTGAACGCAGAGTACTTGAAACAGATGATTACTATAATGGAATCATCAATGTTAGAGTTGGCGGCTCAAAAGTTCTTAAAGAACACCTAAACGAAACTAAATCCTCGGGCAAATGAAATTATACTTGACAGGAACTTAAAATCATGTATACTTA
>TARA_R110001599_G_scaffold346228_3_pt1 | contig 17612 bp, 16 predicted proteins | sample TARA_R110001599 | Tara Oceans TARA_R110001599 (sample SAMEA4398360) | marine metagenome | biome: Polar Biome; feature: [MES] marine water layer (ENVO:01000295) within the mesopelagic zone...; material: water (ENVO:00002006), including particulate matter (ENVO:01000060) such... | reverse complement strand
ACCCCGATTTCTTACCCTCAGTCATGTTTAGTCAGTTTAATTACTCTAGAATCATCTTCCAATACCTCAATAAATATCTTCATATATTCATCGGGAATCAATTCACTAATTTTTTCAGGCCATTCAATCAAACACAAATTACCAGAATCGAAGTACTCCTCAATTCCAATATTGGCCAGTTCTTCAATATCTTCAATTCTATAAAAATCGAAGTGGTATATGGTTCTTCCAGTATTCGTTAAATATTCATTCACCAATGAAAAGGTGGGGCTCTGAACCAAGTCCATCACACCCAATTCGCTACAAATTGCTTTTGAAAGGGTGGTTTTACCTGCCCCCATTTGCCCCATTAGCAGCCAAATATCGTACTCCTTACCAAAGGCGGTAATTTGTTGGGCAACCTTTTTCAAATCGTCTAACCCATTAGACTCCAAGCGCAATTCAGTAGTCATTATGCCCTTTTCGAATTTAGCGAAATAAAAGGAATTATCATTTCGTCCATGGAAATGCCACCATGCTGAAACGTGTCCTTATAGTACTTCACGTAATGATTATAGTTGTTTGGATACGCGAAAAACAGGTCTTCTGTAGCAAAAGCATAAGAAGTGGAAACATTCGGACGTGGCAAATGAATTTTCTCTGGGTCACGCACCGAATAAATGGCCTGATGCTCTTTATAGCCCAAATTCTTCCCATGCTTGTACCTCAAGTTGGTGTTCACTGTTTTATCCCCAGCAATTTTAAAGGCCTTTTTCACGCGATATGTACCATGATCTGTGGTAATCATAACCCGCAAACCTTTATCACTAATCATTTTTAGGAGGTCGAACAAGGGCGAATGAAGAAACCATGATTTGGTTAATGACCGATAGGCCGATTCGTCTGCGGCCAATTCGCGAATCATTCGCATATCAGTTCGGGCATGAGATAGCATATCTACAAAATTGTAGACTACCACATTCAAATCGTTCTGAAGCAGGTTATTGAATTGGTCGTTCAACTGTTTCCCTTGGGAAGAGTGAATAATTTTATTGTAACTCGTTTTAATATTGAGTCTTAACCTTTGAATCTGTCGCTTTAAGAACTCTTCCTCATTGTTGTTCTTTCCTTCGTCATCCTCATCATTATCGCTCACCCATAAATCGCTTTCTTTTTTCGACATCTCCAAAGGCATTTGCCCTGAAAAAATAGAATTTCTAGCGTAAGCAGTAGTCGTTGGTAAAATTGAATAGTAAGCCGACTCTTCTAGTATGTTAAAGTAGTCTGTCAACTCGCCCTCAATGGTTTTCCATTGGTCGTAACGCAGGTTATCGATCACAATCAGAAACAAAGGCTTATCCTTGACTTCCGGAAAAACCTTCGTTTTGAGCAAATTATTAGAGAGCAACGGACGATCGATATTGGGGTCATTCAGCCAGTCTTCATAATTATCGATCACAAACTGAGCGAAATTACTATTGGCTTCAATCTTCTGCATATCCAGAATTTCGGCCATGCTTTTGTTCTCGGTTTTATCAATTTCCAACTCCCAATACACCAGTTTTTTATGGATTTCTACCCACTCTTTATGATCCATGTATTCATTATAGGCCATACTGATGTTTCGAAACTCCTGCTGATATTCAATATTGGTGCGCTCTGTCACCAACCTTTTATTATCAAGAATCTTCTTTACAGAAAGTAAAATCTGACTTGGGTTCAACGGTTTAATCAGGTAGTCGGCAATATGAGAACCAATCGCTTCTTCCATAATGCTCTCTTCTTCACTTTTGGTTATCATTACCACAGGCAAAGTAGGCCGCTTACTTTTGATGTATTTAAGGGTTTCTAGCCCAGTCATTCCAGGCATGTTCTCATCTAAGAAAACCACATCAAACTGCTTACTTTCAACCGCATCAATGGCATCGGCCCCACTCGCTACTGGAGTGATGTCGTAACCTCTATCGGTAAGGAACAGGATGTGTGGTTTAAGCAGGTCTATCTCATCGTCTGCCCATAAAATATTATATCTTTGCATAGCTTCGCTTTAGCAACAAGCCCGAATTTAAAGGAATTAACGCACAAACATTGAACAAAAAAAAGATAATCAATGATCCGGTTTACGGATTTATCACAATTAGAAGCGAGCTGATTTTCGACATCATCGATCACCCCTATTTTCAGCGGCTTAGAAGAATCAAACAACTGGGCCTAACAGACCTGATTTACCCTGGTGCACACCATACCCGATTCCATCATGCTTTAGGTGCTAAACACCTGATGGGAGCTACTTTAGAAAACCTTAGAAACAAAGGAGTCCAAATTTCTGATGAAGAATTTGAAGGCGCTTTAATTGCCATTTTACTTCACGACATTGGTCATGGCCCTTTTTCTCATGCCTTAGAATTTAGTTTATTAGAAGGAGTGCCTCATGAGCAAATTTCCAGGATGATCATTTCTAAACTGAATGAAGAATTCAATGGTCAATTAGATTTGGCCCTTGAAATCTTCAATGGCACCTACTCCAAGAAATTTCTTTCTGAACTCGTTTCTAGTCAGCTCGACATCGACAGGCTTGATTACCTCAAAAGAGACAGCTTCTTCACTGGTGTTTCAGAAGGAACCATTGGCGCTGACAGAATTATCAAAATGCTCGATGTGCATGAAGGCAGATTGGTGGTTGAAGAAAAAGGAATTTATAGTATTGAAAATTTCTTGAGCGCCAGAAGGTTAATGTACTGGCAAGTGTATTTGCACAAGACCAGCGTAAGTGCAGAAAAAATGCTAATTGCTATCATTAAGAGAGCAAGAAAACTGGCAAAAAAGGAAAAACAACTCTTCTATACGCCAGCTTTAGGCGTTTTTCTGAAAGAACAAGTTGGGATTGACCGTTTCGCCACCGAACCTGCCATTTTGGAAGCCTTTCTTCAATTGGACGATTATGACGTTTGGGGAGCAATTAAAATATGGGTACATCATGAAGACGATATCCTTTCAAAATTATGCCGAATGCTGCTCGATAGAAACCTCTTCAGGATTGTCATTTCGAATGAACCACCTTCTAAAGAAGAAATTAAAGCAGACGAAGCTAAAATTGCTGCAGCTTACCAGTTAGACACCAAAGACGTTAAATATTACTTCTCTCATGGCCAATTGTCGAACAGCGCCTATATGGCCTCCGACAAAGAAATCCTGATTCTTTCTAAATCTGGCCAAGTACGAGGAGTAACTGAAGCGGCCGATTTACCGAACATCAAAGCCATGAGCAAAATCGTCCGGAAATATTATCGATGCTGGCCAAAAGACATATCTTTGTGACACTCAAAATTTTATGAATGGAAATATCAGTAGAGCAAGTTGCGCAACTTCTTGAAGGAAAGGTAGATGGAGACGGAAGTCTCATGGTCAGTCGACTAGAGAAAATTGAAGAAGCTACCGCTGGAAGTATTGCCTTTCTGGCCAACCCAAAGTATACAGAATACATCTACACGACCAATGCCAGTGCAATAATCGTAAAGGAAGATTTAGAGTTAAAGCAAGAAATCAGCGCAGCTCTGATACGAGTTGCTGATCCATATTCAAGTTTTTCCAAGCTTTTGGAAGAATATCAAAAGCTTACACAAATTCAGAAGTCAGGAATCGAACAGCCTTCTTTTCAGAGCATCACAAGCCAAATTGAAGATGATGTATACCTTGGCGCTTTCTCTTATTTGGGTGAAAACGTAAAAATTGGAAAGGGCACAAAAATATATCCCAATTGTGTAATTGGTGACAATGTGACTATTGGAGAAAATACCATTTTACATGCTGGAGTGAAGATATATGCCGATTGCAAAATTGGTGATCACTGCAAAATTCATTCTGGTGTAGTGATTGGCAGCGAAGGTTTTGGTTACGCGCCTCAACCCGATGGCACATTTAAAGCCATCCCACAAACTGGAAATGTGGTTATTCACAACAATGTAGACATTGGAGCAAATACGGTTGTAGATTGTGCTACCATGGGCTCCACCATTATCCGAGATGGAGCTAAAATAGACAACCTAGTACAGATCGCTCACAACGTAGAAATAGGAAAGAATACCGCCATAGCATCGCAAGCCGGAATTTCAGGTAGTGCGAAAATTGGAGAAAACGTAATGATTGGAGGTCAGGCTGGTATTACTGGTCATTTAACAATTGCCGACAAGGTAATTATTGGACCGCAGTCTGGTGTACCCAAAACCATTGAAAATCAAGGCATATACACTGGAACTCCAATTATGGACCATAGAGAGTTCCTTAAGGCCAGCATCGCTTTAAGAAAACTTCCAGAGTTATTAAGAAGAGTCAGCCAACTCGAAAAAAAGGGTTAAATTTGTCGAATTTTTGAGGAGAAAATGAAGAACAAACAACATACGATCAAAAAACCGGTAACGGTATCAGGCGTAGGTTTACATACTGGGGTAATTTCAAATATGACCTTTAACCCCGCCCCTGCTAATCATGGAATTAAGTTTCAGAGGATAGACCTAGAAACCCGTCCAATTGTTGATGCAGATGTAGATTACGTGGTGGATCTTTCAAGAGGAACTACCATTGAACATAATGGTGCTAGAATTAATACTGTTGAACACACACTGGCTGCTCTAGTCGGTTTAGAAATAGACAATGTACTTATTCAGTTAGATGGCCCTGAGCCCCCTATCATGGATGGTAGCTCTAGAATGTTTATTGATGCCCTTGAAACTGTAGGCTTTGAAGAACAAAATGCACTCAGAAACTTCTATGAGGTAACAGAGAGCATTCGTTATAAAGACCCAGAAAGAGATGTAGAAATTGCAGCCTTACCGCTAGATGATTTCCGCGTAACTGTAATGGTGGACTATAATTCACCTGTATTGGGTAGTCAGCATGCATCACTGAACCATATCAGTGATTTCAAAAAAGAAATCTCTTCGAGTAGAACATTCTGCTTTCTACATGAGTTAGAAATGCTCCACAAAAACAACCTTATCAAAGGTGGAGATTTAAACAACGCCATCGTAGTGGTGGACCGTTTGGTTAAAGAAGACGAACTTGATCATTTAGCTACTCTTTTTAACAAACCAAAGGTTGAGGTTGGGCAAGAAGGTATTCTCAACAATGTTGAGCTTAGACATAAGAACGAACCCGCCAGACATAAATTATTGGATGTTGTGGGTGATTTAGCGCTAATTGGAAGACCATTGAAAGCTCAAATTCTGGCCGCAAGACCGGGGCACGCTGCCAATGTAGCTTTTGCTAAAAAAGTTAAAAAAGAAATGCAATTGGCGAAAAATTCGGCACCTCGATATGACCCAAAAGTAGATCCGGTAATGGATATTAACCAGATCATGCAAATTTTACCGCACCGTTATCCATTCCTTTTGATAGATAAAATCATTCATTTGGACGATACGATGGTGGCAGGAATTAAAAATGTAACCATGAACGAACATTTCTTCTTGGGGCATTTCCCTGGTAACCCTGTAATGCCAGGTGTATTGCAAATAGAAGCCATGGCGCAAATCGGTGGGATTTTGGTACTCAACACTGTACCCGATCCAGAAAATTACACTCCTTACTTCCTTGGAATCGACAAATGTAAATTCAGAAAGATGGTGGTTCCGGGAGATACACTTAAATTTAAATGCGAGCTTACTTCCCCAATAAAAAGAGGGATTGCTCAAATGAACGGTACAGCTTACGTAGGAAATACCCTAGTTTGTGAAGCCTCTATGACCGCTAGAATTGTTAAGAATCAATGAACCAGCCTTTAGCATATATTCACCCAGAAGCAAAAATCGCCCGAAACGTGGTGATAGAGCCATTTGTGACCATAAGTAAGAATGTCACCATTGATGAAGGCAGTTGGATAGGCCCCAATGTCACCATCATGGAAGGTGCACGAATTGGTAAAAATGTCAAAATTTTCCCTGGAGCAGTCATTTCAGCAGTTCCTCAAGACTTAAAGTTTGGCGGAGAAGAAACCACACTTGAAATAGGTGACAACACTGTCATTAGAGAGTGTGTTACATTAAACAGGGGCACGCATGCTACCAAGAAGACATCGATAGGTAAAGATTGCTTGGTGATGGCTTATACTCACGTAGCCCATGATTGCCATATTGGTGACAATTGCATTCTTGTTAATGCCGTTCAACTGGCTGGCCATGTAACTATCGAAGATTGGGCCATTATTGGAGGTGCAGCTGCCGTACATCAATTTGTGAAAATTGGAGCACATACTATGGTCTCTGGTGGTTCTTTGGTTAGAAAAGATGTTCCCCCTTATACAAAAGCGGGGCGTGAACCGCTTAGTTATGCAGGCATTAACTCTGTAGGACTGAGAAGAAGAGGTTTTGCCAACGAGAAGATAGCCGAAATTCAAGAGATATATCGTTACATCTTCCTTAAGGGACTAAATAATTCCAAAGCACTTGACCTTTTAGAAGTTGAAATGTCGCCATCGAGAGAAAGAGATGAGATCATCAATTTCTTTAGAAGTTCTGATCGAGGAGTAATGAAAGGCTATACGGCCAGATAAAATGAGAATTGAGGTTGAAAACCTAGGAAAAAAATATGCGAAGGAATGGATATTCAGGAAGCTGGATATGGAATTCGATTCTAAATTTTCTTATGCCATTACCGGTCCAAACGGTAGCGGAAAATCAACCTTACTTCAAATTCTTACTGGAGTATTCTTACCTACTGAAGGCACTATTTCCTTTTTTCAAGGAGATAAAGCCATACTTGAAGAAGACTTCTATAAACATTTAGACATTGTAACTCCATATCTAGAGTTGATCGAAGAATTTACCTTAGATGAGTTTCTGAAATTTCATTTCAAGTTCAAGCAATTGTCAGAGGGTGTTTCCATCGATGACTTTATTCAACATGTCTATTTAGAGAAAGACAGAGATAAGCAGCTTCAGAACTTTTCATCCGGTATGAAGCAAAGGCTGAAACTTGGGTTGGCATTTTATTCGCAAAGCCCGATCTGCTTTTTAGATGAGCCCACTTCGAATTTAGATGAGCAAGGCACTGCTTGGTACCTAACCCATGTAAAAAAGGCACTGGACAAAAAACTGGTCATTATTAGTTCAAATCAGAAATACGAATACGATTTCTGTGACAAAGTCGTTAGCATCCCTGACTTTAAATAAACTTGAGAAAGGATTGAAATCCCCCATTTTATAATTATTATTGGTTTTACAATTAAGGAACTATGATCAGAATCAAACACCTCTCATTTCTATTGATCGCAATCTGCGCACTCACCTTATCTTCATGTGGCGGTGGCGGTGGAGACGACACTCCAGCACTTACTGCTGAGGAACAAAGGCTTTTAGACTTAGTAGGCACCACTGGCGTCACTTACGAGGCCAGCTCCATCACATTTAATGGAACAGCCGCTACTGGTTTCGATAATTTTACACTAACATTAAGAGGAACAGCATCAAGCAAAACTTATTCAACCACAGATGGAGACCCGGTTTTTAAAGCTTCGGGATCATGGGCATTCAAAGGCACTAGTATCAGTGAGATCTTAATTGATGCAAACTCCAATAACACATTTGTGATATCCTCATTTAATGCCACCGCTGGCACATTCACTTTAACCGTTAATTTTGTAGCCAACGGAGGAGTAGCTGCAGGAACAGCCAGTACTAATGGAACTTATGTTTTCAACTTGGTGAAACAATAAGAAATAAAATTCAACCCTAACAATAATAAAAGAGCCGTTTTAGAAATTCTAAAACGGCTCTTTTCATTTAATTCGAGGTGGTAATTGACTATCCTAATGCCACAACCCCTGGAAGTTCTTTGCCTTCCATGTATTCCAATAAAGCTCCTCCACCAGTAGAAACATAAGAGACATCGTCTCCATAACCTAAGAGGTTTACCGCTGCTGCTGAGTCGCCACCACCAATCAATGAGAAAGCCCCATTCTTAGTTGCTTCAACAATGGCTTCGGCTACAGCTTTGGTGCCGTTGGCAAAATTCTCCATTTCAAAAACACCCATTGGACCATTCCAAAGTATAGTTTTAGAATCTCTTACAGTACGAGAGAAAACTTCAGCTGCTTGTGGCCCTATATCCAAACCCATCCAACCAGAAGGAATCGCATTATTCATACAGATGTCTGTATTGGCATCGTTGCTAAAAGCATCGGCAATTACAGAATCGATAGGTAGCATAAGATCAACCCCAAGTGATTTTGCCTTTTTTATCAACTCTAAAGCCAGTGGTAACTTATCTTCTTCCACTAAAGAGTTACCGATATTTCCACCCATTGCTTTGAAGAAAGTATAAGACATCCCCCCACCAATGATAAGGTGATCTACCTTTTCTAACAGCTTTTCAATGATCATGATTTTATCAGAAATCTTAGCCCCACCCATGATGGCAGTGTATGGCTTTTCTGATTTATCTATTACTTTTTGTGCATTCTCAAGCTCAGCCAGCATTACATAACCACAGCCTTTTTCATTAAAAAATTGGGCTACAATAGAAGTAGAAGCATGCGCTCTGTGGGCTGTTCCGAATGCATCGTTAATATATACATCACCATGCTCTGCTAGTGACTTTGCGAAGTCTACATCGCCTTTAGTTTCTTCTGTGTAGAACCTTAAATTCTCAAGTAAGAGTATCTCACCGCTCTTTAAATTAGCAGATAGAGATTTAGCTTGGTCGCCAATGCAATCATCACCAAACAACACCTTCCCATTAAACACTTCACTTAAATGAGCTACTAAGTGCTGCAATGAAAACCTATCTTCTGGGCCAGTTTTAGGTCTACCTAAATGCGACATTAAAACGACTGCACCTCCATTATCCAATACATATTGTATTGTTGGAATGGCCGCCCTGATACGGGTATCATCTGTAATTTCGAATTTATCGTTCAGTGGAACATTAAAATCTACTCGAATTAGTGCTCGTTTTCCTTTAAAGTCAAAGTCGGTAATGTTCTTCATATTTTCTATGCTTGTTTATTTTGCTGTTGCCCTTCTCAACCTGTCATTAATGGCCCTTCCTAGCCCTTTTTCGGGGACAAAACTTACCACAATGAAATTGATATGTGGGTTTTGATCTAATGTCCGTAAGCTTCCAAACAAGTTCTTGGCAGCCTCGTTCAAATTTTCACTTTCAGATAATAAGATCTGATTTTCAAGTTTAAAACGTTGATCATGTTTGTTGAATCCTAAAAAACCATAAGTCGAGAGGTCTTCCGTTTCTAGATCAAGATCGTCTATTACTATTATTTTCTTTTTAGGTGCGTAATGGCTTTTGAGCATCCCTGGTGCTTGAGGTTGAGAAGAAGAATGTGAATTAACTTCAACCTTACCAATTACTTGCTCAATTTCTTCAACTGAAATCCCGCCTAAGCGAAGGACTTTCGGTAGTTCATCTTCAAAACTAACAATGGTAGATTCCACTCCTACCCCGCAATCGCCACCATCTAAAATATACTCAATTTTACCCCCCAGTTGCCGCTGCACATGCTCCGCAGTAGTCGGACTGATATAACCAAAAGGATTGGCACTCGGAGCAGCCAAAGGAAAATCTAGCTCTTTCAATAATTGCCTTGTAAGTTCATGACGAGGCATTCGAACAGCAACTGTTTCAAGCCCAGCTGTCACCAAATCAGAAATTACAGCTTTCTTTTTCAACAGAATTGTCAATGGCCCAGGCCAAAACACATTCGTCAGTTGAACAGCTTTGTCTGGCAATTTCTCCGTGAACTCGCTTAGCCTTTCAAAACTATCGACATGGACAATCAGAGGATCGAAAGTGGGTCTGTTCTTAGTCTTAAAAATTTTTGCTACGGCATCAACATCAAAAGCATTTCCAGCCAAACCATAAACGGTTTCGGTAGGAATTGCCACTAGATTTCCTTGTTCTAGTATGGCTTTTGCAACATCAATATCGATCCCGATTGTCGCCACTATTGCATGCAGTTTTGGCTGATGGCTTCAGTAGCTCCTTCGAAGTTCAATGATTGAGCAGTGGTTAAGTAACTGCAACCATCCGTTCTATTTTCAAGCGCCAGCTCGGCAAGGCCTAACCAATAATAAGCTTCACCATACTCTTGGTTTAACTCGATTGCTTTCTTAAAATCAAAAATGGCATCATCGGAATTATTAATTCTAAGTTCGGCTTTCCCTTTATTCAAATAAACCAACGGATTATTTGCCTCAAACCTTAAAGCAAACTCAAAATCAAAAAGGGCACGATCAAACTCTCCGTATTTAAAAAGAATGGCACCGCGGTTTATATACAAGTCAGCAACATTTGGCTGAAGTAAAATTGCTCTGTCTAAATCAAGCATTGCTCCTTGATCGTCAGAAAGCAAGCGTCTTGTATTTGATCTGTTATAGTAAGCTCTGTAATCAGTGCTATCTATTCTGATGGCTTGGTTAAAGGTAGTAACTGATTCATCTAACTGACCTATTCGCAGTAGGGCTACTCCTTTGGCATTTAAAGCAACATAATTATTACTGTTCTTATCAAGCGCTTTATTAAACGACTTGATGGCTTCGGCATAAGATTCTTGCCCCATTAGATTTCTTCCTTCTTCAACCAACTGCTCTTCGCTTTTCCCGCAAGAAGACAGTACCAGTAAAAAAGACAAACAAAGAACTCCCTTAAGTATAGATTTCATATCTGTGATTTAGGTGGCAAAGATACAAACCACAATTGTTTCTAAAAGGAATTACTCTCTAGTATAGATTACCTTTTGAACTTTAATTTCGCCACGGTATTCAATACGAATAATATAGATTCCAGGTGGAACGGGACTGCCCTTAACATTCGTTCCATTCCAAAAAATTTCGTTTTCACCCTGAAAGCCAAGCCCCAAAGCAATTGTTTTCACCAATTTTCCATCAGAATTGTATACCCTTGCTCTTACCACATCGGTTTCAGGAAGTATATAGTTTATAGCTACGTTGTCTGTAAAGGGATTAGGAAAAGCATTCTCCACCACTAGGCCACTGCCACTTTGTATTACTGGCTCTGGCACTACGCCCGAAATTTGACTTTGGTACAATCCATTCCCATGAGTTGCCACCACTATTTTACCATCCGACCTTCGGTAATCAAGCATATTCATAGGAACGCTACCGATGGACTGGTCGCCTTCCTGCAACCAAATAGTACTTTCACCATTAATAGCCGTTGCGCTAAATAGACCTACGCTGGTGGCTAAATAGTACTCTGTAAATCCATCTATTTTGGGAACAATTTCTGCCCAACGTACCGATGGCCCTCCCCCCATTCCGCTTTGGCCTTCTTCTAAATTTCCAGAAATACCTTCAAAGGTTGTTCCGCCATCTATTGACCTGAAAACGCTTTTTATTTGATAATTAGAGAATACAACTACTATTTCATCTGCATTTGTAGGGTTCACAGCAATAGAGTTTACATATCCGCCAAGTGTAAAAACATCCGAGGTAATTTCAGTAACGGTATACTCATCGGAATGCGCAAAATCCATTCTGAACACTTGACCTTCCGAGGTTCCGTAATAGAGAATATTCTCTTGGTCAGAAGAAGTTTCGAGTGCCGAAATAGAGCCAGAAGCAATCTCTGTTCTATCCAGCCTTTCCCAGTTCACATCGGTTTTGGTTTGTAGACCTGAAGGGATTTGGCTTAAGTTTCTATTTCTCCATAGAAAATCGCCTCCAGCATAAAACATTCTATTTCCATTATTATGGTCCAGTACATATGGATTAATGAAAAGAATGGGTTGAGAAGGATCTGCCCCAGCTCCCGATGGGTCTACTCGGGCAAAGGAAGAAAGTGTAAAATTACGATTCAGTGTAAGTCGATATACCTGCCCGTTTTGAAAAGAGGTGTAATAATTGATTCCAAACCGTGTTGAAGCGGTAAAGCCCCCATCTCCGCCAATCAAGCGAACAGCATTATTACCAGTGCCAATGGTTGAAAGGATACTGCCGTTATCCTGTAAACCTCCAAAAGCAAAATTATCAGCCGGAGATTGACTCATATTTACAGTATAGTACTGTGTCGTGATATAGCCATTATTCAGCGACTCATACACCACTGGACTGGCCAAATTATTAGTAGTCTTAAATAGCCCTCCATCATTAGCAGAAATCATCACATTTGGGTTTGACGGCAAAAAGACCAAATCATGCTGATCAGGATGATGATTAGGGTAGCTACTATTTCCTTCCACATCTGGGTTATACCCTCCTATCCATTTTACATTTCCTTTGGTAGCAAAGCCATCTGTCGACCTATAAATATTCGTTCCGCCAATAAAGACAGTATTTTCATCAGCAGGGTGAACTCTGACAAATAAATCATATGAACTTTGGGAGTCAAATGACTCAATTTCTTCATCAGTTCCATCGGGCAAATTAACCGACCTGTCCTCAATGGTGCCTGTGACATTGTTATATTTAATCAGCTTATGCCCCTGACCTGTATCGGAAAGAAAGTAAACGATATTTGGGTTGCTCAAGGAGGCTCCTATTTCTGTACGTCTGTACGCTAAGTTAGTGTGAGCTACAAACCTTGTCCAATTTACACCGTCATCAGATTTATAGATTCCAGCAAGAGGAGAAAAAGCATTCGTTGTATTGGTAGAACGGCTCAATGTCGCATAAAAAACGCCATTGCTCGCCCGATACACTTCTGTATAGAATATGGCCGGAACATCATTCAAGTCAACATTATTTCCCACTTCGTATAGGGAGTTTCCTAGAACTGTTGCCCAAGTTTGGCCACCATCACCCGAACGAACTACTCCACCATAAATGGCAGCTATAATTTCATCATTGACACTATTGGGATTCAGAGTAATGTCCCAAACGTACATAAAGGGTGAATTAAATTTTTCCGGGTTATTTACCTGGGTTGAAGGTAATGGCTGCCAAGTAAGTCCGCCATCGGTAGACTTATAAATTCCATCTCCCCGAAATGGAGCACCGGGTGAACGTGTTGAGTTTCCAACCAATTCGCCAGTGCCATAATACCAAACATTCCCTTTTCCTGGTCGAGTATCTTGAACTATACAAGTTACGCTATGAAGCTCATCTGGATCAGTGGTCTTTGTCCAACTTTGTCCGCCATTTGTAGAGCGCCAAACACCACCAGAGACACCAGCTGCAAGAATGACATTCTCATTGGTGACGTCTATGGCTACCGCCCTTGTTCTTCCGCCCACATTGTTTGGGCCTAAGGAATTCCAAGTCAGTAAACTGGGTGCCTTTTGAGAATTAACCCCAGCAGCACTCGTTTTCAATCGGTTCAGGTTGGCTTTAAGTTTTAATTCTTGGACGAAATCACTTTCCATATCCCGAATATTGCTCGGGATTTCACCTGTTGACGGATTGGCCAACATCTGATGGATATATTCGCTTCGCTGTTGAACATTTTCTCTTGAAAAGAACTCGGCTCTAGCGGTTGGAGGCTCCACCACTGTCTCTTTGTCTTTTGACTTAGGCGTAAACACAAATACCAAGGTCACAATGGACCAGAGCACGAAAAGACTCAGAAATAAAATGGATTTTTTGTTAAACTTCATCAAAGATAAATATAGGGCACTCAAAGAGTTTTATTGCATTCAAGCACCGTTTTCAGCTAAATAAATTACTTTGTTTTGGCATACATACGCAGTAACGAAGGTTCATGACTTATCTTTTCTTTCAGGTTACTGAAATGAATCCACTTAAGGTCATTTGATTCGTGATTTAATTGCGGGACTGCTCTTTCAGGCGCTACGAGCAAAAATCGAACATCATAATGTTCATGTTCAGGTACTTCTTTTCTTTCAGGAATGGTGTGAATATCCAAATCGAAAATTTTTGTTGAAGCAAACACAAAACCCGAAATCCCAGTCTCTTCTTCCGCTTCCTTTACAGCGACAGCCCTTACGTCTTCATCACCATCAGCATGCCCACCCGGCTGAAGCCACATGTTCAGTTTCGCGTGATGAAGTAATAAAACCGCATCCCTTTTGTAATTCAAAATCCAAGCAGAGGCCGTTATATGCCCCATCAGCAGAGACCTTTCAAAACAGTTATCATAATTACTAAGCAGGCTTTCAAACCTAGGTTTGAAAGCCTGCTCTTCTTTATACTCTGATTGGTACTCTTTAATTTCTGTAAGAAGTTCTTCTCTTAAATTATACCCCATCCGAAATTACAATGTTGGCTTTGTTCAACTTCTTTTTCTCAAGCTTACTCACAATTTCGCCTCCACCAGCATTGTCCATATCTCCTTTTCTTACCAACACATAATAAGGAATGGCATCCAGTTTCTTGAAAGTTACTTGCCCCTTATTATTGCTTAGTTGAGCCTCTTGAACTGCATTTTTTTCAGCATTATAATCCGCTTTAGTCTTGTAGATTGTCACTTTAGCGCCTTCCACTACGTTGCCAAGCTCATTTAAGACTGTAATTTTTAGTTTGGTGTTGAAAATTTGATCTGGTTGTTCTAAAGTGGTAAAGAAGCTTCCAAAAATCAATGTTAGGGTAATCAGTACAGATTTCATACTCTCTTAATTATAGGTTTCGGTCAAACAATTTTTCAATAAATACCTCGAAAGGTAAGGCCTCGGAATATAAACGATCTTGATAGATATTGGCCATCAATTTTATATAACTGGGCTTTCGATCGATCATAACGTATTCGATCAGAATATTGCCGTAAAGTTGGTTGGTTTTTTTTTCTTCCAGTTCTAAGCCCTGTGGTTTTAGATACCATTTTTCAATCACCTCCTCAAAAGACTCCCGATCAATGATTCTGCGGTCATTTTGCGCCAGCTTATATTCGAACTCAAGGGTTTTCTCTTTTAAATGGTCAAACAAGTTTCTAAACTCATCACTTGATATTTCATTGTCATAAGTAACCGCAAAGCCATTCGAATACTTGGTTTCCAGCAAGTGAACATTAAGCTTAGTTACAATGCCTTTCTTTTTCAGATGGTAGGCATTATAGATTTCTGTCAGTAATTCAGTCTTTTTATTGCTGTCCAACCATAATTGAAAGCTCTCTGACTCTCGACTGGTTCTTTCCAATGGTTCATGGATCAACTCAGCGGGGCCTTCATCCTTTCCTTTAAATATCTTGTTATATATATCGTCAAAAAAACTCATAATCGACTTTAATGCTTTTACGGATTATCCTTCTTCCCCTTTTCCAGCTTACCAAACTCATCAAATTTCAAAACACCATGATCAACCAGTTCAGCTACAAGTGTTGTCAGCACGTTTTTGTTTTCAGGTGCTATGGCATTCACCAAGCCATTGACATCGAAGTCGGTGGATTGACCTAATAAAGAGAATATTTGTGTTTCATATTTCGCTCTCAACTTTAGTTCTTCAGCCTTTCTCTTATTCTGAACGCAGTTGTCGCACACCAGACACGGATCATAATTTACCTCACCAAAATACTCAAGTAACTGTTGCGTTCGACAGCGCTCTTCATTGTGTAAATAAGCAATGACCGTTTCCATTTTGGCCGTAATCAACTTGCGCCTGCTTTCAATCTGATGGTTATCTATCGGTAATTTATCGGCTGGGTATTTCGGCATCAAAAACGATAATTGAGGCTGATCTTTTTGAGGAATATACTCCAACACTTCTCGCTCATGTAGATGCTTCAGCATTTTTCGGCAAGCATCCACGGTAAGTCCCAAATTGGCCGCCAGATTATTCTCCTGAATAACAATCAGGTTATTGTAAGCATCGCCCCCATAAAGTCTAAGAATTGCCTTGATCAATGGATCAAACTGAGCATTGGCAATCTGAAATTCATACATCTGCTTTTGATTCAACCCAAACATCAATCGCGAAGGCTGATAAAAGGATTCACTCAATAAAATAGCTCCCTGAGACTCCAACACTTTAATGCCGTTGAAAATCTCCATAGGGTGTCGATCGAAGTTTTTTGAGAAGGTTTGGAAATCGAAATCGAAGCTGTCTTGCGGATGACTCCCATTGGCCAACTGATAATAGTTGCCTAACATTTGATATACCTCCCGAATCAATTTCACTTCGGGCAATGAATTCTTCGTCTTCTTTCTTAACTCCTCTATGTCCTTTTGGTGGCAAATGATTACTGCAAAGGCCTTTTTTTCATCGCGCCCTGCCCTGCCTGCTTCTTGGTAATAGGCTTCAAGATTTCCAGGCAAATCCATGTGAATCACCACCCGAACATCCGGTTTATCGATGCCCATTCCAAAGGCATTGGTGGAAACAATGACTTGTGTACGGTTATGAATCCAGTTTTCCTGTTTTAAACTTCGCTCTTCATGCGTTAAGCCCGCATGGTAAAAATCAGCACTGATGTGGCTTCTTTGAAGCATTAAAGCCAATTCTTTGGCGTGTCTTCGGGTGCTTACATACACCACCGCAGATCCACGCACTCGATTCAATACCTCTAAAAGTTTTCTTTCCTTGTGCTCTTCAAACCGAACTGAATAGGAAAGATTTGCCCTGGCAAAACTCTTGGTGAATACCTTCTTGTTTCGGAACTCAAGTCTTTCTTGAATATCTACTTTCACCTTTTCGGTTGCGGTTGCGGTCAAGGCCATAATAGGCACTTCTGGCAACAGCTCTCGTATGGCGGCAATTTCTAAATATGCAGGGCGAAAATCATAGCCCCATTGCGAAATACAATGCGCTTCGTCTACAGCAATTAAATTGACACCACGTGTGTCATGAATAATCTTAATCCGCGCTTTAAAAAGCTCTGTTTTCAACCTTTCAGGCGAAACATAAAGAAACTTAATATCAGCATTCACGCAGTTATCTAATGCGAAATCTATTTCTCTTTTGGACATTCCTGCATGAAGCGATTCGGCAGAAACACCACGCTTTTTCAACTGATATACTTGATCTTTCATCAGAGCGATCAAGGGTGAAATAACTACACAAAGCCCATCATTTACCAGCGCTGGAATCTGAAAGCAAATGGATTTTCCACCACCCGTAGGTAGCAAAGCAAGCACATCATTGCCTTCCAGCGAAGCCTTGATAATATCTTCCTGCAAAGGCCTAAAGGCATTATAGCCCCAGTATTTTTTTAGAATGTTTAGCCCTTGGTTCATTAAGAGTGAAGATAAAGATTAATTCAAACTGTCAACTGCAAAGAACAGCAGTTTTGCGTTGGAGTTCATCAAAACTTCAAAAAAAGCATTTTAAGGGCTAAACATTAAGTTTATCACTCCTTATTCGGAACGTAAAGCGGTAACGGGGTTCTTAGTGGCGGCATTGATGGTTTGAATACCAATGGTTAGTATGGCAACCAAGAATGTACATAAAAGGGCTAGCGCGAAAACCACAACGCCAATATCAGTTTTATAGGCAAAGTCATTTAACCAGCCTTCCAACACCCAAAAAGCCAAAGGAACAGAAACCACAAAAGCGATGAGCACCAACAAGGCAAAGCTGCGTGTAAGTTCTTTTACAATGCTAGAAACTGAAGCACCCAATACTTTTCGAATTCCGATTTCTTTGGTGCGTTGTGTTGTAATAAGCGAAGAAAGCCCCAACAAGCCTAACGATGCAATGATAATGGCCACGATAGAAAAGGCGCCAATTGCATCCGTTAATCGATCTTCATTTTCATAAAGTTGCGCAAATTGATCATCG
>TARA_R110001599_G_scaffold8801_2_pt1 | contig 17620 bp, 23 predicted proteins | sample TARA_R110001599 | Tara Oceans TARA_R110001599 (sample SAMEA4398360) | marine metagenome | biome: Polar Biome; feature: [MES] marine water layer (ENVO:01000295) within the mesopelagic zone...; material: water (ENVO:00002006), including particulate matter (ENVO:01000060) such as...... | reverse complement strand
GTGCGCTTCTTCATGCTCTCCGACAGCCCGCCCGAGCGCGATCTGCCCTGGTCCGAGGCCGGCATCGAAGGCAGCTGGCGCTTTGTCCAGCGGCTCTGGCGTCTGTTCATCGCGGTGGCCGACAGCAGCGATGACGGCGAAGACAAGGCGCTCCGCCGCAAGCTGCACCAGACCGTGGCCGGAGTCGCCGGCGACGTCGAAGCATTGTCGTTCAACAAGGCGGTCGCGAAGATTTTCGAACTGGTCAACCTGATCGAGAAATCCCAGCCCTCGGCCGACCGGACGACGGCGATCAAGTCGCTCGCCCGGATCGTCGCGCCTATGGTTCCGCATATCGCCGAAGAGGCCTGGGCATTGTTCGGCGAAAGCGGGCTGGTCGCAGACGCGCCCTGGCCGGAGGTCGACGAAAGCCTGCTGGTCGAGGATGAAGTGACGATCGCGATCCAGGTCCGCGGCAAGCTGCGCGATACAATTACCGTTGCAAAAGGCAGCAGCAAAGAGCAGCTTGAAGAACTTGCTCTGGCATCCGAGAAGGTGCAGCGTAGTCTCGACGGAGCGGAAGTTAAGAAGGTGATTGTCGTGCCCGACCGACTGGTCAATATCGTAATATGACGGCTGTGATGGCCCGGATCACCCTGTTGGTGACATTGTCGGCGATGCTGGCCGGGTGCAACCTGCGGCCGCTCTATTCCGGCGGCACCAGCGGCGTCGTCCCGCAGCAGCTCGGCCATGTCGAAATCGAGCCGATCGCCGGCAAAGCGGGATGGTTGACCCGCAACGCGCTCAAGGATCAGCTCGAAGCGTTTGAGGGCGAGGAAGCAAAATACCGGCTGATGATCGTGCTGGACGACAAGATTGCCGGATTTGGTGTGCGCAGCGATGACCGGATCACCCGCGAGCGCAGAACCTTGCGCGCCCGCTATCAGCTGGTCCGTCTCGCCGATTCGGTCGTCGTGCTGGACGCAACCGCGGGTTCGGACGCCGGGATCGACGTCGTATCGTCCGAATATGCGACCCTTGCTGCGGAAGATACCGCGCTGGAAAATCTGGCGACCCGCGTCGCCAACCAGATTGTAACCCGGCTTTCCCTATTCGCCCGGACCGAGGCCAACGCGCAACCGCAACCATGAAGGTCAAGCCGGAAGAGATTGTCAGGCGCTTTCATTCTGCCGCCAATCCATACCGTCTGGTCCTTTTATGCGGTCCCAACGTCACCCGCTGTCAGGCGCTGGTCGACGAACTGGTCAAACCATTGGCCCAGTCCGCAGAGCGGGTCGACATGACCATCGCAGACGTCACCGAAAGCGCTGCGCGCCTCAATGACGAGGCCAATTCCGCCTCCCTGTTCGGGGACAAGCGCTATATCGTGCTGCGGCTGAACAGCGGCGAAGCGGTGCGGGCGACGAATGCGATCGAAACCTTGCTGGCAAGCGGGTCCCGCGGCGATCCGGTCTTTGTCATTGCCCCCGGCATGGGTGACAAGACCGCTCTGGCCAAGTCGATCATCGCCGCGCCGGATGCGATGATCGCGACCTGCTACGAAACCACGCCGGAACAGGCGGCAGCGGCGATCGTGACCATGGCGAAAACGGAAGGCGTGAAGCTGAGCCGGGAAATGGCACAGGAAATGGCCGCGCTGACCAGCAACGATCTGGTGCTGGCGCGGCTGGAAGTGGAAAAGATCGCCCTCTATCTCGATGCCACGCCCGACAACCCGCAAACGCCGGAATCCGACGTTCTCGCCTTGCTCGGTGCCGAAAATGACGAAGAGGATATCGGCCTGCTGATCCACGCCGCCCTCAATGGTGACGGGCCGCGGCTGGCGCGCGAGATTGCCGCCTCGCGCGCGCAGGGCATTAGCGAGATCGGCCTGATCAGGGTCATGCTCCGCCATCTCACCAAGCTGGCAGAGCTGCGGTCCAAGGTCGACAATGGCGCCAATGTCGATTCGGTCGCCGGCCATCCCAGTGTCTTTTTCAAGGAACAGAAGCATTTCAAGCGGCAACTGAGGATCTGGTCCTCTGCCCATATCGCCCGACTGATAGAACGGATTCTGCAGCTCGAGATCACGCTGAAAAGCAGCGGCCAGCCGGACCAGGTTTTGCTCGAGGAAGAATTGCTGTTGATCGCGCGGAAGGCAGCGAGAAACCGCTAGCTCATTCGTAGTCGGCGGTGATCGCGATCCGTCCGCGAAACTGGCCACTGGCATCGCCGCGCAGCCGCAACTGTCCGCCAAAGGTAAAGACCAGCCGTCCGGCCGGATCAAGCCTCGCCATGGCCGGCAGGTTGGTTTCCAGCTTCTCGAGCTCCGCCGTCGAACCATCGGGCGCGCTCAGCAATATTCTCTGCGGCAGGGACACCCGCACGTTCCGGCCCGGTTCTCCGGTCAGCCGTCCTTCGCCGTGGAGCGACATGCCACCGAGATTGGCGATGCTGCCGCTTATCTGCCTGGCGCCGGACATCGGATCAATGCTGACCATACCGCCACCGCCACCAATCAGCGCCATACGCGAAAAATCCAGATTGGCGGTAATCTCGATCTGCAACGGTATTTCCTGCTTGCCGGTTGCCGTTTGGGAGAGACTGTCCGACATCGGGCTATCCGCGCACAGGCGGCATTGCGCTTGCGCCATATCCGGCAGGAATGCCAGATATGCGGTCATGATTGCTCCTGCCAGCCAGCGATTTCCTACCATGGTCATAGACGATATTTTGGCGGGATATGGTGAATATCCGGTTAAGCGGAGCCCCGATTCGCTGTGAGCTTCCGCGCCAGCCCTATTGACCGTCTGCGATCGAGGCCCCATTTACACGGCATGGAAAAAACAAATTTGAGCGACGAACAATGGCGACAACGGCTATCGCCTGAACAATATCACGTGCTGCGCGAAGCCGGCACCGAGCGGCCATTTACCGGATCGCTGAACGCAGAATATCGCGACGGCGAATTTTTCTGCGCCGGCTGCGGCAGCAAATTGTTTGAATCGGAAAGCAAGTTCGACAGCGGTTGCGGATGGCCGAGTTTCTCGATCCCTGCCGATAGCGACGCGGTCACCGAGATCGAAGACAATAGCCTCGGCATGCGCCGGGTCGAGGTCCGCTGCGCCACTTGCGACGGCCATCTCGGCCATGTTTTCCCCGACGGTCCGACCGAAACCGGTCTCCGCTATTGCATGAACAGCGCGGCGATGGCTTTTGAACCGAAGGAAGACTGATTTTTTGCTGTATTTCCCCGCGTTCAGCCTGCAGTAAGGCGGCTACACGCTAGAAAAACTTATATTCAGCGTATAGTGGGCAGATCAATATGGCGCGTGGCAAAAAACGCAAATCAGAGCAGGGGCCAGCGCGCAAATGGTTCTGGCGGCTGGTCAAAACCGGCCTGATTGCAGGACTTCTGGCGACTATTTCCCTGGTGGTGGCGGTGCTCGTTGTCCGCTCTTCCCTTCCCGGCTTCGAGGATCTGAAATCCTCGCCCAATGGCCAGATGATCCGGGTGCTCGACGTGAACGGCAAGGAGCTGTTCTCGATGGGCCCGAGCTATGGCGAGTGGCTGCAATATCCGGATATTCCGGAGGTCATGAAGGCCGCGATGGTCTCGGTCGAGGACCGGCGCTACGAAAACCATCCCGGTGTTGATCCTATCGGTATCGCGCGGTCCATCCAGGTCAGGATGCAGCGCGGCCACTGGGCCCAGGGCGGCTCCACGATCACCCAGCAGCTGGCGCGCAATATATTTCTCAACAACAACCGGACCTTTGGCCGAAAAGGGCGGGAAATCCTGCTCGCGCTGGCCATAGAACGGAAATTTTCCAAGGAGCAGATTCTCGAGCTCTATCTCAACAAGGTCTATTATGGCGGCGGGGCCTATGGCATCGATGCCGCTTCGCGCCGGTTCTTCGCGCATGGCGCCAGAGATCTCAGCCTCGCCGAGGCGGCTATTATCGCCGGACTGGTCAAGGCCCCGTCGCGTTATTCGCCGACTGCCGACGCGAAAGCGGCAATCGGGCGGGCGACCGTGGTGCTGGAAGTGATGCAGGACGCCGGTGCCATAACCGCAGCCGAGGCTGCGGAAGCCCAGCCGGCTTCGGTCAAGCTGGCACCGGAACCACGACAAAACAGCGTCCGCTATTTTACCGACTGGGCGCTGCCACAACTCGAATTGCTGATCGACGAAGCGGTCGAGCCGATCGAAGTCTGGACCACTCTGGATCTCGACATGCAACGCGCGGCGGCGACCGCTATCCAGTCGCGGGTACCGGCCGGTGCCCAGGGCGCGCTGGTCGCGATCGACCGGGATGGTGCGGTTCGCGCCATGGTGGGCGGCACCGATTATGTGACATCCAACTATAACCGCGCCACCCAGGCGGTGCGTCAGCCCGGCTCCGCCTGGAAGGTGTTCGTCTATATGGCGGCGCTGGAGGCCGGCTATTCGCCCGACGATACGGTGACCGACGCACCGATCACGATCGGCAACTGGACTCCGCGTAACAGCGGTAACCGCTATGCCGGTGATATTGACGTCCGGACCGCCTTTGCCTTTTCCAAGAATACCGTCGCGGCGGCGATTGGCAATGACATCGGCACCTCGACGATCGCCAATATGGCGCGCCGCTTCGGCATCACCACGCCGATCGATACCAATCCGTCGATGGTGCTCGGCACCTCCGATGTACGATTGCTCGACATGACCCGCGCCTTTGCCTCGATCAGCGCCAAAGGGGTCGCGATCACGCCGTTCGGCATCACCAAGGTGCAGACGATGAAGGGCGATGTTCTCTACCAGAGCAAATTTGACGGCAGCCGCGTGCTGGTCGACCCGTGGGTCGCGGCGGGGATCACCGACCTGATGCAGACCGCGGTCAACACCGGCACCGGGCGGGCGGCGCAGATCGGCAGGCCGGTTGCCGGCAAGACCGGAACCACCAGCAGCAACAAGGATGGCTGGTTTCTGGGCTTCTCCAGCGGCCTGACCACCGGTGTATGGATGGGGCGCGATGACGCAAAACCGGTCGGTGGCCTGCAGGGTGGCCGGGCTCCGGCCTCGGCGTTCGCGCAATTCATGAAAACGGCCGTGGCGAAGCGCAAGGTCGAACAATTTGATACCGAGCTGGTCCTGCCGGAATGGCAGTTGGAGCCGGACGAGGATGAATTGTTTGGCGAGCCGGAAGACGGCATTTATGTCGATGAAAACGGCATGCCGATCGAGACCGGTCGCGGGATAGAATATGACCTGGAAGGTGGCGAGGCCGCCGATAATCCGCGTCTGGACCAGGAATGGATCGATTCGGTGCTCGGCCGCGGCGCCGATCCTGCTCCGCGTAGACCGGAGCCGGCTCCCGTCAGAAAGCCCAGACCGTTGCCGCCCCAGAATCAGCCGGAATCCCTGCTCCCCGAAACGCTCCGTCCGGACGGCCAATAATAAGGGCTCAGTCGCCCAGCGGGGCTGGTTGCTCCACTCCGACCATATGCAGGCCGCGGCCATGTTGTTTGAGCCAGCGGTCGGCGACGCGCCGGTCCGATTCAAAAATCCGGTCGAGCAGCGCATAGAAACGGGGACTGTGGTCCATGTGGGTGAGATGCGCCACCTCGTGCGCCACGACCGACCGGCGGACGTGGGGCGGAGCCATGACCAGCCGCCAGCTCAGCCGGATCGACTTGCGACCGGAACAGCTGCCCCAGCGTCGGCGCGCATCGCCAACTGCCAATTTGGGCAAATCGGTGCCAGCCCGCTCGCAATAATAGGCGAGATCGTCGGCATAGACGGTTCGCGCCTGGGCCTTCAGCCAGCGCAGGATGCGGGTTTCGACATGTTCCTGCGGACCGCCAAGCCGGATTTCACCTTCCCCGAGCAGGGGCGTTCTGGCAAAATCCCGGGACCAGCGAATGATATGCGGCTCGCCCAGAAACGCGATCTGGCTGCCATGCTCCACCGGGACCGGGGGGACGGCTTCGGCAAAGCGGGCGTTCAGCCAGCCGGATTTCGACCGGGCAAATCGCAGAGCCTGATCTTCCGACGCATAGACCGGCATGGTCAGACAGACGACCCGCTTGACCGTATCTGCCGAAACGATGATCGAACGGGCCTGCTTTGATCGCCGGATCTGGAGCGGATAGCTTTTGCCATCCAGGCAAATTTTCTGCGCCTCGGAACGGGCTTTGCTAAAGCGGAGCATCGAGAATATGTTGTTCTAGGGGGCCGGCTTTCGATTCCGGAATGACCTTGCCACGGATCGACTGGCCCGCCTTGTGGATCGATTCACGGTCACCGGAGACGAGATAATGCCATGCCGGCAGCGGCAGATTTCTGGCGCGCATCTTGTAGGCGCAGCTGTCCGGCAGCCATTCAAATTCTTCCAGCTTGGTGCGGGTCAGCCGGACGCAATCGGGAACGTGGAATTTGCGGTGGCGATAATCGCTGCACTGGGCGCTCTGCAGATCAAGCAATTTGCAGGCGATGTTGGTCATGTAAATCTGACCGTCATCCTCGTCCTCCGCTTTCAGCAGGCAGCATTTGCCGCAGCCGTCGCACAAGGCCTCCCACTGTCCGCGATCCAGCGACTCAAGCGGCAATTCCCAGAAGGGTGGCTCGGAGTCTAGCGCACCCATCGGGCAATTTCCGCAGCAACATCCTGCGGCGTTCCGTCAAAAGGCAGTAGCGCCAGGGGCTCTCCGTCCGGTCCGAACAAATAGGCCTGACGGCTATGGTCGACGAGATATTCGCTCGCACCTTCATCATTGCGGACGTCGTAGATGATCAGATATTTTTCGGCTACTTCCGCCACTTCTTCGGGGGTGCCGGTGAGGCCGATGAGCCGCGGGTGAAAGGCGGAAACATATTGTTTCAGCACAGCGGGCGTATCGCGTCCGGGATCGACCGATATGAAAATCGGCTGGATTTTGCTGACCAGTTCGGGATTTTCTTTTTCAGCCTGCTTGAGACCGAGCATGATATTGGCAAGATCCACGGGACAGACGTCCGGGCAATAGCTGTATCCGAAATAGACGATCCGATATTGGCCCTTGAACTGCGTGTCCGAGGTTTTGCCACCGTCCTGGTTGGTCAGCGTGAAGGGACCGCCGATCCTGGCACCCGCAAGCGGTGGTTCCATGTTTTCGGATCCGCCCCCGCCCGCGGTCGGGTTGCAGGCCGCCAAGATGACCAGTAACCCTGCGCCGAGGATCATTTTCGCGATATTTTTGATATTGTTCATTACCCGGCCAGACATGGTCTGCTAGTTGATCAATTTCAACAGATAATTGATAGACAGGGTTTGCAGCGGATCGACGCAGAGACTCTTCGACGAAAAAATGGGGCCAATAATGTTCAACAACCATCTTTCAGCCACGCTTTGGGCCGGTAAACTCGTGCTGGCCCTGCGTTTCGCGGTGCTCGGCGCCGCAGCCATGTCATTATCGGCCCCTGCTTCGGCACAATTTTCCGACAGTTATAATTTCCTCAAGGCGGTCAAAGACCGGGACGGCGAGGAAGCGACCAAATATCTCAGCCAGCCGGGTTCGGTGATCGTCAATACCCGCGATATCTCGACCGGCGAGACCGCCCTGCACATCGTGGTTGAACGACGCGACAATATCTGGCTCGGTTTTCTGCTGCAAAAGGGGGCCAATCCCAATTTGGCGGACAAAGAGGGCATGACCCCTCTGCTTCTGGCGACCCAGCTGCGGTTTGTGGACGGGGTGAGGACCCTGTTGGCCAAGAAGGCCAGGGTGAATGACACCAACAAGCAAGGCGAGACCGCGCTTATTCGAGCGGTTCAGTTGCGCGATGCGGAACTGGTCCGTCTGCTTCTGGCCAATGGCGCCGATCCGGACCGGACCGATACGCTGGCCGGAAAATCGGCGCGCGACTACGCCAAGCAGGACCGCCGGACAGCAGGGATTCTGGCAGAGATTGAAAAGGCGGACGCCGAAAAGAAACCCGAGGCCGAAGGCCGGTTCTTTGGCCCGGAAGGCTGATATCTGATTTCTAGCCGCCGAACTGGTGCAGGGCCGAGTCAGGACTGATCCAGCCGTCAGAGACCGCGGCACGGCGCATCGCGCGGCGGGCCAGGCGCATGGTCTCGGTCTTGCGCCGCGCCGGAGCGAGCGCATTGGTTGCCGCCGGACGGACCATTTCCGCATCATAGGCATCGGCGATGATCAGACCGGTGCGTTCGGGCAGGAAATCGGCACCATCGACCGGGGAAGCGTCAAACCCGATCGGCAAGGCCCAGTAGAACCGGTCGCAATAGTCCAGATATTCCATCCATTTTCCGTCGCCCAGCAGATCACTGCGCGCGACCTTGATCTCGACGATGACGATCTGGCCCTTGGCATCAATCCCCATCAGATCGACCCGGCGTTTGTTCCGCAGACTGACTTCCGGCAACACCAGAATATCGTGCCGCAGAAACATCCGGGCGACGCCGCGCGCGACGGCCTGCGCGCCGCTCAGTGCGTCATGGCCGCTCAGCAGGCCGGATGAATCTTCGGTTGTCGTCATGTCCGTTAGCTAGAACATAAAAAGAACAAAATAAAGGCCCCCGTGAGGGAGCCTCTACAAATTCGATATTCTCGCAAGGTCTATTGATAAAAGACGTGATTATCGATCGTTGCCAGACGCTTGAGCCGCCAGCCGGGTGAAACATAGCGCGCGTGAAAGAACAACGCGCCTTCGACCGAGCTTTCCCAGCCGTCGTTTACCGCAATCTTGGCGATTGCTACCGCATTGCGCCAGCTCTGGCGCCCGGTGTGTATGCGAGGCATCTTGCCGCCGCGCACGAAGGAAAACTGGCTGCGCTGATAGACAACGCCGCAAATGCTGTCGGGAAAGCGCGAAGATGCGACACGGGCAAGAACGACGCGGGCAACAGCCAGCTGGCCTTGCAGCGATTCGCCCTTGGATTCAAAATAGACGGTGCCGGCAAGGCACTGCATTTCGGCATCGAGCGAACCGTCGACCGATTGCTGGCGCACCAGTTCACGCAGGGTCAGGGCATCATCATTTACAAAATCGACGTCAGCGCCAAAGCCACGATCCGTGTCTTCATTGGCGATTTTGTCTGATTCGATAACATCCTGGGGAATTTCAGCGACAACTTCCTGTTGCTCGCCAAATATGATCGCTTGATCTGATTCGTCCTCTTCCAGCAGGGCCGGATCGACAAAAATCTCGGTTTCGGGCGTCTCGTCAGATGCTTCCAAAGCGAAGGAGACATCGGTAACCGACAAGGCCACAACCGTAGTAATGGCAAGCGACAGGGCGCTTGCAGCACGAAAAATTTTGCTCATAAACCTATGTTATTATGCGGTGAGACCAGAGCGAATCGTGACATTCCCGTCAAAACCGCCAAAAACAGACCCGAAAATCACGGCGTAGGTCTGTTTCTGTTCCCCCCGTCTGCGTGTTTTCTGCCTGTCATTCACGACCAAGTCAGCAGCAACCTGCGCATCAAAGTTGAGCGCCAATTATGGTTTTGGGAAATAAAGTCAAGTTTACTGACCCATTTGGGCGATGAGCCGTTCCGCATCCGGGATATCCAGTTCAATTAACCACATATCGGGGTCAAAGCGAAATCTCTGGCTTATATATTCGTGCAATTCTTTATTGTTATCAGTAGCTTGAGGCCAGATTTGCTGCCAGTTGGGCAGGCCGTCCAGCGACGGCATATTCTCCAGCAGCTTAGGGTTTTCGCCCTTTTCGAGGCATTGGATGAGAATGGCACCGGATATCCGGTCACCCTTTTTCAGCACGGCGCCGAAGCCACCATTTTGACTGACCAGTCTGAGCAGGGACTGGACCTTCATCTCTGCGGAAAGCCGCGGCTCAATCATCCGTCTTGTAGCCCGGCAGCGATGCCAGAGGGATATGCGAGCGCATGAACGTTCCGGTGCCACGCGCTATTTCCTCGCCCTCGCTGTCGACCAGCCGCGCATCGGCGACAAATACCCGCCGCTTGCCGCTCACCCAGCGGCCTTCCGCGATCACCGGACCGGATTTGAGCGGCTTGGTGAACAGCAGGTTGAAGGCGGTGGTCAGGATGAAACGGTCGGAGACCAGGCTGTTGGCGGCATAGAAGGCCGCATCGTCGAGCATCTTGAAATAGGCGGTGCCGTGGACGGCCCCGGCTGCGTGATAATAGCGCTCGTCGACATCGAAGAAGATCTTGGAGGTACCGGCTTCGCCAATCTCGAGACGGGAATCGAACAGCCGATTGATGGGCGCTTCCGCATAGAGCCGTTCCAGAGCCCGGAAATGCCCTTGGGCGCCGCCTGTGTCCGCGATCTTGTCGGATTCGTCTGCCATGGTCAGCTCAGGCAGCCTGCTGATTGCGTTGTTTGCTCAGCAGGGCATAGAGAGCGTCCTGACCCGATGCGCCCCGCAACTTGGCCACCATATTGTCGTCCCGCAGGAACCGGGAAATCTCGGCCAGGGCCTGCAGATGTTCGACTCCCGCCTTTTCCGGCGACAACAGGGCATAGATCAGATCGACCGGCTTGCCATCGTGGGAATCGAAGGCAACCGGTTCGGCGAGCCGGAGGAAGATACCGGTGCAACCGTCGAGATTGGCCAATTTGGTGTGCGGCAGGGCGATTTCCCTGCCAAATCCGGTAGATCCCAAGGCTTCGCGAGCGATCAGCCCCATTTCGATGGTTTTGGCATCGAGCCGATAGCATTCCTGCCCGATCTCGCCGATCATGCGCAGAATTTCGTCCTTGCTGCCGGCGCCGGGACAATCCCTGACGGCAGTGATATCCAATCGAACGGACAAGATAGTCATCATATTTTCCTTTTGTCCCGGCGATAATCCGCCAGATCGAGAAATATCTCGAAATCTGTACGCCGGAGCGCTTCGGGCCGACTGGCAGAACCACCATTGCCGGCCCCTTAACGGAAATGCGGCCCTATCAGCTGTGCGGTTCGACCCACCCAATGGTGCCGTCTCCGCGGCGATAGACCATATTATGGGCACCAGTGCCAGAGTTTTTGAACATCAGCGCGCCGGTGTTGCGCAAATCCATCATCATCACCGCGGTTGAAACGCTGGTGACCGGGATGTCGGTGCTGGTTTCGGCGATGATCGGGGGGGAGTCGCCATTGACTTCGCTTTCTTCCTCGTCGTCGTCCGACGATTCAAAAACCCGATAGGCGGCTTCTTCCTGTTTCGCCGCATATTGCGCCTGAACATGATGGTCGTTGAGTCGACGCATATAGCGGCGCAGCTGCTTTTCAACCTTGTCCGCGGCTTTTTCAAAAGCCTGGTGGGCATCACCGGCCTCGGCATCGGCCTTGAGCATCAGGCCCTGCATGACATGATTGACGATATCGCATTTAAACTGCGAATGCGGTGCCTTGCTCACCGTGACATTGGCTGAAAGTGCCTTGGGAAAATATTTCTGGGCGATCGCGTGCATCCGATCTTCGGCGTGGGTTTGCAGAGCATCGCCAGTGTCAACCTGGTGTCCCGAAACACGAACTTCCATATTAATTCTCCTCTTCATTTGGTACCGTTACACGATTGTCGGTACGCCTAAATCCGTCAAACCTTTGTCCACAAAGGGCTTTCAATGCCCTCGATGAATTTCTTGTGCCGCGCCAGTTCATCCGCCGATGCATGATGTTCGCGAACCGCCATAAAGGGTCTGCGCGGCACTTGCTGAACTACTGGTTTCATATTGGCGGAATCGCCCCCGCCACTGTCATCGGCCAGCCCCAGGCCGATCTGCCGCCCGCCGGTCAATTCGATATAAAGCTGGGTCAGCAATTCCGCGTCGAGCAATGCTCCGTGCTTCACCCGGTGGCTGCGGTCGATGCCGTAGCGCGAGCACAGGGCATCGAGCGACAATTTGGCACCGGGATGTTTCGATTTGGCGATTGCCAGCGTGTCAATCATGCGAAACCGCGATATCGGTTTATAACCGCACAGGACCAGTTCGGCGTTGAGAAAATTGAAATCGAACTGGGCATTATGCGCGACCAGATTTGAATCGCCGAGAAAAGCCAGAAGCTCTTCCGCACCCTGTGCGAACAGTTTCTTGTCGGACAGGAATATGTCGGAGAGCCCGTGCACATTCTCGGCCGCCTTGGGCATCGGTCGCTCGGGATTATAATAGCAGTGGAAACTGTTGCCGGTTTCGATCCGGTCGATCATTTCGATGCAACCGATTTCCACCATCCGGTCTCCAGTTTGTGGATCAAATCCGGTGGTTTCGGTGTCGAAAATTATCTCTCGCATAAGCTCAATATCGGACCGAACTCTGGGTTACGCAAGGGATGCTTTCAGTTTTTGAACAAGTTTCTGAACCTGCTGTCGTGTTTCTGCCAGCGGCAGCGATGTATTGATCACGGAATCGGCCCTTTTGCGCTTTTCCGCATCCGGCATTTGCAGCGACTTTATCTGTTCAAACCGTTCTTCGGTCATACCGGGACGGGCCAGAACCCTGGCGCGCTGGTCCTCCGCACTGGCGGAAACCACGACAATATGATCAATGCCGTCCGCGCCGGATTTCTCGAACAGCAAGGGAATATCGAACAGGACCATCGGCTGGTCCTCGTTGTCCTGCAGAAAGGCCAGCCGCATTTCCCCGACCGCCGGATGAATCAACTGTTCCAGCCGCTTCAGGGCCGCCGGATCACCGAGCACCGCGGCTCCGAGTTTCTGCCGGTCGACGCCTTCGCTATTCGTGCATCCCGGGAACATCGATTCGATCGCGTCGACCAGAGCGCCGCCGGGTCCCTGCAACTGGTGCACCGCGGCATCGGCGTCGAACAGGGGCACATTTTCATCGGCAAACATTTGCGCCACCGTGGACTTGCCCATCCCGATCGAGCCGGTCAGGCCGATAATATAGGGTCGGTCGCGGACGGTCATGCGGTCAACAGCTTCCGTAGCTGGTCATCATCTTCCATCGGGGGCGTGGCGCCGAAAAACAGCTCGAAGGCCAGAGCCGCCTGACCGATCAGCATATCGAGACCATCGACCACCGCCAGATCACGCTTTTTCGCCGCGCGCAGAAGACCGGTTTCAAGCGGGGCATAGACAAGATCGTAGACCAGGGCATCGGCGGGCAGGGGATCGAGATCGAGTTCCAGCAGCGGCTTGCCGGTCATCCCGAGCGGGCTGGCGTTGATCAATATGTCGGCCTCCGGCAGCCGCGCATCCATCGGCAGGACGCCGCCTTTCACCGATGCCTGCATCAGCAGGCCGGTCGCTTTCAGACCGCTGCGCGCGACAAAGGTTATTTCGCCAATGCCGACCTGTTTCAGGGCGAACAGCACCGCCCGCGCGGCTCCCCCCGCTCCAATCACGACCGCATGTTTGCCCGACCAGTCGCTGTCGGCAATCGGGGCCATGAAACCGGCGGCATCGGTGTTTGTGCCGATCAGACTGCCGTCCTCCTGTCGCACGATGGTATTCATCGCGCCGATCTTGTCGCGCACGCCGCCGGGATCGCTCACCAGATCCATGATCGCCAGTTTGTGCGGCAGGGTCACATTGCAGCCGCGCCAGGAGGGATCTTCGCTGCGCTGCGCAATATAGCCGGTCAAATCGGCGGGAACGACATGATGGGCCCGATAATCGGCCTCTATCGCCAGCCGTTCGAGCCAGAATTTGTGAATCAGTGGGGATTTGCTCTGCGCGATCGGATCACCGATCACTTCGGCATAGGGGATATTGGTGGTCATGACGTCAAAATTCCTCTTATGCGAAGATAGTCCAGCAGGTGGAGAAGCGGCAATCCCATGATCGTGAACTGGCTGCCGGTGATCGCGGAGAACAGCTGGGCACCGCAGCCCTCAATCTCGTAACAGCCGACACAGTGGCAGATATTGTCCCATTCCGTCTCGACATATTGCGCTATGAAAGAGTCACTCAGGTTCCGGACCGAGAGCGTCGCGATATCAACATGGCGCCACACCGGACGGCCTTCTTCGGCGATCACCGCGGCGCTGAACAATTTGTGTTTCCTGCCGGACAGCAGCTTGAGATGCGCTATCGCGTCTGCGGGATCAACCGGCTTGTCGAGCATCGTTCCGTCTTCCAGCGCGAGAACCTGGTCCGCGCCCAGCACCAGAGCGGTTCCCGCTCGCCGCGACAGCCGGACCGCTTTTGCCTCGGCCAGCGCGTCGGCAAGATTGCGGGCGGTGATACCCTCGCTTTTCAGCCCGTCCTTGAGCGATTCCTCGTCGACATTGGGCGCAATCGCCTCGACCGGAACGCCGGCGGCGGTCAGCATCGCTAGCCGCGCCTGACTTTTTGACGCCAGTATCAGGGGCATATCATTCACCGGGAACAACTTTCACGCTATCTCCATCGGCAACATGGCGTTCGTTATAGAGATTGATGATCGCAGCGGCCGATTCCTCGATCGAACGGCGGGTCACATCGATCATCGACCAGCCATTGTCGGAAAACATTCGCTGGGCATAGAGCGTCTCGGCCTTGACCTTCTCTTCGTTGACATAGTCGGTTTCCGGGGCCTGGTTGAGCGACAACAGCCGGTTGCGGCGCACCTGGACCAGACGCGACGCACCGGTGATCAGCCCGACGACCAGCGGATTTTTCAAATGAAACAGGGCATCGGGAGGTGGCGATTCCGGCACGATCGGAATATTGGCGGTCTTGAACCCGCGATTGGCAAGATAGATGGATGTCGGGGTTTTCGAGGTCCGGGAAACACCGGCAAGCACGATATCCGCCTCTTCCCAATTTTCCCAGCCAATGCCGTCATCATGGGCGATGGTGAACTGGATCGCCTCGACCCGGGCAAAATAGGCAGCGTCCAGAACATGCTGGCGGCCGGGTCGCGCCTTGGCTTCCTGTCCCAGCATATTGGACAATGCGTCGGTCACCGTGTCCAGCGCCGGAACCGATGGCAGGCCGAGGTGCCGGCATTCGCGTTCGAGCTTCGCTCTGATATCGCGGTTGACGATGGTGAAGATGACCAGTCCGGGATTGTTCGCGACCTCGGCCAATATCCGGTTGAGATGCTTCTCCGAACGGACCATGGGCCAGAAATGCTTGATGATCTCGACGCCATCAAACTGGGCAAGCGCTGCCTTGGCGATATTTTCCAGTGTCTCGCCGGTGGAATCCGAAAGCAAATGGAGGTGGAGCCTGTTCATGGCCTAAGCTTTGTGATTTCACGGGGGATAAAGCAAGGGATGAAGTTGGGGATAAGTGGTTCGACCATATTCATCCCCGACTCCCGCCAATCTATCCACAGCAGGCCAACATTGACAGATTCCATCCACAGTCTGTGGATAGCGGGGATCGAAATCCGGAATCGGTTAAATTTTCATTAAGCCCCGCCTGTCAATCTGTTTGTATTTGCGGCGCTGGCGGGTTACCGCCTTTTCCACGCCCCATCATCAACAACAATTTTAAATTAAATACTTATATAATATAATGGATGACTGTCTTTCTATGCCGAACGGAACCGACTCTCAAAAAATTCTCCTCCAGACATTGCTCGGCAGCAAGACCGATCAAACGCCGGTCTGGCTCATGCGCCAGGCAGGCCGCTATTTGCCGGAATATCGCGAATTGCGCTCTCAAAAGGGCGGATTTCTCGAGCTTTGCTATGATGCCGAAGCGGCAGCCGAGGTCACATTGCAGCCGATCAAGCGGTTCGGCTTTGACGGCGCGATCCTGTTTTCCGACATTTTGATCGTCCCGCACGCGATGGGCCAGAAGTTGTGGTTTGAGACCGGAGAGGGACCCCGGCTGGCACCAAGGCTGGTCGATGCGGCTCTTTCGTCTCTAGAGGGTGCTCCCGAGCATTTTAAAGCCATATACGCCACCGTGCGCCGGGTCTCCGAACGGCTCGACGACAAAACCACCTTCATGGGCTTTGCCGGCAGCCCCTGGACGGTCGCGACTTACATGCTCCACGGCCAGGGCAGCAAGGATCAGGGTGTCGCCCGGCGTTTTGCCTATCAGAACGAAGCGGCTTTTGCCGAACTGATCAACGCGATCATCGAGAATACCGTCGAATATCTGCTCGGCCAGATCGAGGCCGGTGTCGATGCGGTGCAGCTGTTCGACAGCTGGGCCGGATCCCTGTCACCGGCGCAGTTTGAAAAATGGGTGATTGCGCCCAATGCAGAGATCATAGCGCGGCTGAAAGCGGTCCATCCCGATCTGCCGATCATCGGTTTTCCCAAGGGGGCCGGCGCAAAACTGGTCGCTTATGCCAATGAAACCGGTGCCGATGCGATTGGCCTGGATGAAACGGTCGATCCGGTCTGGGCCCATGAAAATCTGCCTGCCGATCTGCCGCTGCAGGGCAATCTCGATCCGCTGGCGCTGATCGCCGGAGGGGAAGCGCTGGAACAATCGGTCCGGCATATCCTGCAAGTCTTTGAAGACCGCCCGCATATCTTCAATCTCGGCCACGGTATTTTACCCGATACGCCCATTGAACATGTTGAAAAGCTGCTTACACTTGTCAGGCAATGAATGAAATTCTGTCCATGCTCTATCTCTGGTTGAAATCAGCCCATCTCATCTTCGTCATCTTCTGGATGGCGGGGCTGTTCATGATGCCGCGCTTCTTCGTCTATCATCAGGAATCCCCTGTTGGCTCCGACGAGGATGCCAAATGGATCGAGCGCGAGGGCAAGCTTCGCAAGATCATCCTGAATCCGTCGCTGGTCATCGTCTGGGTGGTCGGACTGGCGCTCGCCTATGATATCGGCGCGTTCAGCCAGGGCTGGTTTCATGCCAAATTGCTGATGGTGCTGGCGCTATCCGGCTATCACGGCTGGATGATCGCCTATTCCAAAAAACTGTCGCGCGGCGAACGGACGATGACCGACAAGAGATTGCGGCTGGTCAATGAAGTACCCGGCATTGCGGCTGCCGTCATCGTGATACTGGTGATTATCAAGCCGTTTTGACCGGGCTTAGTTGACACAGAAATAACAAAGGCGTAATCAGGCGCCAAAGCCCGTCCGGGCGAAATTTTCATGTACATCGTCGACAGCCACCAGCTGCACACATGCAAAATAAAAAATAGCTTCCCCAATTTATCTGGATAAACCTCCATGCATTTAAAAGAACTAAAAGAAAAATCCCCCGCTGGCCTCGTCTCGATGGCTGAAGAACTGGGCGTTGAAACCGCGTCGACCCTGCGCAAACAGGATCTGATGTTCGCGATTTTGAAAGAACTCGCGGATCAGGACGAATTGATCATGGGGCTTGGAACGATCGAAGTGCTGCCCGACGGATTTGGTTTCTTGCGTTCGCCGGAAGCCAATTATCTTGCCGGTCCCGACGACATTTACGTCTCTCCCAACCAGGTCCGCAAATTCGGTCTGCGCACCGGCGATACGGTCGAAGGCGAAATCCGCGCACCCCGCGATGGCGAGCGCTATTTTGCCCTGACCAAGCTGACCGCGATCAATTTCGATGATCCGGATGCCGTGCGCCACCGCGTGAATTTCGACAATCTGACCCCGCTCTATCCCGACGAGAAGCTCAAGCTGGACAGTCTCGATCCGACCGACAAGGACAAGTCCGCCCGGGTGATAGATATTATTTCGCCACAGGGCAAGGGCCAGCGCGCGCTGATCGTGGCGCCGCCGCGGACCGGTAAGACCGTGCTGCTGCAAAATATC
>TARA_R110001599_G_scaffold53345_5_pt1 | contig 17715 bp, 20 predicted proteins | sample TARA_R110001599 | Tara Oceans TARA_R110001599 (sample SAMEA4398360) | marine metagenome | biome: Polar Biome; feature: [MES] marine water layer (ENVO:01000295) within the mesopelagic zone...; material: water (ENVO:00002006), including particulate matter (ENVO:01000060) such as...... | reverse complement strand
ATCGTAGATGAGGATGAGTTGGACGCGGTTGTCGAGCGCGTCTACACCCTAGTGTCACGGCAAATCGGCGTCGTCAACGTCACCGATTGCACGGTAATTCGGGACGCAAAGTTTTAGGCCCTTTATTCATAAAAAACAGGCTTCACAAACCCGCAGCAATGTCCGCGAGAGAGTCCGCTTTTAGCGCATAGACAGCGGAACTATGATGGGCGGCGGAACAGTTGAGGTTAACCAAAAGCGGACACGGCACGAAGACTGCTGGGGCTGCCAGTTTATAACTCAGGCAGCCAGTTCGCCTGATAGAATATCAAAGATAGCGCGAATCCGTGCATTGGTTTTCAGCTCGCTGTGCGTGACGAGCCAAACCGGAACATCGACCGAAATTTCCGTTGGCAGAATGACCTCCACTTCCGGCGTCATGTCCGCAAGGTCCTTAAACATGACTGCGAGTCCGATCCCACGCTTGACCAACTCCCACATTGCGACACCGCTGTTTGCAATGATGCTGAATTGCTCTGGGACTACGGGAACCCCCATCGCCGTTAGCATTTGAAGAACGCGCCCAGAAGTGTCGCCTATAAACGTTGCTCTCTCGCTGAAGTCTTTGATCGTCGCAGGGCGGCCAAGCTGATCGAGATAAGACGTCGCGCCATAGAGCTTACATTTCGCCGTCCGTAACCGCTTTGCATACAAATCGGGATGTGTGGGCTGAACGTGGCGGATTGCGATATCGGCCTCGCGTCGACGCAGGTCTTGCACTTCGTTGGTTGATACGATCTCCACCTGAACCTCGGGATAGGTCAGTCGAATCCGCTCAATGATTGGTGGAAGGATATAAGCACAGAATACGTCGCTAGCGGTGACGCTGACTGGGCCAGCGATTGTCTTATCCTGTCCCAAGGCCGAGAGACTGAGGAGGTCCGCAGCATCCTTCATGGCTTTTACATGCTCAACCAGCGCAAGCCCATTATCGGTAAGTGCTAAGGATTTCCCCACTCGATCAAAGAGCAAGAGGCCGAGATCGCTCTCTAACGCGGCGACATGCCGCCCAACGGTGGGTTGGGACAAGCCTAAGCGAACGGCAGCACCAGAGAATGAACCCATTTCAGCCGTGGCTAAAAATGCTTGTGCTTGAGACCAATCGAATATGGAAGATCTATTTTTCATTCATAATTGAATATCATATATACAAATTTTGGCAATTTATAGTTCTATTATGAATATATAAGGTGCGCATATCAGTCTCATACTCAAAGTAAGGAATTATGAAAAACCCACTAACCAAACGCGAATTGACGATATTAAGTGCCATTGTTATCTATTCGTCCATTCCGGCATTGGGGGGGATGATTAGGCTTCTTGAGCTGGCCGGTGGCCCTGCTTTAGCGCCCGAAAATCCACGCGTCTTGGCTGATCCTCTGCCAGTTATTTTGCACATCCTGGGGAGTTTTGTGTTCTGCATCGCAGGCGCGATCCAGTTTTTACCAAGCGTCAGGCGCCATCTTCCGTCGCTCCATCGCAAGATGGGCTACGTCTTGGTCATTGCCGGATGTCTATCTGCAGCCTCTGGCGTGTGGATGACCTGGTTTTTCACCTTCCCTGATGCCCTGCAAGGAAGCCTCCTATTCTTTGTGCGGATCATCCTGGGCTTCTTAATGATTGGACTGATTGGGTGGGCGGTCGTGGCTGTCAGGGCGCGCGATTTCAATACGCACGGGACTCTGATGCTTAGAGCTTACGCCATTGGTCAGGGCGCCTCGACGCAAGCTTTGCTGGGCATAGGGTGGATTGTCATTTTTGGCGCTGAGCCTGCAGGTTTGCTGAGAGATGTCTTTATGCTGCTTTGCTGGCTTCTAAATTTGCTGGCCGCAGAAATTATTGTCCATAGGTCAATCATCAACACGCGCTCTACGAGCCCGGCACCTATTTAAGCCGGAGAACAATCGAGCAAAATATCTTCGCATCAGTTTTGAATTTGATAACGCCTTTTCAAGGCTGTCATCGCATCAATGAGGAATACGTTATGATTAGAAAAATTACAGCTGTCCTGGCACTCTTTATCGTGACCGGGTGCGGTTTGGGACACACTCTTCAAAAGGCCGGCACTGAAAATGAACAATACCGGACCTGTGTTCTCCATCAGATTGAGACTTATTCAGCGCATGAGAGTGGCCCTGACCTGACCGTTGAGAAGACGACTGAATTTGTTATTTCTGCATGCAAACGCCAAGAAGAAGCTTACGTTGCGGCGATGACCAACTTGGCGATGACGATAACGGGGCATATGGTTTCTCAAGAGAAATTCTTGGCAGATAAAGAAGCGACGTTGCGCGGCGATCTACGAGACCTCGCGGCGAGCCTAGTTGAGCAGGAACTCTGACGACCTATGACCGCTTAGGGTCAGACTCGGGCTCCAGCACCCATCTAGAAAACATCTGCTTCTGCCAAATTAGCAGACCGTTCGCGCACATTGTCTGTTTATGGATCCACGACCTCGTGCGGCCCTACGCGGCACCGGACGCAGGCGTAATCCCGACCCGATACAGCGGCATCGGTTCCGGCAGTTTGTTCATTTCGAATTTCTCTAAGATCAATCCCATGACCTTGCAGCAGCACCCTGACATCGAGGCAAGACGCGCCGCTTGAGCGTATTTTCTCATCCTGCCGGATTTCATTGTGTCGCGTCCATTCTCGGGATTATTTGGCGTATCAAAAGTTTAAAATGAAAGATTCATGGGATCGCGAGGCCATAGAATCGTCTGGTTTCGCCGATCTGGAGACGGGCCTGTTTGGCCCGGCGGTCGCCTCCCCCCCGTTGACGACTCCGCAGGGGAACCGGCAGCGCCCGTCTCTGGAGCCACCGTTGACTCCGAAAGCCTGGGCGCGCACGGTTTGCAGAGTCCAGACGGCTTCAACGGAGTGCTCTCCACCGATGACGGTGATAGCATCAACTTTACCAGCGTCGAGCACATCATTCGGCAAGCCCCTGTTTCGGTGTGCGCTCGGCGCTTTGGCGCTACTCGCCGCCAGCGCCCTGCCCGCGTCCGCAGACGCCCTGCCGGATCGCATCACGGCGCTTTTAGCCGTCGCCTGCGAAGCACCCTACAGCGATCCGCAACGGTTTCGGTCTGCGCTCGGCGACATCAAAATCATCTCGCACACCGTCAACACCATGGGCGATGCACCGGGTCGGGCGAAAACGGTGCTGATCGATGAGGACGGCAGCGAGATCCAGATCAGCACGCTTTTCCCGGCAGGTCGCCTACGGCGCATCGGCATTGAAATCAGCGACCCAGCCCCACGCCTCAGCGTCAATGCAGATCACATGTGCCGCGTCACGGAAGTCCGCGACATTGTCTATACGCCGCAAGGCATCGCAGATGTCGTCCGTGTGCTCAGCGCAGATATGCAGACGACGATTTCAGAAGAACCTCTCAATCCGCCCGTACCAATCGGCAAAGACCCGGCCGGCATCACGGTCGGGGTGATCGACAGCGGCATCGACTACACGGTCGCGCCTTTTCAAGATCATCTGGCGCGCGACAGCGACGGCAAGCTGATCGGGCGTGATCTTTGGGATATGGACGACCGACCGTTCGATGTCGACACATCGCGTTCACCGTTCTTTCCGCTGCACCATGGCAGCGCGGTCGCCAGTGTATTGCTCAACGAAGCGCCGATGGCACGGATCATACCGGTCCGCTATCCGCGGCCCGATATGGCACGCCTCGCCGATGCCGTCGCGTTCTTCGCCGCGCACGACGTACGGATTGTAAACATGGCGATGGGTTCAAACAGCATCGACGATTGGACCGCTTTTGCCGCAGCCGCACAGCAGCATCCGAACATGCTGTTCATACTTTCTGCGGGCAATAACGGTCGCGATATTGATCAGGTACCGGTGTATCCAGCGGCGCTGGACCTGCCAAATACCATCGTCGTAACGTCGTCGACGTTAGACGGGCGTTTGGCGCAAGGCTCCAACTGGGGTGCCGCACATGTCGATATCATGGTGCCGGGCGAGCGGGTTGAAGTCATCGATCACCGGGGCGCCGCCGGCAAGGCGTCCGGGTCCAGTTTTGCCGTGCCGCGTGTGAGTGCGCTGGCGGTGCGTTTGCTCGCCGCCAATCCGGACTGGGACGGCCCGGCGCTTCGGGATGCGATCTTAAAGCGCGCCCGGACTTTGGACGGGCCGCAGCGCGTGCGCTTTGGGTGGATTCCCGATCCGACCGACGGACCGTGATACTTCAGCCCGGTGGCCTCATGCGCGGCTTCGGCGGTGGGTTGTCATAAAACCGCCGGGCCGCCGGCGCCATCTGCGGCATCACATCTTGAATGCGCTGCATCGCCAAATCAGCCAACGCCTGATCGCCGCCCCAAATCCCCGCCTGCAATGCCAAGCGCAGCACTTGCGGTGCCGTCGGCAAAATATCGAGGGCACGATATAAGATCGGCACCTCTTCCTCAAAACGCTGCGCCAAGTGCAAGGTAATGGCGAGCGAGATCAATGTGTTCGGCGCATTTGGATCTTGCGCATATGACGCCCGCAACAACGCCAGCGCCGGGTCGATTTTGCGGCGCATCGCTAACTCACTCGCGGCAACGTCCATCAACTGACGATTCTGACTGGCCAAGCAGGCGTCTTTTATTTTGATGACGGCGCCGTCGGTCAGCACCCCGCGAGATGTGCGGATATCATCAGTGAATTCAACACAGCGGACATAGGCCCGGCCGATTTCCGCTGAAGCCGACACCTTTTCCGGACCGCTCGCGTGGATCACCGCGTCAATGTCGGCGGCAGGAATCGCCTCGTTCCGTCCCTCGCCGCCGGAAGCGACGATGCCGACCAAGCGCCCCTCGGCATCAAGCAACGCGCCGCCGGAATTGCCGGGCAACGACCGCGCGTCATGGTGCAGCCGCGCCAACGCCGTGTCCGCCTTTTCAACGAGCAACGCGCCGGGCGCATACACCCGAACCGCATCCCGCCCGACGTCGAAGCCGACGACATAAAGAGTGCTTTGCAGATCGGCTTGGCCCAGCGGCAATATCGGCAGCGCCGGCAATCCCGGCACCGTCAGCGTCACCAAGTCCCCGGGGTAATCGGTGGCGAGTACCTGGCCTTTTAGCTTACTGCCATCCGGTAAAATCACTTCGGCGGCAGTGTTATCCGCGAGCATGTGGCGATTGGTAATGACCCGCTCAGGCCCGATCACCACGGCACTGCCGATCGGCTCATACGACGAAAGTTTAACGACCGAGCCGACTGCCGCGCACACCGCCGACGGGGCTGTGCAGCTTTGCCCCTGCGCCGTGTCGACATTCAACACGGTGGCAAACAAAGCACATAAAACGAGGCATAATCGCATCGTTAAAAGAATCCTTCACCCCGGCCCCAGACAAGAACCATGAATAAGCCGGCCGCACTCAAGGTGCCAACGCCTACATTGCGGCGAAACACGTAAAAAAGCACAAATCCAAATGCCGTCGCCACCAAGCGATCTATGATTTCGGTCTCGGCTAAAAGACCCACCGGCATCACGATGATCCGTGAAATCAGCCCGGCCAACAGGCCATAGGCGACGCACGCGATCCATTGAAACAGCCCGCTTTCCGGATCGATGCGGGCTGCGATCGCGGTGCCGAGACCGCGCCAAAAATACGTCGCTGCGATGGCCAAGCCCAACAGCACCCAAGGAGCATGCATAATATCGAGACCGCTCATCGTATGCGCCTCAGCCAACGGTCGGCATAAAATCCGGCGGTACCGGCAAGCACACCACAGAGCGGCAAACTCCATACCGGCGACAAAAGATACAACGGAGGCCCGATGATCGCGCCGACCAGCATCGCAAGCAAGCAGGCGCGCGCTCGCATCGCCGAAAATATGAACGCAAAATAGATCGGGTTGATGAATACCAACGTCACGGTGACGAAAAACGGCATCACTTCGGCCATCAAAAAGCCTGCCGCCGTGCCGCCGGCACCAGCCACCATACAAGTCGTCGAAAAGCCTGCGTAATAGGGGCCCCGCATGTCAGGGCTAAGGTCCGGCGCTTTTTTCAGCAAGCCGACCCAGGTATTCACCGACATCAACTGCACATAAAAATAACGCAGCCGCCACCCGGACTTAGAGCCCCGGAACATCGGCACCAACGATAAGCTCATCGGCAAAAACCGCATATTCGCCAGCGCGACCGCGATCAGCATTGAGAAGACGGGTGCGCCCAACAGAACGTATTCGATAAACGCGACCTGCCCCGGCAAGCCCCAGATGCCGATGGTCGACACGACCGCAATGCCCAAACTCATCCCCGCCGAATGCACCAACGCGCCATAGCCGATCATGCTGCTAGCGACCATGAAGGCCGGCAGGCTCAGACCGTCCATCGCGCCTTGGCGAAAAATCTGACCTATCGGCGCATCTGCTGGTGAATGATCGGTATCGGTAATCGGTCGTCTCCCTGCTGCCATGCTGGCGCAAACGCGGGCGGGCTTCAATGTGCTTTAAAATAATGCAAAATGACAATTATCGAGACAAATTTACATTTATTATTGAATTATAGCCTGCTGCGTCTACCCTTTTCAAAATAACAACGACGGGAGGAGACCTCGACATGCTGGATGGTGCACCACTTTCCCACATCGTGCCGCCCGATGGCAGTTCAGCCCTCGGTAAGGGGGTGACGGTGTTATCCGCGATCCTCAACGCGCCCAAACCGCCCAGCCTGAGCGAGCTTGCCGACGCCACCGACCTGCCGCGTCCGACCGTGTTTCGGGTCGTCAAACAACTGGAAGACACGCTGTTGGTGACGCGCACGCCGGGTGGCGATAAGTACGTGGTCGGCCCCAACTTGATGGCCTTGGCCACCGACGCGATGTCGTCATTTGCACGGATCGCCCCTGTGCGCGCGATCTTGAATGCGCTGGTCACGGAAATCGGCGAGACATGCAATCTCGGCGTCTTAGACCGGGACGGCGTGATTTATGTCGAACGGGTCGAATGTGCCTGGCCGTTGCGTCTGCAAATTGGTGTCGGTACCCGGGTGCCTTTGCATGCGACCGCCATCGGCAAACTATTGTTGGCTCACTTGCCGGCGCGGACACGCAAGCGAATCCTCAGCGCCGGACCGTTGCAGCGCTTCACCGAAAACACGCTGACGGAACGAAGCGCGCTGGAAGCCCATTTCAAACAGATCCGGCGTTTAGGCTATGCCTGCAACGACCAGGAAAACACCGCAGGTCTGGTCGGCATTGCGGTGCCGGTGTTCGACAGTAAAGGCCGCGTGTTCGCGGGCCTTTCCGTGCACGCACCGGCGGCGCGCATGACGATCCCGACGGCCGTTGCCAAACTGGACCGCTTCAAAGCCGCCGCTCAGCAGATCGAACGCGCAGTGCGCGATTACGATGTGCCGATGAACGACGACACCGACCAACAAGGAGCGACGTCATGACCCTCACCCCCGAACAACGCAGCCGCATCACGCTGGTCACCGGGGTCATCGGCGCCGACACTCACATCGTCGGCAACCGCATCCTGTCGATGGCACTGGAAAAAGAAGGTTTCAAAATCGTCACCCTGGGCGCGCTGACGCCGTCCGAAGATTTTGTTAAGGCCGCCATCGAGACCGCTGCCGATGCAATCTTGGTATCGTCGCTTTACGGCCAGGGTGAATTGGACTGCCGTGGCTTTCGCGACATGTGCATCGAAGCCGGGCTTGAAGACATCGTGCTGTATGTCGGCGGGAATCTGGTGGTCGGCAAACAGTCTTGGGACGAGGTCGAGCAGCGCTTTACCGAGATGGGATTTGACCGCGCGTTCCCGCCGGGCACACGGGTGCCGGGCGTGGTCGAAGCGTTGGATGCAGACCTCGGGGCAAAGGTCGGGATCGTCGCGGCATGACGCAGAACACGGCCCTTCTGATCGATTTCGGCAGCACCTACACGAAATTACGCGCCGTCGACCTGGACGCCGGGACCATCCTTGGCAGCGGCCAAGGCCCGTCGACGGTCACCAGCGACGTTAACATCGGCTTAGATGCTGCACTCGCCGATCTGGAACTGCGACTAGGCGTTCTGCCTGCCTTCAAGCACCGGCTGGCATCTTCAAGTGCGGCAGGTGGTTTAGCGATGGTGACGGTCGGGCTGGTCAAAGAGCTCACCGCCGAAGCAGCACGGCTGGCGGCGCTCGGTGCCGGTGCCAAACTGATCGGCGCGCACGCCTATAAACTGACCGACAAAGATGCGGCGGGGATCGTCGCGGGCGCGCCGGATATTCTTTTACTGGCAGGCGGCACCGACGGCGGCAACGAAGAAACCATCCGTTGGAACGCGGAAAAACTGGCTATGGCCGGGCTTGCGTGTCCCGTCATCGTTGCCGGCAATCGGGTGTGCGCGGATGACGTGGCTCGGACGCTCTCGGATGCCGGGATCGACGTGCGGATCGCCGGCAACGTGATGCCGGAATTCAACGTGCTGGATGTGGAGCCCGCCCGCGCCGCGATCCGCGATGTATTTATCGAGCGGATCGTGCACGCTAAAGGCATCGACCGCGCGGCAACGCGCTTCGATGCCGTGCTGATGCCGACCCCGGCTGCGGTGATGGACGGTGCCAAGTTGCTGGCCGAAGGGGCCGCCGGGCAAGGCGAAGGTCTGGGCCCGCTGATCGTCGTCGATGTCGGCGGCGCCACCACCGATGTGCATTCCATCGCCGACGGCAAGCCGGTCGCCAGCGGCGTATTGCAGTACGGCCTGCCCGAGCCGCACGCCAAGCGCACGGTCGAAGGCGACTTAGGGATGCGCCATAACGCGCACACGATTGTCGACGCCGCCGGGCCCGAGGTCATCCGCACTGCTGCCGATATAGATGCCGACGCCTTTACAAGCATCCTCGCTGCCATCGCCGACGACCCGGAACGTTTGCCCGAAAGCGATGCCGAAAAGAAACTCGATATCGCGCTCGCGGAATCCGCCGTGCATCGCGCTATGCAGCGCCATGCCGGGCGTATCGAAATCAAACAATCCGTCACCGGGCCGATTACCGTGCAGTACGGCAAAGACCTAACCGAGATCGCGACCGTCATCGGCACCGGCGGCGTCTTGGCGCATAGCGATGATCCAGAGCGTATTTTACGCGCCGCCCTTTTTGAAGATGCGGCGCCCGAATCGCTTCGCCCGAAACACCCGCGCCTGCTGATCGACGGCGCCTATGCACTTTATGCCATTGGCTTGTTGGCCGGCGTCGCACCGGATGCGGCGTTGAAGCTTGCGCAGAATGTTCTGCATCCCACCGATGCGAAAACGCCGAACAAGGAACCGCACCATGACCAGTCGCCCGCAGCCTGAGGCATCCCTTCCCTTATCGGCGGCCCGCATCGATGCCGACGTATTCGACGAGATGCGCCGCGTAAACTTGGCGCGCTGGCCAACGGGGGGCGAAGTCGATATCGACGAAGCGGTGGCCTTCCACAAAAGCCTGCCCTTGCATAAGCAATTGGGCTGGGTGATGCGCCAAGCCGACGCCGAAGGGCGATGCCTGACCCAGCCGCGGGGCGGCTTTGCAACGTTGGAACTGCAAAAGGAACTGATGCAGATTCTCGATAAAGAAGGCCACGCCGATATCGTGCCGACCACCACCGACAGCTATACCCGCAACGAACAGTGGGAAAATGCGGCGCGCGGTATCGAGGAATCAAAAAAGGCCGGACGCTCAATGCTGAACGGCTACGCCATGGTCAACTATGGGCCAAAGGCGACGCGCCAGTTGATCGAGGCCATCGACAAGCCGGCGATTGTGCTTTCCGGCACTTCGATGCCGAGGCTCACGTCCGAGATCGGCTTTGCTGCAGGCTATTCCGGGTATTTGGGTTCCGGCATGGCGTACACGGCGTCCTACACCAAAGAAGTCTCAATCGAGCAAGGCATCCGTAATTATCAATATCTGGATCGCTTGGCCGCCATGTACCAAGATAAGGGCGTCGAGTTGCACCGCCGCCAGCCCGGCTTTTTGACCGGCACGAACATTCCGCCCAGCATCGCGATCCTGACCTGCATCATCGATGCGTTGTTGGCTGCCGGGCAAGGGGTGAAAAACTATGGCCTCGAGCTCGGCCAAACTATGCATCTGGTGCAAGACGCTGCAGCGATCAAAATGGCCCGTGTGCTGACCCAAGAATATCTGCAGGCCCAAGGTTACGACGACGTATTTACGCCCGTCACATCACTGCATTGGATGGGCGCTTGGCCGCAGGACGAAGCACAATGCGAAGCGTTGGTGTCTTATGGCGGTACGCTTGCGGCGATCGGTGGCGCAGTCAGCGTGACGACGAAGTCATCCCATGAAGCATTCGGCATTCCGACGCCGCAGGCAAATGCCGCCGGACTCCGCAACACGCGAATGGCGATTTACCTGGCGCGTCATATTCGTTTGGACACGTTGCCCGAATTTGCCACCGAGTGCGATTTAATCGGCCGCGAAGTACGCCCGGTGATGGATAAAATTCTTGAAATGGGGGATGGTGACGTGGCGGTGGGCACGGTGCGTGCCTGCGAAGCCGGTGTCATGGATATCCCCTGGTCACCCAGCAACTACCTGCAAAGCCGGATCATGCCGGCCCGTGATGCGGACGGATATCTGCGCATCCTCGACGCCGGCGACATGCCGATCCCGACCGACGTCATGGACATCCACCACGCCAACTTGCGCCGCCGTGCCGAGCGCGATCACCTGTCATTCGATCACGAACTCGCGGTCTCAAGCGTCTTTGAAATGTCCGAGGGTCTGGATCAATTGATTCCGTTCCCATGGGTCGCGGCATAAATTAATCGCCTTTAGCGTCAAAAATTTCTGCGTAGGTGCTACCGGTGTCCCGGATTCGCGCCAAGGCTTCCGGTGAAAAGTCGACCACAACGATGATCTGAGAGACCGTCTCACCATCATTCATGATCGGCACGCGAAGCGCCGTATGCGCATGCACATATCCGTGCCTCGTCATGAACGAATAATGATTTGCGTGCGGTCGTTTGTTATTAACGATGTCTTGATAGTCGACACGCAGGCGCTGACCCAAGGCCAGCGGTTTTAAGTCGTAAGGATGTTTGCCGGTCATCTCGACACCGTGGATGCGGGTGAGTTCTGAGCCCCAAAAACGAAATATGCTCTTTTCAAGCGGCTGCATGATATCAATGACCATGGTCATTGGCAGCAAGCGCGATGGAAATTGCACTAAATCAACATCGCGCCACGCGGGCGCCGGGCGCTCGGCGCAGAGGTCCGTCCAATACGCCATGACCGTGGCGAGGTCAGTCGGCAGCTCAGAAAGACGGACGCTTTGAGTTTCCATATGCGGACACCATTCAATGCACCGTTAGAATAGCGCGCGCCGGATCAAATTCAAAGCGACCACAAATAAAGCGATCAGCAGAATCTTACGAAACCGTTGCTCGTTGATGAGGCCACGCAAGCGCTCGCCCACCAAAATGCCCAACATCGCCGGAATACACGCTGCCGCCGAGATCGGTGCCGTCTCGGTATTGAGCACGCCGTTGGCGATGTAGAACGCCACCAACGGAATCGCGCCGGCCAGCCAGATAATCGCAATCGTGCGGACCCATTCGTCTTTCGGCAGGTGCAGCATGAACATGAACATCATGATCGGCGGCCCCCAAATAGTCGAGATACCGCCCAAAAGCCCCCCCACACTACCGGCGATAGGGCCTAAAATACGCTCTGTCCACGGCCCCATTGGGCGCTGTCTCGGCTTCCAAAGTTCAGACACCGTAAATACGAGAGTCGCTATGCCCATAGATAAAAACATCGTCGCTGGATCGGTTTCAGCAACAATCAGCGATCCCAAATACAGGCCGATCACGAACGGCACGAGCAACGGCCAGAACCTAAAAAGCGGGCGCCAGTCGCTGCCGGTCCTAAATGCTTGCCAAATATTGGTAACGACAATCGACAGCACAATCAGCGCAAGCGCTTCTTGCGGCTCGACAAAATTGACGACGATGGCCATGGTCACGACCGGCAGCGCGACGCCGGTGATGCCTTTGACGATGCCGCCGATAAAAATCGACATCGCCATCGCGGCCAAAATTTCCGGCGCAAAACCGAACATACCTTAAAGGCCGCCGAAGCTGTGGGTGTCTTTAATGAACGCACCCAAATCACCGAGGCTGGGTACCGTCGACGGCAACACGACCGCGCCGTCCATCACCTTGAGCGGGTCACGAAACAGCGGCGTCACGGGTTTTAGGAATCCATTCATTTCGCCTGCATTATCAATTAAGGTGCGCGCGATACAAGCCTCCATCCAGCAGCCGAGATCACTGGCCACACCGTTCCCCAGCACCGGCGTCATCCCGAGTGCGCGGATCAAGCGTAGTTGCGCCGCCAAATTATCGATGCTGCCGGCCTTCATTAGCTTAAGTTTCACATAGCTGACATTGCCCAGCGCAGCCGCACGCTCAATCTCGTCCGGGCCGTAGATACTCTCGTCCAACATAAACGGCACGTTACTGACAGCGGCCACCGCTTTGGCGGCAGCCCAGTCGTCCATATGGCAGGGCTGTTCTAAAAGCTCGATCCCGTCCGGTTCAATTTGTGAGGCATAGGCGATGCCTTCGTCGCGGGAATAGCCTTGGTTGCCGTCGACCCGAATCCGGACACCCGGCGGCAGACACGACTGAATGAATCGGGTGCGCGCGAGGTCATCCGCAACGTCCCAGCCGATTTTGACTTTGATGGTCGTGTAGCCGGCATCCGCATGCGCTTGAACCTCGCAGATGATTTCAGCGTCCTCAGTCGCATTCAACGTTGCCAGCAGCGGCACCCGGCTATCCGGGGTCGGCTTCAGCAATGGATGGCCTTGCATCATTTCAATCGCAGTGACCAAAGCGGTAACGGCAAACGGGGTCGCTTGGTGATGCACCGACAACGCATCCTTGGCCGCGTCGGCGTCCAGACCAACGATCGTTTTGGCGAGCCGGCAGACAGTCTGCCAACATCCGTCGATGGTCTCGGACGTATACCCGGTAAGAATCGTTGCCTCACCCATACCCTTATGTCCATCGTCGTCCACAATATCCACGATGATGGTATCGAACGCTGTCACCGGACCGAAGGCGAGTTTATACGGCACACGAAGCGGCAGCGACAGACGTCGCACGCGAAGGCCGGTAAGCTTGGTCATGTGTTTTCCCCGATCAGCATGACGTCGATTGGTTGCCTCGGCATTCTCAGATGCCTAAAGTCTCAGCAGCTTAAACGACCTTGGGAGGGGCGGTCATGCCTCGTGGTATCGATCATCTCGTTTTGTGCGTGAATGACCTAAAAAAGGCGCGTGATGCGTATACGGCCATGGGATTTACCATGACCCCGCCGGCACAGCATCCGTTCGGTACCGGCAATACCTTAGCGCAGTTCGACGGCTGCTTTCTTGAAGTGCTCGCCGTCACTCAGCCTGAAGATATTTTTGAGCATGACGGCGATGCCTTCAGCTTCCCGGCCTTTAACCGAGACTATTTGGCACATCACCAAGGCATGTCGATGTTGGTGCTGGACAGCAAAGATGAGATTGCGGATCGCGCACAATACCTGGCGCGCGGCCTTCGGGTGCACAGCCCGTTCGATTTTCAACGCCAAGCGAAGCAGCCGGACGGCGGCAATGTCACCGTTGGGTTTTCACTGACGTTTGTCACCGATCCGGCGCTGCCGGATATGGCCTTTTTCACCTGCAAGCAATGGCGCCCGGATTTGTTTTGGAAGCCCGACTACCAACGCCACGCCAACGGCGCCACAAGTATCAAAGATGTGTTTGTCGTGAGCCCTGACATTGTGTCCGGTGCGGCGTTCCTGAGCGCTTTCGCGGATGCGCCGGCAATCGAAACGGCGCCGGGTGTCCATATCGTCGCGACCCAGCGTGGCAACCTAATTGTGATGACGCCGGATGCCTTTGCGGCACGGTTCCCAGGGGCGTTTGCAGACCGCGACACTAGCGTCCCATTCTTCGCAGGGTTTTCCATCGCCTGCGTAGATCCGGACAAGACGGCGCATTTATGGCAAGATGCCGGGCTTCAGGTGCACACGGGCGCCGATGGTACTTGGCTGGACCCAAGCGCAGGCCTCGGATGCGTGATCGCCACAGCATGACGCACATATCGTAAATATAAATCAAGAATATCGAAAACAAATCAATCAATAATCATGATAAAAACTGGTTCGCACCCTCAACACAGAGTATAAACACCCATATGAGCAACAGCATTCATGTATCTGTGTGGCGCGGCGGCGAACAAGGCCAGTTCGAAGCCTTTGAAGTGCCTCGCCAACCGTCGCAGACCGTCCTTGATGTGGTCACCTACATCCAACGCAACATTGATCCGACGCTGAGCTATCGGTTCGCGTGCCGGGTCGGCATGTGCGGATCGTGCGCGATGACCGTCAACGGTAAGCCGCGCTGGACGTGCCGCACCCACGTCGACAAAGTCGCCGGCGACGGCACCTTGGAAATTTCGCCGCTGCGCAATCTGAAAGTCGTCAAAGACTTGGCCTGCGACATGACCGAATTCTTCGACAAAATGAATCGCGCCGAAGGCAAGTTCCATCCGACCAAAACCCGCCACGACGACTTTGACGTGGTGCTGCCCGACGACCCGGCCCGCAAGCTCGTCGCCCAAGCGATTGAGTGCATCGGCTGTGCGGTCTGTTATTCGGCCTGCGATGTCGTTGATTGGAACAAAGATTATTTGGGCCCGGCCGCCTTGAACCGCGCATGGACACTGGTCAACGATGTCCGCGACGGGGGCAACAAAGAACGGCTTACCGCCGTATCCGGGGACGCCGGTTGCCATGCCTGCCACTCCCAGCAAGGCTGCGTGAAACATTGCCCAAAAAACCTCAGTCCGACGTTCTCGATCACGGGGCTCAAGCGGGCCACGGCGAAAGCAGCGCTTAAGGGCGAGCTCTGATGCCGGGTGCTGCGGTCGAGGCCAAACTTTGGATCTGGCAGCGCCTGAGCGCAGCCGTTCTAGGAATTTGCGTGATCGTACATTTGGCGGTCATCGTTTACGCCGTGCAAGGCGGACTGACGGCGGACGAAATCATCAACCGGGTCTCCGGCAACCTCGCGTGGTTCGCATTCTATTCGGTGTTTGTGATCGCCGTTGCCGTACATGCGCCGATCGGCGTGCGCGCCATTTTAAACGAGATGACAGCGCTGCGCCCAGGTGCCGTGCACGCGGTCATGGCCACGTTCTGCCTGATCATCCTGGCGATGGGCTTTCGCGCCATCATCGGCCTTTATAACGCAGGGGGTGTCTGATGTTCCGTGGACACCGCCATCACGCGCACTATTGGGCGTTCGCATTACACCGGGTATCCGGCCTGTTGTTGGCATTATTTCTACCCGCACATTTTTATGTGCTCGCCCTTTCCATCGAGGGAGCAGCCGCCATGGACGGCTTTATCCGATGGACCGACGCGCCCTTGGTCAAATTGGCTGAAACCGTATTGGTGATCTTGCTCGCCGCCCACCTGACCGGTGGCCTGCGTCTGATGGCGTTGGAATTCATCGGCACCCGCGAAAGCTCGAAAGCCGCCGTCGCCATCGGCACCGGCATCGCGCTCGCGGTCGGCTTGATGTTCTTGCTCAATGTCACCTGAAATTATCCTCCTGTTGGTCGGTGCGTTCGCTGCCGCATTCGTGTCGGGCACCGCAGGCTTCGGCGATGCACTGATCGCGTCTGCGGTGTGGCTGCACGTGCTGTCCCCCGCCGAGACCGTGCCGCTGGTCGTTGCGTCCTTTTTTGTGATGCACATCTTTATGCTGGCCGGCATGTGGCGGCGGCTATCGTTTAAATATCTTTGGCCGTTTTTGGTCGGCGGCACCATCGGCGTGCCGTTCGGGACCGAGCTTTTACGGATCATCGACCCAGACACATTTAAGCGTGTCGCCGGCATCGGCCTGATGATCTATGGCGCGGCGATGCTATACGCGACCTCGTTGCCGCACATCACTCGGGGCGGGCGCCCGCTGGACGGTGCCGTCGGCGTGATCGGCGGGGTGCTCGGTGGGTTCGCAGGCTTATCCGGCTTCGTGCCCGGTGTGTGGTGCACGCAACGCGGTTGGAGCCGGGCCGAGGCGCGCGGTGTCACGCAACCGCTCATCCTCACCATGCACGGCATGGCGTTCGGATGGCTGGTGGTGGGTGGCATGGTCGCGCCTGAAACCGGCACACGTTTTTTGATCGCTATGCCAGCCATCGCCATCGGTGCCTGGCTCGGCGTTAAGCTATATGGCTATTTCAATGAAGTGCGCTTTCGCCAGTGCGTGTTATCCGTGCTGTTCATCGCAGGCGCCGTTCTTTTGCTGACCCCGGGAGGCTCCTGACATGTCTGGTAACTTTACCATCGAAGAACATCGCACCGATGTTTTGGTGTTGGGCTCAGGTGGCGCCGGTTTGTTCGGTGCACTGCACGCCAAAGCCGCCAACCCGGACCTTGAAGTCACCGTCGCGGTCAAAGGCCTACTCGGTAAGTGCGGTTGCACGCGCATGGTGCAGGGCGGCTACAACGTGGCGTTAGCACCCGGCGACAGTGCGGAGCGGCACTTCATGGATACCGTCGACGGCGGCAAATGGATCAACCGCCAAGACCTGGCGTGGAAGCTCGTCACCGAGGCGCAAGTCCGCATCCGCGAATTGGAAAACGAGCTCGGCTGCTTTTTCGACCGCAATCCCGACGGCTCCGTACATCAAAAAGCGTTCGCCGGTCAGACCTTTGACCGCACCGTACACAAAGGCGACCTGACCGGCATCGAGATCATCAACCGTTTGTCGGAACAAGTGTGGGCGCGCGACATCAAACGCTTGGAAGACCACCGCGCGGTGGCCTTGGTCCCGGCCAAAGACGGTTCGGGCATCGCCGGCGTGTTGATGATCGATATGCGCGCGGGCACGTTCCGCTTGGTGCGTGCCGCCGCCGTGCTGTTGGCAACCGGCGGCGGGCCGACCATGTACAAATACCACACGCCATCCGGCGACAAGACCTGCGACGGCATGGCGATGGCGCTGCGTGCCGGACTGACGCTCCGCGACATGGAGATGGTGCAGTTCCACCCGACCGGCCTGATCGCCGGCGAAGACACGCGCATCACCGGCACCATCATCGAAGAAGGTTTGCGCGGTGCCGGCGGCTATCTGCTGGACGGCAACGAAGAGCGCTTCATGCACAAATATGACGAACGCGGCGAGCGCGCGACCCGCGACATCGTCAGCCGCGGCATGTTCCAAGAGATGCGCGAAGGCGTTACGGCCAAGAACGGCGGCCTCTATATCACCATGCGCCATTTGGAAGCCCCGCTGGTCCGCAAAAGCTTTAAAGGTATGGTCGAGCGTTGCGCCGACTGCGGCTTTGACCTAGTCGGCGGCTTGGTCGAGGTGGTGCCGACCGCGCATTATATGATGGGCGGCTTGGTGTTCGAGCCCGACTGCACGACCGAGATGGCGGGCCTGTATGCGGCCGGCGAAGATACCGGCGGCGTGCACGGCGCCAACCGCTTGGGCGGCAACGGGGTCGCCAACTCGACCGTGTTCGGCGGCATTGCCGGCGACAGCATCGCGGCGGCCATCAAGCCTGGGCAAGCCATCCCCGACGTCGACCAAAGTGTGATCGACGCCACCATGGCGCTCTGTCGCCAACCGTTGGCCCGTCCGGCC
>TARA_R110001599_G_scaffold353473_1_pt1 | contig 17715 bp, 24 predicted proteins | sample TARA_R110001599 | Tara Oceans TARA_R110001599 (sample SAMEA4398360) | marine metagenome | biome: Polar Biome; feature: [MES] marine water layer (ENVO:01000295) within the mesopelagic zone...; material: water (ENVO:00002006), including particulate matter (ENVO:01000060) such... | reverse complement strand
GAGAGACGCAAGACTTGGGTTCAAATGGACGATTGGAGCAAGGCAGAGTGTTGGGTCTACTTCATCAATCAAGAGCTTCCTAGAGGCACTACAAGAGAGCAGATGCTCTATAGCTATACAGGACAAAGCTTTCAACGAAATAACGCTTGGTACAAATCTTGTATCAAGGATTAATAAAACAAAAAACAGAAAGGAAATATCATTATGCCAAATTGGGTAACAACTATTATAAATATAGAAGGAGAACAGAAAGATTTAGATGCTTTCAAAAAGTTCTCTATTAACGACAATTATTATGTCAGAGAGGAAAAGCTTGAAGACAGAAGGATCTTGTTTGATTTCGGTAGGTACATACCAATGCCGAAAGATGAAGAATGGTACAATTGGAATTGTGACAATTGGGGTACTAAGTGGAATGCCAATTATGTCGATTGGGGAGAAGAAACAGAAGGCGAAATACGCTTGCAGTTTGATACGGCTTGGGGTCGTATCTCAGATAAGCTATGGGAGGCTATCAAAGACAAGTTTCCTACTCTTACGTTTGACCTATCAGCAGACGAAGAGGCAGGATTTTTCCACTCAGATACAATTGATGGGAGAATCGTAGATACAGAGGGGGAAAGAAAATGAGTAATTTAACGAAACCTACGAAGAAGTTCTATCATTTTAGTAGAGCAGTAACAATAGGAGAGTATTATACTATCCTTGCTGAAAACGAAGATGAAGCTAGAAATAAACTAGATGCATATGAAGAGAAAGAGAATTATGATACTCACGTGGTAGAAAAATCCGATTACTTTCATTTAGATGCCGTTGACGATGACGTAAAGGAGGTAATCCAATGATTACATTAACTCAACTGATATTAGTCCTGTGCCTTGTCGAGAGTTCTCTTGATCCTAATGCTATAGGAGATGGAGGCGATGCCGTTGGTATCTTACAGATTCACGAATGCGTGATTCAAGATGTCAATCGGATCTACAAGACGGATTATAACCTTAATGACAGATACGATCCTATGCTATCCAAAATGATATGCAGAAAGTATTTGAGCCATTGGGGTAAAGTCTACACTAAGAGAACAGGAAAAGAACCTACTGCCGAGATTCTAGCGAAGATATGGAATGGTGGAGCGTTAGCTTATGAAAAAACAAACCCAAGGGTTGTAGAAAGGCTTGACGCATATTGGGGAAAGGTGCATAAACTTTTGTAAATAGTAGTTATGATATAGTAGTGGAGAGAGGTAGCCGAAAGGTTGCCTCTCTTTTTTTGTGCCGATTTAGGGGGATGCCTAGGTATGCACTACATTGAGAAAACGACTCCTAGGGCATTCTGAGGGCTTCTTTTTGGCAGATTCATACAGATAACCTAAGTAAAAACGTATTATTGCGATTGTGGCTTTCTGTATTTAAAAACCTCACAAAGAGTAATTGGAGACAGGAAAACGCAATCCCTGACTTTACCAGCGGGCCCAGTAATCTGCTGCAAATCATTAAGTTGTTGTTTACCAGGGTGTTGAGGTTTTATTTCAATAAAAAAGGGGTGACCCATTCTATAAAAGGGGTGACCCTTTTTATATACGAATGTGATACGAAATGTGTCACACGGCACTATATATGGGGGTCACCGAGGGATTAGTCACTAGATGTTGTGCTTCTGGGAATCAGGTGAAGCTGCAGAAGATGCTTGACAGACACTGGCAAAGATCATAAAACCCTAACTATGTCTATAAACAATAAATACATAGAGGTAATACAAAATTACCAAAAGAATGCAGACTATTCGACAGAACAAGCTAAAGAGCTAGTCCAAGCATTCGGAAACGAAGTTCCTTTTCCTAGTGAAGAGGAGCTTAATGCACTAATAACTGAAGTCAGGGAGGAGTGCCATAGAAAGCTAAGTGAACACATTAGTGATGAGTTCTTAGCGTACCAAGCAATAATACTGCACCTCACTAGAGGTATAGGTATAGGAACATATACGGTATAAATAAAATGCACCAAAAAAATATCACATTAGAAGAAGTAGAAATACAAGAGGGTAACAATTTGTATTCATACGATGCTGAAATCGAAGTTCACTATAGTATTGAAGAATGCGAGTGCGACACCGATAGAGGTACAAAAACATGGGAAGAAGTAAATATAGATGATATGCTACTTGTTTCCTTTTATAAATTCCAAGAAGGCGATGATGCTTACGGAGGCAATATGTGGATACAATTACTCAAAGCAGATATGCCTAAAGAGTCTTGGGAGTTCTTAAAACAAAAAGTTCTAGACGAAAGTTCAGAATTTGTATTTGATCACTAATATGGAATACTCAGAAGAAATACTACAAGAACTTCTTAACATAGGAGCGGAGGAATCAAAGCAAGGGGATGTTTCCCTTTTGGATCATATAACAACTGCAATTCAAATCGTAGAGAACAGAAAGGGGCATAAGATATGTGGGTAGTAATATACAAAGCAGATCAGGTGGGCAGAACCTACCACCAAACGTTCAGGACTAGAGCAGAAGCGAAGTCTTGGATGCTCGAATACATAGAGTACGGAGGCTCTGGTGCGTTGCTCTGTAGGGCAACTGAAGGCTTCGGTAGCCTATTGTACGATGATGATGACTTGCCATTAGAGATGCAGTCAGATCACAAACTAAACGAAGTACTAAATGACATGGAGTCCAATGGCATATGCGAAAAGAACAACAGAATTATACATTCATCGGAAAGCACGCTAAAGAGTACGGAATCAATAACGCAGTAGTACTGCATACCATAATCTACTTTGTATTATCTAATAGAAGACAGAAACTCAACCTTCACAAAGGAAAGTATTGGGTCTTTAACTCTAGTACAAAGTGGATTTATTTTTTTCCATTTTTATCTCAGCACCAAATATACAGGTGTCTTAAAGACCTTGTCAAAAAAGGTGCAGTCATTGAAGATTCTTTCAACAGAAAAGGCTACGACAAAACATTGTGGCACACACTATCAGATGCCGTCCTCAAGGATTGCATTAAAGATTCTTATTGGAAAAACAGAATGCGAAAGCCTCTTGCAAAACTGCAAAAGGGTACTTGCAAATCTGCAAGACCAATACCAAACATAAATACAACAATAGATACAGATGTCCTAGATGGGATAGAACCTTATTAATTATGGGAAAAGGAATGCAACCGAAAAAGGGCTACAATCAAAAAGCCTACGAAAATAATTACGACTCCATCAATTGGAGTTCAACCCGAAACAAATCAAAAGCCAATGATGACAACAAGATTATTAACGAAACAAATGTCCAAAACAAAAACCAAAACAAAAACTAAGAAATGAGTGACGGACATTTTTACAACTGCAAGGGTGAGCCATTCTTAACTGATGCTTCGACACCTGCACAAGCCAAGAAGGTTAAAGCGTTACCTTCTGTTACAACTATCCTGGGGATTCAAAAGAATGAGTTCCTAGACGAAATATGGGGGCCCAGGAAATTAGTAGAGCTTGCTAGAGAGTTCCCGTTTGCAAGCACGACAGAGCTTAAAGATATGCGTTACGGATTCAGGATAAATCCGGAAAATGGGTCACCCATTAAATCATCGGATTTTGGTACAGCAGTTCACGCTAGGCTAGAAGACAGGATTAATTACTTGATGCACGGGAAAGAACTTCAAACAAAAGTTTCACCCTTCGATGGATGGGCTGATCCTTTTATTGAGTTCATTGCTAAGAATAAAATTGAGCCTGTGCATTGTGAAAAGATATTGTACTGCAATAGGGACAAGTCAGCAGGTTCAGTAGATTTCATTGCAAAGGTACAAGGCAAGTACCACCTATTTGACTACAAGTGCCGAAACACTAAAGGCACAGGTGGTAAGTTCTACGAAACAAAGGACTGCACGCAGTTGGCTATTGAATCCAAGTGGCTGCAGAAGGACTTGGGTTTAGATTACGAACCTGCCATAACTAGTGTCTGCATATGCACCGAAAGTAGAAACCATTACCATAAGAACTGGAACGGCACTCAGGCACGAAAAGGAGTGCAACGCTTTAGGCACTTAGCTAAACTCTATTGGATGGATTGGATGCGTAAATGATTAAGTCTAAGCACCATAAGTTCAACAAAGAATGCTTCGATGCAGTAGATGCTAAGAGCCGTGAAGCGAGCATAAGGTACATTGAATCCAAAGGTTGCGGTGTCCAAGATCATCCTGACAAGTACGCAGTGGACTTAATTGCCACTACACCTGAAGGTAAAACTATTTATGTAGAATGCGAGAGAAGGAACATTTGGTCTAACGGAAGATTCCCTTACAGTAGCATTCATATACCTTACCGAAAGAAGAAATTTTTAGAGTTAGATTTTCCTTGCGTTTATCACGCTTGGGATTCTAATTACGAATATGCAATTAGCTTGCATTCAGATGTCATTAAAGAATCACCTGTAGTAGAAGTTCCTAATAGAGCTATTGAATCAGGAGAATACTTTTATGATGTTCCAATAAATAAAACTAAACTAATAAAATTAAATGCACAATGTGGATAATACCAAAATCATTAAACACCTTTCCCTGTGTACAGGTTATGAAGGGATCGGACAAGGACTTAGAATCCTTTTGCCAAATGTCAGAGAAATCGCTTACTCGGAAATCGAAGACTACGCAATCCTCAACTTGGTTTCGAAGATTGAAGAAGGACGATTACATAAAGCACCTATTTACACGAACCTTAAAACCTTCCCATTCGGAAAGTTTCGTGGACAAGTGGATATACTTTCAGGAGGATTCCCTTGTCAGCCTTTCTCTGTTGCAGGGGCTAAGAAAGCTACAGAAGATCCACGACACCTCTTCCCTTACATCGCAGAAGGAATCCGAGAGTGCCAACCTAGAATTGTTTTCCTTGAAAATGTCGAGGGAATCATCAGCCAATGCACAGGAGACGGAGAACCCGTTCTCAAATATGTCCTCCGAACATTGGAAGAGTTGGGTTACAGGGCAACGGCAGGAATATTCTCAGCGAGTGAAGTCGGTCTCCCGCACCAACGAAAAAGGGTCTTCATCCTTGGCGTTTCCAACTCCATCAGTAGCAGGCTGTGTAGAGGGGGGAGTAGCGAAGAATGTGAAACTGACAAAAGGTGGGTTCAAAGCGACAAGAGAGAATGGAACAGAGTACGGAGCGAAGCTTCGGGATGCAGTAGTACACATGGCGAGTTGGGCGACACCAAATACAATGGATTCCCTACCGAGTCGGAGCTACGAATCAGCAGTGCGACAAGCAACGACAACAAGGAAGGGGAGGACTTTGCCGAGCAACTTAAGAGAGCAGGTCGATCCTTTGATGATCCAAGCGTATTCAGATGCCAAAAAATTGCTAGACCAAACCAAGAGCAATACCCATGGGAAGAACCAAGAGTACTGGGGGACACCCAAGGAGCAGGACTCAAGAGCTTGTCTAAGGGACAGAGGAAAGAGCAACTTGGGCGAGCAGGTGCAGGGGATGTACAACTATCCGACACCAATGGCAGAGGAGGGATGGAAAATAACAGGAGGGGAGAATCAAATATCTCTGACGAAGTTAGCGATTCCGTACAGACTAAATCCAAATTGGGTGGAGCAATTGATGGGTCTAGAAATAGGGTCAACAGATTGCGTCTTCTCGGAAATGGAGTAGTACCAATGACTGTAGCTAAAGCATTCTATACTCTTATAAATAAACTTAATGGCTAATAGGTATGAAATCAAATACAAACACGCAGATATGCCTAAAGACCATATTGGTAAAACAACAAAATGGGCGAGGGATGAAAAGCAAGCGATTGGTTTCTTGTGCTCTAGCAAGCCTGATAAAAATGGTCGCTGTCGCACTAAAAAAGGTGCAAGGTTACACATCATTGAAATAAATGAAGTTTAGAACCTGCACTTATTGTAAGCACGAATTTCCTTTGCATCAGTTCTCGATGCAAGGGAAGCACAAAAAGACAGGAGAAGCATTATACAAGTCTAGATGCAAGCCCTGCATACAGTATTTAAAAACCCAAGAGTACAACAAAACCATCGAGGATTTCTTCGGTGGTTTTATTTGCTCTTGTTGTGGCTTCAAAGGAGAACCAAGTCAGTTTGATTGCCACCATATTAATCCTAAAACTAAAACAATTAATGTAGCTTTACTCAGAGGGTACAGCAAAAACAAAATAGTACAAGAGCTAAAAAAATGCGAGCTTCTTTGTGCCAACTGCCATAGACTAAAATGAAGTACATAACTGCAAGTAAATTAAAGAAGTGGAGAGAAGAAAACAAAGACCCCACCTGTCCTATATTTAAATGCAAACTAAAAGATACAGTAGTAGACCACGATCACAAGACGGGTTTGATTCGTGGATGCTTGGATCGACAAGCTAACGCATGGGAGGGAAAAGTGTTCAATGCCTGGATCAGGTTCTCTTCGGGAAAAGCAGAAGTCTCTTATCCTGAAGCACTTATGAATTTAGCGAAGTACATAATGGGTAACCGATATAACCTGCTGCACCCTGTAGGGGTAACCCAATTATGCAAAAGGTTCGGCAGATTTAAAAGAGAAGAACAAGAGTTCGCACTAAAGGTTCTAGGAGTCAAAAAAAGTGAAATTAATGCTTGCACTAATACTAGAGAAAGAATAAAACTATATCGTAAATTTCTAACAAAGAATAAATATGAGTGAAAAACTAAATATCAGGCAGAAATTGTCTGCCTTACAACAACGAGTCTCCATACCAAAAAACAGGCTCAACAAATTCGGTGGCTACAAGTATTGGAATTGTAGCGACATACTCAATGGAGTCAAAAAAGAAACAGAAGATCTAGATGTCAGCATCTTATTAAACGATGAAGTTCAAGTAATCGGAGATAGGTTCTACATTAAAGCAACTGCTTCTCTTGTGGACAACGACACAGATGAAGTCATCAGTGTATCTGCGTATGCAAGAGAGCCTTCTCAAGTTAAGGGTCAAGCTGAAGCACAGATTTCGGGCAGTAGCAGTAGTTACGCAAGGAAGTACTGTTTATCAGGTTTACTAGCCTTAGACGATGAGCAAGATGCAGATGCAACTAATACTCACGGCAAAGAAGTACCAAAGGGTACTACAGTAGTCACGAGTGATGAAGACATCTTTTAAAAACATTTAACCAAAAGTAAATCAAAACATAAAATTATGGCAAAAGAATACGATAACACTAATACCTTCCGTTTATTCAAGGAAGATGTAGAAGAGGGCTCTAACAAGCCTCAGTTCACGGGCATCATTGATGTCGAAGGCAAGGAGCTAAGGCTAGCTGCTTGGGTCAAGAAAACTCAACAAGGTAAGACTTGGCTGAGCGGAAGAGTAAGCGAGTTGCAGAAAAAACCTGCACCTAAAGCTGAACCTCAATCTGAAGAAGTACCCTTCTAGTATGGATCCAGACGACTTACCAAATAAGTTGCCTGATAGTGGTGATCGTACTGCCTTTGAAACAGGGGCAGTACGAGATGCCATGCAGGGTAAAGGTATACCTAGCATGATTCCTACTTGTGCAATTATGGCTATGGCTAAACGCTTTGAAGATGGAGCGTCCAAGTACGGAGCAGACAACTGGAGAAAGGGTATACCAACCTCTAGATATTGCGATGCCGCTTACAGGCATTTAATGCAATGCAGAGACAATGATGATACAGAAGATCATTTTGGAGCAGTAATGTGGAACATGGCTTGTTGGCTATGGACACTAAATAAAATAGATTCTGAAGAGTTACCTGAAGAATTAGACGATATACAAAATTAATAAAAATGGATTACATAGAAAAATACAGAAGCTCGCATTTAAAAAACTTTTGCGATGACAAGGAAGGCTCGATAAGAGAAGAATTTTATAAAGAAGCTAGGATGGATGTAGGTCGTGCTATTATTAGAGGAGACATGAGAGTCTTCGGTAATGTACACGATATTATAGAAAACTCCAAAAAAACTAGGTTCACGGAAGAGGAAAAGAATTACATAGTACTCTCTCCGAAGACTAAAGAAGAAATAGCCGTAGAGCTAGATTGCTCTGTTTATTATGTTGCCAAGATAAGGCGAGAAGCCAAGGTCTAGTAATGTTTGAAAATACAATTGAACAGCCTTTTGCTCAAGATGCCGAGCAAGTGGTAGTGGCTTCCTGTCTATTGACGGATGGAGCGGACACTTTCGATGTAGTGTCTCAGATCGTGAGTGCAACGGATTTTTACGATCCGGTTTGCGGTATATTGTTTACCTGTATGCAGGAGCTTGCAAAGGACAATAAACCTATAGACGAAATCACGGTCTTCGATAAAGTGCGAAGAAAGGGCTTAGAGGAAGACATAGGTGGTATAACAGGCTTGTACGATGTACAGAACAAGGTTCAAACTTCCCTTATGTCTCTCAATGCCTCTAGGATCGTCAAGGAGAGGTCGCAAGCCCGTGCCTTACTCCTAGCATCAAGGAACACGGTAGAATCGATTCTAGGGGGTTCTACGGCTGATTCTGTGGCTGTTGTGCTAGACAAGTCATTACGGGAAATCACGGATGAAAAAAGTGCTAGAGATAGTATTAAGGATGCCTCTGAATCTCTGAAGGATAAATTAGAAGCCCAGGCTAACGGAACATATGAGTTCACTGCCTTGAAGACAGGTATAGACCACCTAGACGACAAGCTAGACGAAGGTGGCATAGGCAAAGGCGAAGTCTTTGTTATATCAGCCCCTACTTCTTGTGGCAAATCTCAATTGGCTCTTAACATTGTACTTAGGGCAGCGGTGCAAGATAACCGACCTATCGGTATATTTTCATTCGAGATGCCTACAGAGCAACTGACCAAGCGGATGACTCAAACTGCAAGTGCAGTTAATCTTCGTAAGTTCAGGGATCAAGTAATAACAGAAGAAGAAAAAGATAGAGTTTATCAATCCTTAGAGAAAGTTCAAAACGCTCCAATATACACAGAGCACTACGTAAGAAACATAGATGAACTGAGATCCAAGGCTAGATCACTCAAAAGAAAACACGGTATAGAAGCGTTAGTTATTGACTATCTGCAACTTATACCATACGACACAAAAATGTCAAAGAATGACGGTGTGTCATTTATTTCTCACGCAATCAAGCAACTTGCCATAGAGCTTAATATACCTATTATTCTCCTTGCACAAGTGAATCGAGAGGGAGCGAAAAGAGACTCTGGTTTGAGTATACATGACCTAAGAGATTCTGGAGACATTGAGAATGACGCAGACGTAATCCTGCTTATGTGGGCAAGAGGAGGCGACCTAAATAACTGCAAGCAGTTCGATGGGAAGACGACTTATGTCGAACTAGATTACAAGATAGCTAAAAACCGTGAGGGCGAGAGAGACCTTATGGGTAAATTTAAATTCATTAACCATATCGGAAGATTCAAATAAAATTATGACAACTGCATTAGTAAACACTAACTTAACTACAAACACATATCGCACTCCTGCTGAGGATATACTCAAAAAGGGGTTAGGGGCAATGACCATTGCTTGTGAAGCGTTAACTAAACAAAATTCAACTTTAAATAAAGATGTAGAAAATCTGAAACAGAAGTTGCGTTTAGCCCAAGACAAACTAATTATTAATTCCGAAGAAAAAGAATAAGGTAACACAGAATGGTAACACCTGTGGGGGACGGTTTTCTGATATTTCTCCTTTCCTATTTAAGCCCTTAGCTTTTTCTTCATTAATTTACCATTATCTAAACCCTAAAGGGGTAACCTTTTTAAAAAGAAGGGTTACCCTTTTTTATTAGTTTAATTCTACTGCTAAGGCTGATTCAGCAGCTTCTTCAAAAATAGTTTGATATTTTTGGGTAATATTCTTTCTGAATAAAGGGTCTGCATCAGCGTTATCTTGGATAGCTCTTATAGAGTTCAATCCAAAGAATAGACTAGTATTAAGAGCAGTCATAGTCTTATCGTATGCTTCTTGAGTGAGCATCTTCTTAAAGTGCGTAGGGTCTTTGATTTCTTTAGCAAGCAGCAAAGCACCGAACCTATCTCTTACAGTGCCCGGTATATCACTTACGAATGCCTTGAATCCACTTTCATTACCAGCACCAGCTATCTTCAACTTACCTGACTTAGTTGGATCAATAGCAAATTTTTGCATACCTTCGTTCATCAATTTAATACTATCGTATTTTTTTCTACCGAGTAATCTAACTAAAGCATCTCTGTTTCTTATTAACTGAGCATCCATAGCCACTGGATCCCAAATCGCTTCACCTGCTACATTTTTCTGAGCAGAATTATGTACCTTTGAACTAGACTTAGTTGTTAAACGCTGGTACACGGCTTGCTTAAATGCTGGCAATGCGTCTGCGTTTTTTTCTGTCATTATCTTTATGAATTTATCTATTTCGTCAGGAGAAGATTTTAGTATTCCATCTATAAAGGACTCCATTGTAGCTTGATTTTTAGGAAGTGGCAATGAACCTTGGTTAAACATTTTTATTAACTTCTGAGAGGTTAATTTATCAAGAGCGGTTTTTTGAATAACTTCTTCTTTAGCCATCCTAAGTATTTCTCTTTCAGAACCCTCAACCCCTTGTTTCATTAGTCTGTCAAATGTTTCTGCAGTTAATCCATCTATATAATCATCCGCACCATCTGTAAACTGTTTTAATGATTTTAAAGTATTGTATTTAGCACTGAAACTATTTTTACCTTTTCCTGGGAAAAGAACATTAGCTATATCAAAATCTTTCTCAGTAAAATTTAAATTCTTTTTGTAGATAGGTTTACCGGCTACTAGTCCTTTAGAACTTAACCATTGATCCTGAAGTAATCTTCGAGTAGTAGGATCGTTTCCCGTAGCTCTCAAGAAGTCCTTTATACTCTTAGGGTTCAAAAATGCTCTATCCAAAACAGCAGTGCCACCACTTTCAAATCTAGGCAATTTGAACGGTTGACCATTTTGTGCTTTTAAAATAGACCTGCTATAGCTATCTCCTATCTCAGAATCTATAGACTTAAATACATCGCTAATTCTGTAAGGAAGCACTACTTCTTGGAAATTTTTATTTGCATCTAAGTATGACTTTCTTAGTGCAGGACTAACGCTAGGATCTTTAAGCATTGTTCCCCTTAGGTTTCGCAATGAGTTCGTTATATTTCTGTATTCAGCCGCATTGAATCCAGGAGTAGCTGAACCCCTTAATGTCTTAGTCTCTAGCTCTTGTATTATTTCATTCAATTGTTTAAAGGAAATTGTTTCACCGGACTCTACTAATTCTTTCAATGAAGTGGATGCACGACCTGCAGTTGTTCTAGCATTTGGTGCAAGTACAGAAAGTATTTCACCTTCCATATCTGTTATAGCTTGGTTTTTTCTTTTCGTGAAAATATTAGCAACTCTTCTTGCGTCTACATTTACTCCTATATCTTCAAAGGTTTGGCTAATTAATTGAAATGTGTTTCTACTTGATGCTTCTACTTGTACGTATTTATTGGCAATGTTTTGTTGTAGTGATTGACCTGTTTGTTCAGGTGAAAGTGTTTGGGGAGCACGGACATTTTTGGATTTCTTACTTAGCTCTGCGTTAAATATCTTTATTGCTTCTTTCCTAGCTTTTTTATCTAAACCTCTAGGTATACCTTCTTTAATCGCAATCTTTTCTGCACTTAAATTTTCCAAGATTCGAGCTATACTACCAATATCATCAGAGTACTGTTTTTGAACCGTTTCAAGAGATTCACGAAGTATTTGCTCAGATTGTTCTGCAGTAATTTCACCTGCACCAAATTGTTTCTGTATATTTGCTTCAGCTAATTCTCTGGATTCTGCGAACATTTTAGCAACTGCACTATTAGGATATTTAGAAGCTAGATCTTGGGCTCTTTGTAAGGATGACCCTCCTTTTTGAACGAATACAGGTACTCTTTTAGTGCTATTTTCTAGAACAGACATAGCTTGCTCAGTCGCTTCTTTAGCACCTTTTACTCCAAGAAATGTTTTAACTGGTGCTTTGCCTGTTCCCATCGTAAGTAAATTTAAACTAAAATTAATACCACCTTCTGTTGCTCTGTATGCAGCAATTTCACCTGGATCTACATCTAAGCCAAATGCGGATCTAGCTATTGCATCCTGTGATGCACCTACAGCAGCCTCTGTTCCTGCCGCTACGGCTGAAGTAGCAAGAAGTGATGTTCCACCTGTAAGAGGAGCTTTTATTAATGTAGCAGTACCTGCAGCTATTCCTGATCCGATTGGAACTATATCTCCTGCTAAATCCGCAGTAAAGTCAGCTAGGTCTTTATCAAATGAATCATAAAATCCCCACTTCCCTGTTTCGGGTTTTTTGAATAAAATCTTTTGTTGACCACCTAAGTTGGCGGAGAATACATTTTCATCACCGAACTCTCTCCTAAGCACCGTTTCTCTATCGCTTTTGTTCCTAAGGAAATCCATTCCAAAGCGTTTACCTAAGTCGGCACTTTGACTGTAGTCAAAATCTTCTTCGCCTATACCTAGGAGTAGTGGTATTCTTTTAGAATAAAACTCTTTAGGATCATCTAGTTTTAACTCTTTTTTTTCTGTGTCTAATGTACCAGACTGTACTGATCCAAATTTACCTGAACCTGTTTTAGGTAATTCTTTTCTTACTTTTGCTATAACCCTAGGACCTTCGGCTAACTCAGCCTTGACTCCTTGTCTTCTTTGTTTGTATTCATTTAATAAAATCTGAATGTCTCCTATAGCTTCTTCATTCCCTGTACTAGCCAAAGCATCAGCGTTTTTAATAGCGTTAATTAAATCGGAATTACTTAAATTCATTACTTTATATTAAAGGCTTTTGCGTACTTAGCTGCTATTTTATCGACATCTGTTCCTATACCTTCACCTTCTTCGTTTTGGAAATTCTTTAATTCAGAGTTAAATACATCTAATGCATCAGGACCTTCGTATGAACTTAATGATTTACCATCTTTTGCGTGCTTTAAGTAAGCATCCTTTGCTTGCATAGTTGCTTCAAGTATTTTTTTAGCACTACGCAATCTTCCAAGATTTTGTTCTACCGTTAGTTTCGGATTATAAGCAGCAGCTACTAATCTTTCAGCTTCTTTTTGTGTAAACTGAGCACCAAGGGTAGCTCTTAAAGATTGAAATACAACTCCCATAACTCTATTAACTGCGTCTTGTTTAACAGGAGCAAGAGCAGCTTGCATAGAGTCTTTAAATCCAGCAAACTGAGGCAGAAAATCAGTGAATCCTCTTGTTGTTAATTCACCTGATTCTAGTTGTCCGATAAGATCATCGTAAGTATCTATATTGCCAAGTGCTACAGCTCTATCTGTTAATTTGTATTGTGCTAATATTTTACCTGCTTCTTCTTCAAATTTAGTTTGAAAAGCAGTAGCTTCAGGTTCTTCAGGAATTAACGATGTTTCTTCTATAGAACCTGTACCCATTCTCTTTACTCTAGTATCTAGAACACCATCTCCATCAGAATCTATATCTACGGAATCTCCGATTTTTTCTAAACCTTGTATAAATGCATTATCCTCTTTATTAGGTTTTGAAAGACTTTGACTTGTAACTTCGTAAAGAACTTCTCCATTTTGCACTCTAGGTTTTACACTAGCAGCACCTAGATCATCTAATTCAGCTTTAGTTACTAGTAAGGGTTTAGGTTCTAATTGTTGTGTAAGAGCATCTTGCCTAAGTTCTTCTTCCTCTAACCTTAAGATTTCTTTGGCATTTTGAATATTAGTTAATCCTTCTATTTGTGCTAAAACATTATCGTCTTTAGATAATGACTTCAAGGCAGCATTAAATGTATCTGTGCCTTGTTTGCCTGCTAGACCACTTTCTGCTAGTAATGGAGATAAAGCGGACATGCGAACCTCCTGTTCGTCTTTGTCAATCTTTTTTTGAACTATACCTTGTACGGTTTTATTAACTGAATCAGATAATCCTACAATAGCTTGTTGCTCTAAAGCATTAGCCTTAATGAGAGGGCTAATGTCTTGCATTGCCAACTGTTCGTTTATTGCTGTTCCTACTTGAAATGCCATAATTTATCTTCTGTTGTATTGTACTTGAAAATCGGGCATTTGGTAGCTTCCATCGGGATTAAAAAATCCTCCTGTTCCTGCTACATTTCCCATTGATGTAGATCCTGTACCCCTGTTTTGACCAAAGTTTAACATACCTCTAGCATTCCCTAAGTTGAATCCTGAATTTCCAAAATTAAATCCACCATCATTACCAGGTTGAATACCTTGCATAGCTAAATTACCTATAGATGAAAGAGTATCTCCAAAAATCCTACCTTGAGCTGCATTAGTCTGAGCCTGTACTTGGGCTTTACCCATACGCATATTTCCAAGATTTAAATCCTGTGCCATTCCTAAATTAATAGCTTGACCTGGATCTGTTACTATAGCTCCTAAAGGAGTCTGAGAGTAAATTTGTTCTTCTGCACTAGGAGAACCAAATAAAAATTGATAAGGATCAACTTTTGTTGCACCGACTGCACTCCTAGCTCTTTGTCTTGCTTGAGCCGCTTGATTAGATAAAGCATCTGAAGCCCCTGAACGACCTAGTATAAGTTGTGCAACTGCTGATTCACCTCTACCACGACCTTGTCGAACTGCTCCTGATAATGCAGTTTGTTCGGCTTGTCTTGCTCTCTCTCCCTGTAATGGTGATCTAGCTTCTCCTGTAAGTCTTTCAGCTTCATCTATTTCCGTTTGAGCTAATCCTCTAAGTCTTGGGTCTTCTAGAGTTTCACGAATATCATCACCGTATTGACCTATTAAACCTAATTGACGAACTTTAGAATCTTCTTGAATGTCTCTTATACCTGTAGCTTTAAGCCTTGATAATTCTTGAAATTGAGGAATAAGTTCTTTTTCACGACCAAGTAATGCACTCATAGCATCTGAACCAAACATACCTTCTGAGCCGTAAAAATCTTTTAAAATACTACCGGGATCTCTTTGTGCATCTATTGCACCTTGGATTCCTCTTTGTGTTTGTTTGCCTGCTTTTCCCGCAGCTCTACTTGCCATGTAACCACTTGCTACATTTCCCGCTGCTCCTAATGCTAATGCTGTTCCTGTTGCTATTGCCATCTTAAAGTTCCTTTATATAAGTTGTTTCTGCTAATTTGTAGTTCATTGCTTTGTAAAATTTTTTTAATTTTTCGGGCATAGATGTTTCTAAATGAATCATCATAAGTCTTTCTGCACCAATTTGTTTTGCGTATTTTTCTGCTGCCCTAAATAGTTTTATTCCTCCACCTCTGTGTTTTTCATCTACGAACCAAAATGCTTCTTGGACAACTAAAGCTCCATCTTCTAACGAAGGGGAATTTATTAATCCTATTCCACCTATAATATCATCTTCATCAAGTAATCCTAGTATCTTTCCTACTCCTGTTTCTATTAAGTTCAACCAAGTAAATGCCCACTTGTCTTCATTTAATGTTTTTTTCTTGTACGGCATTTTTTCATAAAAAGGTAATAAAGCTGTATGCAATTCAATTAGTTCTTTATGTTCTCTTAAAGATACAATCATTAAGCAGTTCGTTTCCACATGTATGCTACTACATACGGTGGCATATTGTCGTGAGATCCTCCTCCAGGAGCTGTTCCTCCTCCTCCAGTGTTTGTTAAAAGATTAGCTCTGCCATAAGAACTATCACTGCCGGTAGTATTAGTATGACCACTATCTTCGTGGAAAAAAGTTCTTTCAGTTTCTCCAGATGGGTCGGTTTGACCGCCTCCATCGATTTTATAATAAGCAGCACCACTGTGAGTGTGCCCTGGAATTTGAGCATTTGTTAAAGTAACAGTCTTAGATCCACCTGTATCTGTTAAGTCATTAAAATCCGAATCTGTAGAATCTTGGCTTACTATTAATTTCCCATCACCGTATCTTTCCCAAGTTCCGAAACCCATTAATGTACCAGGGTTAGTGTCTACTCCTGCATTTATATATATAGAACCTACAGGGTAAAGATTAATTAATAAAGCGGCTGATACTTCAGACAATGTAATTGCATTAGGAGCAATGCTTAATCTGCCACCTGATAACGCAACTTTAGTATTGTCTGTTGCACCTGATCCAAATGTAGCAGCATCAAGCATTTGATTAAGCTTGCCTGCTGTAAGTTGTTCGCCATTTGCGAAAGTTTTTCCTTTAGTTATTACTGACATATTATCCGTACTGTAAGCACCCTTGAATTGTTAAAGTTGTTTCTTTAGTATCTCCACTTAAAGTTGGTTTAAGAACTAAATTAGTTTGTCCAGAATTTACCGGAACCATAACAGTTCCCCTAACTTGTTGTTGATTGTCTTCTGGAGTTAATGCTTGTTGACCTAAAAGAACTACGTCTGTTCCATCAGGCATAGTTGCTTTTACATCCGCAATAGTATCACCGCTAGTTCTTCTAACTTTAGCAGTTATTTCTACAAAAAAAGCTCTTATTTTACTAGTGCTTAATCCACCACCTCCCGCAAAATTAGCTATAGGGTATGTATGAGTAGTGGTAGATGAATCCGTTTGTGTTATATTCGTAGAAGAATTACTAGTAATATTTATATAAGCAGGTATTAATGAATCAGCGTAAGCTTTAATGTTACCTTGAGTCGCCCCTATAGTATCACTAGTTCCTAGTGCGTCATCATTTTTTAATATACCTGTATTACCCACAATAGGTATGCTTACATTTCCTGAGCCTAAGCTACCTAGTACATTTGATGTAGTAATAGTCGCTAACTTAGTTACCGCAATAGCAGCATTAGATGCTACATCTGCGTTGGCTATTGCTGTTACCGTTGCACTATTTACGTGATTATTAAGAGTAGTTTGAGTAATAGTATCACTACTACCGAATCCACTTCCACTGTTTAAACCTGATGCTACTGTTGCCATTATATTGCTTTAAAGTCTGAATTAAATGTTATACCTCCTGATACTTCAACTGCTCGCAGTTTAGGTCTACCTTTTGTATTGTCAAATTGCAAATCTATACCGTAAGCTCTTTTGTTACCTATTCTACCACGAATGGAAACACTTTCATTAGCGGGCAAATCTTCATTACCATTTAGCGAATGCAATGTTCCTAATTGTATGCCCTCTTGGTCTATATTTTCTGTATTCGCTGATATAGTAAAGTCAGTTGGAACACCATTGGATTCGCACTGAACCTCGAAGTCCCTCCATTTTTTACGATCTATATCAGTAAATGTAAATTGTCTTGTTCTAGCTTTAGCAAGTACATCTTTAGACTCTGCACTAGTGCTACCTATAGTGGTTATAACCGCATCTTGACCTGATTCATTTACATCGAGCATATGGATTCCGCCTAATGAATTAATAGCGTACACTGCTCTGTTTAAACCTTTACCAGCTACAATTAACTCTAATATATCAAAATTTGCATCATCTACTGTATCAATAGATTCCCATTGTTTGTTTAAAAAATTATATATAATAATAGCATTATTAGTAATAGATCCATCAATAGGAACTGCTAAATAGTATCTGTTATCAAAATAAGCCGAACAAGCATTAGATGCGTACTCTTGATTTATTCTAGATATAGTTGAATTAATAGGCTCGCTTAACGGTAATGCAGTTCCCCTTAGATTGTATTCATCTACGAATGATATACCGTATACCCCGTTGTCGGATAAAAACAAAACCTCTGATCCTATCTGTTCTATAC
>TARA_R110001599_G_scaffold105043_1_pt1 | contig 17732 bp, 23 predicted proteins | sample TARA_R110001599 | Tara Oceans TARA_R110001599 (sample SAMEA4398360) | marine metagenome | biome: Polar Biome; feature: [MES] marine water layer (ENVO:01000295) within the mesopelagic zone...; material: water (ENVO:00002006), including particulate matter (ENVO:01000060) such... | reverse complement strand
TGTTCGGGGGCTTGAAATATCAGCCGGGCCAGCACACATCACAATTTGCAATTATCGGGACGGTTTCATGACAAGTATTTCTATATTATCTGCAGCAGCGGGCGCGGGTGGTGCCGGTGGTTTTCTGATTTCGGTCATGCCGCTCGTGCTGATTTTCGCGGTCTTCTATTTCCTGCTGATCCGTCCGCAGCAAAAGAAGATGAAGGAGCATCAGGGCAAGATTGGCGCGGTCAAGAAAAATGACCAGGTCGTCACCGGCGGCGGACTGGTCGGCAAAGCGGTCAAGGTCGACGATGAATTTGTCGAAGTGGAGATTGCAACCGGCGTTCGGGTCAAGGCGGTCAAGGCAACCTTGTCGGATGTCATGCCACGCGGTGGCGCCAAACCCGCCAACGACTGATCGTGGTGATATAGAAAGTTAATTTCGATGCTCGATTTCCCGCGCTGGAAAGTCATTTCCATTTCCCTGTTGCTGATCTTCGGGGTGATGATGTCATTGCCAAGCCTGATCGGCGAGGGCGGTCAAAAATACTGGCCCGGCTTTTTACCCAATGAAACCATCAATCTGGGGCTCGACCTTCAGGGCGGCAGCCATATATTGCTGGAAGCCGATCCAGCCGATGTCGCGACCATGCGTCTCGAGACGATGGAAGAATCGGTACGGGCGGAAATGCGCAGGGCGGAACCACGGATCGGCATTGGCGATATCTCGCGGCGCAATGGCGTGCTCAGCTTCATGGTGCGGGACAGCACCCAGGTCGATGCGGCACGCGAAGTCATTCTGCCACTGACCAGCGGTGCCGGCCTGACCGGCCAGCGCGACTGGGATATCGAAGTGCGCGACGATACGCGTTTTGTGCTGACCCCAACCGCGGCGGGCCTGGAAAATGCGGTGACCAATGCAATGGATACGGCAACCGACGTGATCCGCCGCCGGATCGATGAAATGGGTACCCGCGAGCCGACCATCATCCGCCAGGGTGATACGCGGATCGTGGTGCAGGTGCCGGGTCTCGATGATCCCGAAGCGCTGAAGGCCTTGCTCGGTCAGACCGCCAAGCTGGAATTCAAGCTGGTTGATTTTGACGCCGATCCCAACGCGCTGGCTGAAGGACGGGCGCCGATCGGCAGCCAGATTTTCCCCTATCCCGACAATCCGACCGGATTGCCCAATATCGCGGTCAAGCGCCTCGGCGGGATCAGCGGCGACAAGCTGACCGATGCCGGGCAGGGCTTTGCCCCGGAAACCAACGCGCCGGTCGTCAATATCACCTTCGACAGCGAGGGCGGCTCGAAATTTGCCCGCCTGACCCAGAATAATGTCGGCCGGCCCTTCGCCATCATCCTTGATGGCCAGGTGCTGTCCGCTCCCAATATCAACGAACCGATCCTTGGCGGCTCGGCTCAGATCTCGGGCAATTTTACCGTCGAAAGCGCGAACCAGCTGGCCATCGCGTTGCGATCCGGTGCTCTGCCCGTGGAATTGAAGATCGTGGAAGAGCGCACGGTCGGCCCCGATCTTGGCAAGGATTCGATCGACAAGGGTATGATCGCCGCGATCATCGCCACCGTGGCGGTTCTGACCTTCATGGTCGTGACCTACGGACGCTTCGGCATGTACGCCAATATCGCGCTGGCCCTGAATCTGTTCATCATTGTCGGAGTCATGGCGATATTCAACGCAACGTTGACGTTGCCGGGTATCGCGGGATTTGTCCTCACCGTCGGTTCCGCCGTCGATGCCAATGTGCTGATCAACGAACGAATACGCGAAGAACGCAGGCGAGGGCGACGCGTGATCCAGGCGATCGAAGTCGGCTATAAGGAAGCTTCGCGCGCGATTTTCGATGCGAATATTACCAATATCATCGCCGGCGTGTTGCTGTTCATGTTCGGCTCCGGTCCGGTCAAGGGCTTCGCGGTCGTTCTGATGATCGGTATCGCGTCTTCCGTCTTTACCGCCGTCGTCGTGACCCGGATGTTTGTAGCGCTGTGGGTCAGAAGAGCCCGCCCGCAGGAGTTGGTGATATGAGATTGCTCAAGCTCGTCCCGGACGATACCAATATCGGCTTTCTGAAATGGCGCAATATCGCCATGGCCTTCAGTATATTGACGATCATTGCCTCGATCGCGCTGGTCGGCGCCAGGGGATTGAATTTCGGCGTCGATTTCATCGGTGGCCAGATGATCCAGGCGACTTTCACCGAGACCGAGACCGCGCCAATTCCGGAATTGCGCGAAAGCATCGGCGGGCTTGGTTATGGCGAAGCGACGATCCAGCGATTTGGCGATGCCAATGAAGTGTCGATCCGGATGCGGCTGCCGACCGAAGCGGAAGCACGTCCGGAAGCGGCCAGCGAGATGACGGCGAAGATCGTATCGACGCTGAAGGCTGATCATCCCGATGTCCGCATCGATGGCGTGGAGTCGGTATCCGGCAAGGTGTCGGAGGAGCTTTTCGAGACCGGCGCCTATTCGCTCCTGTTCGCGATGATCGCGATATCCATCTATATCTGGATCCGTTTCGAGTGGCAGTTCGGTGTCGGCGCCCTGTTTGCGCTGGTCCACGACGTCGCGCTGACCTTCGGTCTGTTCGCCCTGACCCAGATGGAGTTCAATCTCAATATTGTCGCGGCGCTGCTGACGATCATCGGCTATTCGCTCAATGATACGATCGTCGTGTTTGACCGTATTCGCGAGAATTTGAAGAAATACCGCAAGATGGACATCATTGCCTTGCTCGACCTGTCGGTGAACGAGACTCTGGCACGAACGGTGATGACCAGCTTGACCATGTTGATTGCGCTTGGCGCGTTGATTCTCTGGGGCCCCGATGTGATTTTCGGTTTCTCCGTTGCGATGTTCTTCGGCGTATTCGTTGGTACCTACAGCTCGGTATACATGGCTGCTCCGATCCTGATCTGGCTGAAAGTCGGCCCGGACACATTCGTGCCCTCCGATTTAGCGGATGAGAAGCCGGGACAGACGGGCGGACCAGAGCAGATTGGCTGACCCTTGGTAGAACTGCGCAAGGATGTAGAATTCACCGGTCCTGTGGTTACCGGCTTTACCGCGCAGGGCTATAAAATAGGTGACCAGCGGTTCGAGCAAGGGCTGTTGATATCGCCGGAACAGGTGCTGGACTGGTCCGGTTCGAGCCTGGATCAGCTGAACCTCGGCGAGATATTGTCGCGCCTGAACCTGTCTCCCGGTCCCGAATTCCTGTTATTGGGCAGCGGTGCATCGATGCGGCAGCCGCCAGCCTCGTTCCGGCGCGCAGTCGAGGCGTCCGGCATGGGGCTGGAAGTCATGGACAGCCGGGCCGCAGCGCGGACATGGGGCGTATTGCGTGCAGAAGAACGCTGGATTGTCGGAGCCTTCCTACCGATCGCCTAGGCTGTGCTCGCAGCCTTGCTCAATATGGCTAGCAATTGATCGCCGTTATTTGTCCAGCTGAATTGGCTGACCGATGACCGCACGAGCTCTTGAGCCGGGGGGTCGGCAAGGATGGCCTTGGCGGCCTCGACGATCGCTTTGACGGTCTGATCGACGACTCGCCCGGCAGACTTGCTGCCCACCAGTTCCCGCGCGCCACCGGCTTCGCTGATGATCACGGGCGTGCCACAGGCAAGCGCCTCTACCCACGCATTGGCGAGACCTTCGGATTTTGATACGAGAATAGCGATATCGGCGGCGGCCGTAAGATGCGGCAGTTGATCATGCGGGACGCTGCCGAGAAAGCGGACCCGGTCGGCAACGCCCGATTGTCTGGCAAGGGCGCGGTAGGTCTGCTCTTCTTCACCCATGCCAGCGAGCATCAGCGTAGCATCCGGCAGCCCTGCCAGAGCCCGGATAACCAGATCCTGATTCTTGCGTGAGATCAGTGCGCCAGTGGTTATGAACAAAGGCCCGCTGACGCCGAGCGCCCGCTTTGCGGCCAGCCGGTCGACGGGACGGAACTTGTCCTGATCCAACCCGGTATAATGGACCGAAATCTTGCTTCCATCCATTCCAATGGCAATCATGTCCTGCTTGAGCGCTTCGGATACTGCCAATAGAGCGCTGGCCTGTTCCGCTGCCTGCAATATCTGTTCGCGGCATTTGCGATCGTCGCCCCAATGGTGGATATCCGCTCCGCGCGCCTTGATCGTGAACGGGATGCCGAGCGCTGTCGCCAGTCGCATCGCGGCGGGGCCATCGGGGTAGAAAAATTCCGCGTCGATTAGGTCGAACGGGGCGTGCCGGTGCAATTTTCTGACCAGCGGCAGCAACGCGTCTGCAATCCGTCTCGGGTTGCTGGCGCCGCCGATTTTGGGGATCAGCCTGAACCGCGGCCGATACACGTCAAGCCCGCGCCATTCTTCATGCTCGGGCAGGGCGTTCAAGGTCCGATATTGGCCAAGTCTGCTCAGTGGCCAGGGCGGAACGCCTACGGGATTGATGACCGTCACGTCGGCCTCCGCTCGGCTTGCAAGCTCCGCCGTCTGCCGCTCGACAAATATCCCGAAATTGGGCGCTGCGCCATGGGGGAATAGGGTCGACAGGGTCAGGACGCGAAGCTTTTGGGTCATGGCGATATTCCTAGCACGGAGCCCCTAAAGCTCCCTTACCAGCCGGACGGCGACGCCGATCCATTCCGGGTCGCTGACAATCTGCTGTCGTGCGCCGCTGCCGAGCGGCAGTATCTGGAGGCGATTGCTCTCGCGTCCGATCAAGCGGCCGAAAAGATAGCGCCCGGCTGGGCGAGGCACCAATATATCGCGATTGAGCGCGCTGCCGAACTGTTCGGGCGTCCGTCGCGAAAGCCAGACATCGTCGCCGGATCGATAATCGCCAATGCTGCTTTTGACCCGCAGTGCGACCATCTCCGGTTCGATGGCGGGTTGATAGATATTTTCGGTCTTGTCGAGCGCGTGGGCGCCCTTGTGATCCAGAATTGCGGCAACAGGTAGCTCTTCCTGGTCGGGCAGGGACAGAAGCGTCGCGCTATCGACGCCCAGCGCATCGGCAATCCGGTTCAACCAGCCGAGCGACAAGGTGCGCATGCCCGTCTCCAGCCGTCCGATGGTTTGCGCGGTGGTCGGAGGGTCGCATCGTCCGGCTACTTCCTCCAGCGTCAATCCCTTAGCCTTGCGAACGTCTCTGATGCGGCTGATCATATCTGTCTCCAAACCTATATGGTTTGCTCTTTCCTACAATATCGCCAAAATGGCAAGGGTGGAATATCACCAATGGGGAGATTTTATATTGACGAAGCTCACCAGATTCCAATCCGATCCGCGGTTGCTTGGCGAACGTGCTTTGCCGCAGGACGGTGAGGAGCGCCATGACCGCAAACCGAAGAGGAGGCGTGCGCGCAGCGTCACAGTCAATCTGTCGGAATCTCCTCTGGGCTGGCTTCATGCCAGAGGCCATTTGTCCGACCGCCAGTTCGACGCGGGCGAAAAGCTGCGGGCAGATTGGGAGCGGGCCAATCTGGCACCCAGGATCACGATGCGCTGGGATGCTGCACCGGTCGCCGACGGACGACGCAATGCGCCTGCGGTTCTGGACGAGACCGAGGCGCAGCTTGCCGCCAAATTGCGCTTTGAGAAAGCGGTAGATTATCTGGGCAGGGATCTATCCGATATCGCCTGGCGGATCATTTGCGGCGGCGAGGGGACACCGGTTGCCGAGAAAAATCTTGGCTGGCCTGCCCGGTCGGGGAAGCTGGTGCTGAAAATCGCGCTGGACCGGTTGGCAACCTTCTATCGATTGCCCGGCTGATCAGGGATTGAGCAGTTGCTCTACTTCTTCCGCCAGCTCCAGCCAGCGTATCTCGGCGGCGTCCTTTTCCTCGATCAGCGCACTATTTTCCTTGGTCAGAGCCTCGAATTTCGGGAAGTCCCTGACATATAGTTTGGGATCGGCGAGCGCCTGTTCGATTTCGCCCATACGCCGGTCAATCGCCTCGATCCGTTCGGGCAACTGGTCGTAATCGCGCTGATCCTTGTAGCTGAGCTTCTTGCTCGGGCTGTTTGAACGAGCGGCAGGCTTGTTCGATGCCTGCGCCGGTTTGGACGAGCTTTTTTGGTTCGAGCCGCTTTGTTTGCGTTGGGCTTCCCATTCGGCGTAACCGCCAGCGATGACATCGACATTGCCGCTGCCATCGAGCCCCAGAGTGACGGTTACCGTGCGGTCGAGGAAGTCACGATCATGGCTGACCAGCAGGACGGTGCCCTCATAATCGGCGATCACTTCCTGAAGCAGATCGAGCGTTTCCAGATCAAGGTCGTTGGTCGGTTCGTCAAGCACCAGCAGGTTGGACATGCGGGCAAATTCGCGCGCGAGCAGGAGGCGGGACTGTTCGCCTCCCGACAGCGTGCCGACCCTTGCGTCGATCAGGCTGGGCGCGAACAGAAATTCCTTGAGATAGCCCTGAACATGTTTCTTGGTGCCGCGAACGTCGATCCAGTCGCTGCCGTCGGCAAGCACATCGCGGACCCGCTTGTCGGGAGTTAGCAGGCTGCGCTGCTGGTCAATGAAGACGCCGTTCAGCGTCTGGGCCAGCACCACGCTGCCGGTATCGGACTCCAGTTCCCCGGTCAGCATCTTGAGCAAGGTGGTTTTGCCGGCGCCATTCGATCCGACGATCCCGATCCGGTCGCCGCGCTGGATCCGCAGGGAGAAATCCCGGATGATGACGCGCTTGGTATCGCCCTGACCAAATGACTTGGAAATATTGGTCGCCGTTATCACCGATTTGGTTCGGCTGTCATCGCTTTCGGCTTGCAGCTTGGCAGCGCCGGCCGGACCGATCATGGCAGCGCGCTGGGCCCGCATTTCCCATAGTTTCGCGAGCCGGCCCTGATTGCGCTTGCGCCGTGCCGTGACACCGCGTTCGAGCCAATGTGCTTCGAGTTTCAGCTTCGCGTCGAGCTTCTCCGCCGAACGGGTCTCGTCGGCATAGATTTTTTCCATCCACGCATCATAGCCGCCAAAGCCGACCTCGAGCCGCCGGATCGTGCCGCGGTCTAGCCACAATGTCTGTTTGGTCAGCCGGGTCAGAAAGGTCCTGTCATGCGAGATGGTAATGAACGCGCCCTTGTAGCGCCCCAGCCATTCTTCCAGCCAGTCGATAGCGCCAAGGTCGAGATGGTTGGTCGGCTCGTCCAGCAACAGCAAGTCCGGTTCCGACGCCAATGCGCGGCAAATCGCGGCGCGGCGCTTTTCTCCGCCGCTGGCCTTGTCGGCCCGTGTCGAAAGATCGGTACCCAATTGGTCGGCGATCGCTTCGACGTCGTGCTGCGCGGGTCCCATCGGTCCGGACAGGGCATAGTCGCGTAATGTCTCGAATGGCGTAAAGTCCGGTTCCTGTTCCAGCATCACGATATTGACGCCGGGTTGAATAACCCGCTTGCCCTTGTCGGATTCTATCTCGTCAGTGATCAACCGCAAAAGCGTGGTCTTGCCCGCGCCATTGCGTCCGATCAGCGCCAGCCGGTCACGCGGCCCCACGTGCAGGTCGAGATCGCGGAACAGCCATCCCTCGCCCTGATTGAGCGAGAGATTTTCATACGAAAAAATGGGTGGTTGTGACATGGTTCCCGCGCGTTAGGGGCAAGCGGGCTTTCGCTCAAGCATTCTCTTTTGCACAAAGGCCATTGACCCGCCGCAGCTTATCGGATTGTTAGGAGCGAAATTGCCATTTTTGATGTTAGGGGCGGGCTTTGGACTTAGTATATCTGAATGGCGAATATGTGCCGAAGTCGTCGGCTAATATTTCGATATTTGACCGGGGGCTACTGTTTTCCGACGCGGTCTATGAAGTGATTTCGGTGATAGAAGGCCGACTGATCGACATGGACAGACATGTCAGCCGGCTTGAACGGTCGCTTGGTGAGCTTTCGATCAACGCTTTCGCCGACTGGACCGCGATATCGCGATATCTGGTCGCGGAAAACAAACTGGAGGAAGGCCTGATCTATCTGCAGGTCTCGCGCGGAGTGATGGACGAGCGGGAATATCGCTGGCCGGCCCCGGACACCCCGCCGACAATATTTGCCTTTGCCCAGGAACGGGCGCTGCTCGAAAATCCGATGGCTGATCGGGGAATGCGCATCATCACCCGGCCCGACCTGCGCTGGCAGCGCTGCGATATCAAGACGACCCAATTGCTTTACGCATCGCTGATGAAGATGGAGGCGGTGGCAGCCGGAGTAGACGATGTCTGGATGACGCGGGATGATATGATCACCGAAGGCACATCCCAGAACGCACATATCATCAGCCGTGACGGCGTGCTGATCTCGCACCAGCTCGATCGCCGGATCCTGCCCGGTGTCACCCGCATCGAGATGCTCGCGCAGGCAGGCGCGATGGAACTAATGGTCGAGGAACGCGCTTTCTCGATAGACGAGGCAAAAAACGCGGCTGAAGCGTTTGTTACGTCATCGACATTGCTGGTCATGCCGGTCGTCGAGATTGACGGCCACAGGATTGGTGATGGCAAACCGGGCGACCAAACAGGAAGAATCCACCAGAACTATTTAGCTGCCGTTCAGAGAGCTTCGTCTACAACGAACTGAATCAATGGAGATAAATATGAAATATTCGATCCTACTCGCCGGAGCAGCCTTGGCATTTGCGCCGATGAATATCGCGCAAGCCGCGAATGTCGAGATTGTCACCCAGAATCCGGTCATCGAACTCAGCGTCTCCGAGCAGGTCGACAGCGCACCGGACACCGCAACCTTTAGCACCGGCGTGGAAACCAGGGCGCCGACCGCAACCCAGGCGCTGCGTGACAATTCGGTGCAGGCCCGCGCCGTAATCGACCGTCTCAAGTCTCTCGGCATTGCCGAAAAGGATATTCAGACCACCGGCATCAATCTGCGGGCGGACTATGATTATGATCAGGAAAGCCGCCAGAACCGATTCGTCGGCTATGTCGTTTCCAACCAGGTATCGGCGACCGTGAATGAGATTTCCAGGCTCGGCCAGATACTCGACGCGATCGTCAGCAGTGGTGCCACCAATCTGAACGGTCCTTCTTTCTCGATCAGCGACGACAGCAAGTTGAAGGATGTGGCGCGGGAGCGCGCGCTCGCCAACGCAAAATCACGGGCGATGAGCTATGCCCGGGCAGAGGGATATAGCGGTGTCCGTGTGCTTTCCATCAGCGAAGGCATGTCCCACCAGTCGGATGCACCCATGATGCGGATGGAAGCTTCCGCGTCGAATTCTGCTCCGCCTGTCGCTCCGGGGCAGGTCGGAACGGTGGTGTCGCTCAACATAACATATGAAATGACTCGTTAATCGAATCGTCTATAGCCTGAACCCGCCATTCACCTGATGTTAAAACCGTCGAGCCTAGAAGGAAGAGGATGTTGAAGAAAACCACCTTTTTGACCCTTCTTGCGCTCGGCGTAGCCGCTGTAGCGCCGCAAATGGCGTCGTCCAAGGATCGCCGCGGCGAGCAGAACGAGGCGCGGGCACAAATGATGGCGGGCAAGGTGAAGTCGATCCGGTCGATAGAAAACCAGATTTTGCCGAGAATGGCAGGCAGCGAATATATCGGGCCGGAATTCGACCCGAACGCACTGGTTTATCGCCTGAAATTCATCCGGGACGGCCGGGTCCTGTTTGTCGACGTTGACGGGCGGACCGGTGCGATCCTGCGTCAGACCCGCTGATTCCTGTCGGCAGTTCCCAATTTCTAAATCATTGTGCGTTTTCGCCATGGTGATATAGGCTATCCCAGATAAAACTGCACTATTTCGGAGGACAAGCATGCGCGTCTTGATCGTTGAAGACGAACCCACGCTGGGGCAACAGCTCAAAGCGACACTGGAAGCCAACGGCTACGCCATTGATCTGTCGACGGACGGCGAGGACGGCCATTTCATGGGCTCGACCGAAGACTATGACGCGGTGATCCTCGATCTCGGCCTGCCCGAGATTGACGGGCTGACCGTGCTCGATCGCTGGCGCAAGGAAGAGCGCAATTTTCCGGTGCTGGTGCTGACCGCCCGGGACAGCTGGTCCGACAAGGTTGCCGGTCTTGATGCCGGTGCCGATGATTATCTCGCAAAACCTTTCCAGACCGAAGAACTGATCGCCCGCCTGCGCGCGCTCATCCGCCGCGCGTCGGGCAATGCTTCATCGGAACTCACCGCGGGGGCCGTGCGCCTCGATACGCGGTCGGGCAAGGTTACGCTCGACGGCAGTCCGGTCAAGCTGACGGCACAGGAATACAAGCTTCTGTCCTATCTGATGCACCACAAGGGCAAGGTGGTTTCGCGGACCGAACTGATCGAGCATATTTACGATCAGGATTTCGACCGCGATTCCAACACGATCGAAGTATTCGTCACCCGTATCCGCAAGAAACTCGGCGCGGATGTCATTTCAACCATTCGCGGGCTTGGCTATAGTCTAGAGGATCCCGAAGCCTGAATGAGCCATCCCAGATAGATCTTCCGGTCGATGACAAGGCGCCGACAACCCGTGATCGACTAGGTACCCGGACCACTGGCTCCCTCGGTCGCCGGATGATCGGGATAGCAGCAGCATGGATTGTGATCCTGCTGTTCGGCGGCGGCTTCGCGCTCGACCGGGTGCTCAACGATGCGGTAACCCGCAATTTCGACAATCAGCTGGAATATGTGCTGACCGCGATGATCGCCTCGGCCGAGATCGGCCCCGATGGAGAGGTTTTCCTCAATCGGCCACTCGGAGACCAGCGCTTTCTCGAGCCCAACAGCGGACTTTACTGGCAGATTAGCGGCAGAGGCCATGACGATTTCCCCTCCCGGTCCCTGTGGGACCGCACGCTGGAATCGAACATCACCCATGATGATCGCGAAACGCATATCTATGACAGCAATCAGTTTGCCGACGAACCGTTGCGGTTGCTCGAGCGCACGATCATTCTGCCCGACTCCGAAACCAAATGGCTGTTTCAGGTCGCGCAAAGCCGCGATGGTCTCGATGCCCAGATCGCCAATATTCGATCGATCCTGATCAACAGCTTTCTGATCCTCGCACTGGGCCTGATCGGCATGGCCGCGCTGCAGACGCTCTATGGTCTTTGGCCGTTGCGCAAAATCCGGATTGCCATCGCGGCCATGCGGACGGGCCAGCAGCGCCGGGTGGTCGAACCCATGCCCAACGAAGTCACCCCGATGGTCGACGAACTCAACGCTTTGCTCGACCATAATGAAAAACAGGCAGAAGAAGCGCGGCGGCACGCCGGCAACCTGGCCCATGCGTTGAAAACCCCGCTGACGGTGATCATGAACAGCGCGACCGCCAAGGCTGACGACCTGGCCGACACGGTAATCCGCGAAGCCGGCGTGATGCGGCGGCAGGTCGATCATCATCTCGCCCGGGCACGCGCCGTGGGCCGGCGTGGCCATGCTCACAGCCGCGCCAAGGTTTGGCAGAGCCTGCAAGCTGTCGAACGCGCAGTCGGACGGCTCTATTCCCACGTCCGGATCGATATTGACGGCGACAAGGATGCGTTTGTCGCGGTCGAGCGGCAGGACCTGGACGAAATGATCGGCAATCTGGTCGAAAATGCCGCGAAATATGGAGGCGGCAGCGTCTTTGTCACGGTTGAAACCGGTGACAGTTTTGTCGAATTGCTGATCGAGGATGACGGCAACGGTATTCCCGAAAAGGATCGCCAGCGCATATTCGACCGTGGCGCGCGTTTGGACAGTGGAAAGCCGGGCACTGGCCTCGGCCTCGCCATCGTCCGGGATGTCGCAGAAATTTACGAGGGATCGGTGTCGCTCGAAGAGAGCGAAGACCTCGGTGGGTTGCTGGTGCGGTTGAGATTGCCCAAATGCGAAAGCGTTGAGTCCTAGTCGGTTTCGGCCTTGATCCGTTCGTGATGCCGGATCACTTCATCGATGATGAAGCGCAGGAATTTCTCCGAAAATTCGGGATCGAGATTGGCGTCGCTGGCAAGCTGTCGCAAACGGGCTATCTGTTCCTGTTCCCGACCGGCATCCGCCGGCGGGAGATTATTCTTCGCCTTATACTCGCCAACGGCCTGGGTTACCTTGAATCGCTCGGCCAGCATGAACACCAGTGCTGCATCGATATTGTTGATGCTTTCGCGAAATTGTTGCAGCTGTTCGTCCATGTCTCGTCGCCTGATTGTCGCCCGCCGCGGATTTGATCCCGGATGTGTGGGATGCAACCGGACTGGTCCTGATTTCACTTGCCTTATCCCTAGTGACTTGCCACATCCGGTGCAACATGTCAGCAACGGTCCATCATCTCGGGCGGGACTCCGCACCTTCGCTAGAACCCATCATGTCACTGGTCGCCAGCGACATGAATCAGGTCAACAGCGTGATTCTGGACCGTATGCAGTCCGAAATTCCTCTTATCCCGGAACTGGCAGGCCATCTGATTGCCGGCGGCGGCAAGCGCATGCGCCCGATGCTGACGCTGGCTGCTGCCAAGCTGATCGGCTATGCGGGCACTCGCCACTTCAAGCTCGCGGCGGCGGTCGAGTTTATACATACCGCGACCCTGCTGCACGATGATGTTGTTGACGGCTCGGACTTGCGGCGCGGCAAGGCTGCTGCAAATCTGATTTTCGGCAATCCCGCCACTGTATTGGTCGGCGATTTCCTGTTCAGCCGTGCCTTTGAACTGATGGTCGAAGACGGTTCCCTCAAGGTATTGAAAATATTATCAAATGCGTCGGCGGTTATCGCCGAAGGGGAGGTCAATCAACTGACCGCCCAGCGCAAGATCGATACCAGCGAAGATCGCTATCTTGATATTATCGGCGCGAAAACAGCCGCATTATTTGCCGCCGCCAGCCGAATATCGGCAGTTGTCGCAGAATGCGATGAAGAGGTCGAGCTGGCGCTGGACAGCTATGGCCGCAATCTCGGCATTGCGTTTCAACTGGTTGACGACGCGATCGACTATAGTTCCGATCGGGAGACCATGGGCAAGGATGCCGGTGACGATTTCCGCGAAGGCAAGGTAACCCTGCCGGTCATTCTGGCTTATGCACGCGGCAGCGAGGAAGATCGCAAATTCTGGAAAGATGCGATCATCGGCCACAAATCTTCGGACGAGGACCTGGGGCGAGCAACCGGATTGCTGCGATCGACCGGCGCAATTGACGATACAATGTCGCGGGCCCGCCATTACGGCCAGCGGGCGATTGATGCTCTGGGTATTTTTCCTTCCGGCAAAGCCCGGGAAGCAATGACCGAAGCAGTTGAATTTGCCATTTCCCGCGCCTATTGAGGCGTTTCAGGACAGGAACGAAACATGGCCGCACGAATTTATCAAATTCCCAGAAACGCAATGCAGTCGGGCAGGGCCCTGACCGACAAATGGGTGTTGGCATTTGAACCGTCAGAACCCCGCAAGCCCGATCCCCTGACCGGTTGGGCAGGGTCTGGCGATACCCAGCGGCAGGTTCAGCTGCATTTCGACAGTTGCGATGCGGCAAAGGCTTATGCTGACAAGCACGCAATTGTCTATGCGATCATTCCAACGCCGCACAAGACCTTGAAAATTCAGGCTTACGCGGACAATTTCCGCTAATCAGGCGTTTCCCTCGCGTGGAGTCTCCAGTTTGTCTATGAAAATGGGAAAAACAACAGGAGTTTGACGTCGATCGCGAGACCGGCTTGGCGTTTGGTCGCCATGAAATCATCCAGCTCGGTCAATGCCACGCGGTGAACGGTAATATCCTCTCCGTCAGTTCCGCCGCCATCGCCGACTTTTGTCAGTCCACTGGCCTTGAACAGCGAAAAGCTTTCCGACACCATTCCCGGTGATGAATAAAATTCTCCGCAATTCTCGATTGTTGCAGCGCGATAGCCGGTTTCTTCTTCCAGCTCGCGAACCGCAGCAAGCGAGGCGTCTTCATCGGGATTATCATCATGGTCGCCGACCAGTCCGGCCGGAAGCTCGATGCAGGATTTGCCCAGCGGCACGCGATATTGCTCGACCAGAAGCACATGCCCTTCGTCGATCGCCAGAATCACCGCAGCCCGGATACCGCGGCTGCGGGACACATATTCCCACTTGCCTTCGCGTTTGGCCGTGATGAAGCGGCCTTCCCACATGATCTCGGTCTTTGCGGCCTTTTCGGTGCTCAAAGTTCGATCAGCCGGTCGGGTAGCTCGTTCGGGTTCTGGTCGGTCTTGGGGAAATGCTCGGCCAGCACAAGACCCATTTGCCGCACCGCTTCGGCCATGCCTTCGCCCGGCGTGCCGGCTCGCACCAGATCAATCATCGCAACCATTGCATCGCCCCAGATGACGGGCTCTACTTTCGCGACAATGGCTTCGTCGGCCACAATTTCCGCCCGATGTTCGCGCATCGATAGATAAAGCAGGATGCCGGTGCGACCGACGGTCCGGTGATCGGTCGAAACCCGGAACAGGGATATCGCCCGTTTGCGTACCCGCGCTTTTTTGATCGGGGGTGGAATCAGCAGGAACAGCAAAGGCTTCCACACCAGAATCAGCCGCGTGCCGAAAAACTTCAGCGCGGTAAATATAAATAGGGTCCAATAGGGGAGGGCAGTGATCCCGCTCCAGCCGCCGGCCAGCCAGTCAATTATGTCCAGATAGATTTCCGGGAACAGGCTGATGATCAACAAGGCGGTCAGCGCCACCAGACCGGATATGGCCCAGGCCACATCGCCATAATGGTCGGATTCACCGGTCACAATGGTGACGATTTCTCCGTCGGTGCTCTTTTCAGCGAGCGAAACGGCGGACGTGACGATCTTGTGATCGTCCGGTGTAAACTGGTTCACTTTGCTCATTACCAGCCCCCCGATGCGCCGCCCCCGCCAAAGCTACCGCCCCCGAAACCGCCACCGCCGCCGAAGCCGCTGCTGCTGCCACCGCCCCAACCGGATCCGCCGCCCCAGATAACCACGGGACCGGCCCCGTGGCGATAGCGTTTGCCACCGCGGTTGGAGAACATCGGAATGAGAACAAAGAAGATCAATACGAAAATCCAGAAAATCGCCAGGCCGATATTTTCGCCATCGCCCTTTCCGGTTTGCTGGCTGGCCTGCTGGGCAATTGCGCGTGCCTCTTCTTCCGGCAGAACCAGCTGGTTCGATATCCGGTCTACGCCGGCAATAATGCCGCCGGCCATATCGTTGTTGCGAAACTGGGGCAGGATATCATTCTGGATGATCATGCTCGACAGCGCATCGGTCATGATGCCTTCCAGCCCATAGCCGACCTCGACGCGCACTTTGCGTTCATTGGGCGCGACCAACAAAACCACGCCATTATCCTTCTCGGTCTCGCCTTCCCCGTCCTGTCCGATGCCCCATGTGCGACCAAGCTGATAGCCATAGTCGGCGATATCATAGCCTTCGAGGCTGTTGACCGTCGCGACCACAAGCTGACGGTTCGACTGAGTCTCCAGCGCCGCAAGTTTCGCGGTGAGCTGAGCTTCTTGCGCAGGATCAAGCAAATCCGCCTGGTCGACTACGCGACCGGTGAGTTCCGGGAAGCTTTGGGCAAAAGCCGGGCTGGTGACCGCCAGAAAGGCGATCACCAGACCGGCAATGACCGTCTTGACGGGTCGCATGGATATAGGAACAGCCACTCCTAGAATTTCACTGCAGGGGCTTCGTCCGCGCCTTCTGTGGTTGCGGCAAAGGGTTCCATCGGCTCGGCACCGTGGATGATCTTTGCGCCGATAATATCGGGGAAGGTGCGGATCGTCGTATTATATTCGCGGACCGCTTCGTTATAATCGCGGCGGGCGACATTGATCCGGTTTTCCGTGCCTTCCAGCTGGCTTTGCAACGCGAGGAAATTCTGGTTGGATTTGAGATCGGGGTAAGCTTCGACCGTCGCCATCAAGCGTCCCAGGCCCTGTGACAGCGCGCCTTGTGCAGCTGCAAATTCCTGGACCTTCGCGGCATCGCCAAGATCATCGGCACTAAGCTGGATGGAAGTTGCTTTTGCCCGGGCTTCGACGACGGCGGTCAGCGTATCCTGTTCCTGGGTCGCAAAGCCTTTCACGGTTTCCACAAGATTGGGGATGAGGTCGGCACGGCGCTGATAGGTGCTTTCAACGTCCGCCCATTTTGCTTTGGCATTTTCTTCTGCCGTCGGCACGCTGTTGATTCCGCAGGCGCTCAGCGACAAGGCCACGGCCGGAACCACCAGAAATTTGATCAATTTATTCAACATGTTTGAAATCCCTCCATCCACACGGCGAAACGCCGTTATAGTTTGTAAAAATAGGTATCAATCGACGCTTTTGCAACGACTTCGCTCGACTATTGCGAATTTTTCACCCATTTACACGCCTTTATAAATGGATGGGAAATGATATGTTAAACGAGTTTAAGGACTTTATTCTGAAGGGCAACGTGCTCGATCTGGCGGTGGCGGTGATTATCGGAGCGGCTTTCGCGACGATTACCACGTCCCTGACCGAAGATGTCATCATGCCGATAGTCAGCGCCATTTTCGGCGCTCCCGATTTCTCCACGATGTTTCTGCTGCTTGGTTCTCCGCCTGCTGATTATGCCGGTACGATGACCGACTATGCTGCGCTGAAGGAAGCCGGAGTACCGATGCTCGGCTGGGGCCAGTTCCTGACCGTGGTGATCAACTTCGTCATTCTGGCGTTCATCATCTTCATGATCGTCCGCTACGCGACAAGGGTTATGAAAAAATCGGAAGCCGAAGCCGAAGCGGATGATACCGGACCCAGCGAAATTGATCTGTTGATCGAAATCCGGGACAGCCTCAAAAAATAAGAACAAAATCAGCCTTTCGGGATGGCGATTATCGCCCCTTTTGCCGTGTGATTTGCCTGGTGCAAAACATGCTGTGCGAGAGGGGCGATTTTCTTTGTCACCAGAATTGCTGAATTAGCGCAAAAAATCATCCACAAACTCCTGGATACAAATAATAATCCTTATATTATAATGGGATAATCGGGGGCGTCATTTTTTAAGATACAGGAATATTTTTCGCTCTTATAGGCCCGCTCAGCTGGATTGATTCTCAGCTGATTTGAACGACTATAGGGGACTAATTATTATGCGTAAATTCGCTGTTTTGGCTGCATCTGCAGCCGTATTCGCTTTGAGTGCCTGCAATGCTCCAGCTGAAGAAGCTGCAGTAACTGAAGAAGTTGCAACCGAAGAAGTTGCACCTGCTGAAGACGCTATGGTTGCTGAAGAAGTTGCACCGGTAGCTGAAGAAGCAACCGCTGAAGCTGCTCCTGCAGACGAAGCTGCTGCACCTGCAGAAGTTACCGAGTAAGCCTGGACTATCTGAAATTCCCTTGGGGGAACTAGAGGAGGGTCAACCGGGAAACCGGTTGGCCCTTTTTTTTGTTGGACGATTGGGAACCATTTCATCGCGGGCCAGTTGATGTCCTCGAGGGGCCTTTTTTGCTCCTTCTAATTGACGAGGGAATAATATGCGTAAGATGATGATTTTGACCGCTACTTCGGCTGCCTTGGCGCTCAGCGCCTGTGCACAGGAAGACACCAGCGGCGCGGAAACCGAAACCGAAGTTCAGGCTCAGGAAGCTGAAATGGAAGCAGACCGTCTCGACGAAGCTGCTGACAACGCGACCACCGAAGCCGGCGAAGAAATGATGGAAGACAAGGCTGAAGCCATGGAAGACAAGGCTGATGCCCTGGAAGACAAAGCTGACGCTGAAGAAGGCGTTCTCGCCCAGTAATCACGAATTCCCTTTGGGGAACT
>TARA_R110001599_G_scaffold238185_1_pt1 | contig 17734 bp, 15 predicted proteins | sample TARA_R110001599 | Tara Oceans TARA_R110001599 (sample SAMEA4398360) | marine metagenome | biome: Polar Biome; feature: [MES] marine water layer (ENVO:01000295) within the mesopelagic zone...; material: water (ENVO:00002006), including particulate matter (ENVO:01000060) such... | reverse complement strand
AAGAGTTAATCCAAACTCTTAAAGATGCTATGGAAGGTCACGAATTTAAATACATAGCTATAGATACTATTGATAAAGTTGTACAATGGGCTGAACAAGCTGTTTGTGCAGAGTATGAAGTAGCATCTATTGCTGATTTAACATTCGGTAAAGGTTATGCGTTAGCTCGTGAGAAAGTAATGAATACAATCAATGCTTTTAGAGACTGTTGCGACCATTTAATTATCGTTGGACATAGAAAGGTTGCTAGGGCTGTTATAGATGGTAAAGCCCTAGTTGAACCTGAATCTTTAGATATAACTGGTAAGTTGAAGAATCTGATTATGTCAGATTGTGATGCTATCGGTTATGTCTTAAGGGAAGACGAGAAGTTAATGGTGTCGTTTAAAGCAGACGAATCTATAGAAGCAGGTAGTAGATGTGAACACTTACGTGGCCAATGTATAGAATTTGATTGGTCTAACATATATAAACAAGAAAGTGAAGGTAAATAAATGGCGATATTTCGACCAGAAGAAACAAAAAGTTCAGGTGTTAGTAATTTTTATGGGTTCACACCTATAGCTATACTAGGATTTGAAGATAAGTCAGACCAATTTGATTGGGCAGATTTATTCTTAGATGTAGAAGTAAAACAAGAAGGTAGTGACTATCAAAAATCACTAAGAATTGCTGGTAATCTAGAAAAAGATATTAACGGCAAAATAACTGGTGGTACAGCATTAAAGAGGGTTTATGGCTTCTTCGATGTGATAGGCGAACGTGCAGGATTAAACGTAGATGGCAATTGGGAAGATGCAGATGGTAAAAAGATTACTAATATTGCAACTCATTTAAACCAAGCGCATTCACAAAACGTTATGCCTGGTGGAGACCTTGAGTTTAACTTCTTAGCATATGTTTACAAAGAAAAACCTAAAACGACTGGTGCTAAAGTTTATTCTAGAGTATTTTATAGAATACAACCTAATACAGACGAAGGTAGACAAAAGCTAGAAGCAGATGTAAAGTGGTTTAAAAGCAAAGGCTTTATTAAAGAAGCTACAGAAGCAGATATAAATACACCACAACAAAGTGTAGAAATGTCAGCTAGTGGAGTAGGAAACTTATAGTGTTTGACTACGTTGAAATAGCAGTGGGTAGCCCTCGAGATAGAGGGCGACTCATTGCCAAAAAAGACTTAGTAAACTACATAAAGTCCGATACACCTTTATTTAGGTCAGTTTATTTATATACTAAAAAAGCAGTAGACTACGCAGAAGCTAATGGTGGTTTAAAGAATTACTTTGGCGAAAGAAGTATTGACTGGATTTTACTAGATATAGACAAAGCTAATAACAGTGATGAATACACTCTTAACAAAACTAGAAGTATTATGATTAAGTTAGAAGATATGGGAGTAGATGTAAAATGGTCTACACAACCTTATTTTAGTGGCAGTGGCTATCATATTGCTATACATAGTAGTGTATTTAACTTTCCAAGCAGTGAGAATCTACATTACTTGGTAAAAGGTACTCTTAAATCTCTATTTGGAGATGAAATAGATAACTCTATATACATGAGAACAGGTATTTATAGAGTTCAACATACAGTAAACCTTAAAACTAACTTACATAAAATACCATTAACTTGGGGAGATATAGTCAGTAAAGACTATCAAGAAATCCAAGAGATGGCAAAAGAACCTAGAATAGATTACGCTTATAGTGAGCTAATAGGTAATGGCGAGTTAGAAGATAAGGTACTCACTAGAGCGCCTAGAATGACCCAAATACGTAAAGTTGTAGAACCTAAAGATGTTATACCATGTGTACAAGAAATGCTAACAAATGGCCCTCAAGAAGGGTCTAGAAACCAAACGCTTATTAGAATAGCGTCGCACTTCTTTAGACATGGCATACCTAGTGAATATGCTAAAACAGCTATATTACATTGGAACAATAATAGTTTAAATGAAAATAGTGTAATAGAAAAAGTAGAGTATGTTTACAATAGAGGCTATAGATTTGGTTGTAATGATGAGATAATGTTAAATCATTGCAAGACAAGGTGTATACACTTTAAAAGAAAAGACTATATGATTGATGTTATGAGTTCAGATGACCTACAAATGAAACTAGAGGAAAGAATGTCTGCAGATTTTGATGGACGTTCTATACCAATAGCAGAAATGTTAGGTGTAGCTGAATCAGATACAGCTATATATCCAGGCGAGTTAGTAACTATCTTTGGGCCTACAGGCTCAAGTAAGACAACACTTGCACAATGTATAGCTTTAGGAGTTGATTTTGCAAATGATGATGTAAACACTGATTGGCAAATACCAACACTATATTTATCTTTAGAATTGTCAGCATGGTATATGCATAGACGTAATATGCAAATAGTATCAGGTAAGACAAAAGAAGAGATAAATGATAACCCTAAATTAGTTTATAAAGAAAACAAACATAAACTAAACCATATGGTAATACAAACTATTCCTCCAACACTAGAACAAATACAAGCAAAAGTTAAAGAGTTAAGACCCGCTGTAGTAGTTGTTGATTATATTGACTTAGTAGAAACTCCTCCTCATGTTAGAGGTGAGTACGAACAAATCAAATATATATCACACTCGCTTTCAAGCATGGCTGTAAATAATGATTTAATAATAATACAAGTATCTCAAGTTAGTCGAGAATACTCGCGTAACGAAGTACTTGACTTGTATGCTGGTAAAGGTTCAGGAGCAATAGAAAACGCATCACGTAAAGTGATAGGCTTGAACGGTCAAGCTAACAGTCCTAAAAAGACGCTAGAAGTACTTAAAAACACTGATGGTGAGCTATTTAAGACAGAGTTAGAATGGCAACCAAGTTTTAGATTAAGGAGAAGTGATGTTTAAACTAATAAAAACACAAAACGGTTATGGAATAAAGTTATTTTATTTATTTCAATTAACAATAGAAAAAGAGAAAGGTATACTAATAGATACAATACTTATTAAATTAAATGTATGGAAATTTATTGGTGCACTTTATCTCGGAAAGGAGTCCAGAAATGGCAAGAAGACCAAACGCAAAATCAAAGAATCAAAGAATACTTATGCATCTGCTTAAAGGTAAAACTTTAAATCATGCACAAGCAGCTAGATTATTTGGAGCTTGGAGACTATCAGCTACTATACACATCTTACGTAAAAAGGGGTTTGAAATAAATACAACCTATAATACAAGAGGCGCGTATAAGGGTTTTGGTAGATACAAAATGACAAGGACGCCTGATGGCAAAAGAGTCGGTAAATAACAAACTAGTTATGAATCGACAAAATTCCAAACGGAAGTCGCGTAGTCCTAAAGAGTGGGAAACGAAGTTTATGCGTAAGCTTCGTCCCGCTCACGGGACACATGCTAAAAGAATGTTCCATAGACTTATGAAAAAGTCATCAACTCTAAAATCTTCTTTAAAGAAAAGAAGTAAGGAGTATGAAGTAAAATTTAACATATCTTTAACTGAAATACGTGAAATGCTTTTCAAAGCATATAGTCAGCCTTGTAATTACTGTAAAAAGAAATTAGATGTAACTAATATGGTATGTGACCATAAGCATCCTATTTCTTCTGGAGGAGGTTCATATAAAGGCAACCTTCAAATGATATGTGCATCTTGTAATACTAAAAAGGGACCACTTACTGATAAAGAATACAATACATTTATCAAGTGGATAAAAACACAAGACATTAGAGTACAAGGTTACATATTAAGAAAACTAGCAAAATCAGATGTGTTTAACTAGGAGGAGTAATGGCGCAACAAGATAACAAAAAACGAATGAGAGACATACAAGCCTCTCGGAGACAAAAAATACTTAAAGCAACTAATGACGGTAAGTGTTGGTGGCTTTATCAACAATTAATAGCAACCCCTAAAAGATACAGGACAAGTGAATGAAAAAACTAAGTAGAATAGACAAGTGGCTTATAAATATTCTTTGGTATATTGGGTATAAACCTAGTAAATTATCGATACTTTTTAAAGTATCAACAAGAACAATTTATAGGCAACTATGGAAAAAGTAAACTGCTTACAATGTGGTAATGTCGTTTCAGGAGGAGACTGCGGATATGCGTGTCCCTTATGCGGGTATTCAGAGAATTGAAACGACATAACACCACGATTAAGTTTAATCAAAAACAAAGGGGTTAGCAATCAATGGGTTAGGAGGCTCAATGAAAAAGATGATGATTGATGACTATATTAATGGTCTAAAAATACAAAGACACGAGGGAGAAGGACGTTGGTACTCACAAGGTAAAAGTTTAAACTGGAAACCTTCAGTAACAACTATCATAGGCGAGACATGCTCTAAAGGAAGATTCTTTGACGAGTGGCTTATGAAAAATGGTATGAACGCTGAGAAACTAAGAGATGATGCTGCAGCAAGAGGTACATCAGTACACGAAGCGGTAGAAGCGTTACTAGAAAGAAAAGAAGTACATGCGGGTACAGAGTTTATTAGAAAGTCTTTAATGTCTTTCGAAAAATGGTACTACGAAGTAAAGCCTAAAGTAATATGTCAAGAGATATTTCTATATCACAAAGACATGCCTTGGGCTGGTACACCTGATATTGTAGCAGAAGTAGATGGTAATTTATCTATTATAGACTTAAAGACAGGAGACTACCGTAAATCGCATGAAATACAGCAACTGATGTACAAAGACTTATGGAATAAAATCTTTCCAGATTGTCCTATTGTAAACATCTACGGACTATACACAAAAGGTAAGTGGATGAAAGAACCTTCATTTGGATATAGAAAGTTTAACATTAAAAATGATATACACGAAAACGTATATGATTTATGGTGTTTTCTAAACTTTCCATACGGAAAACCAAAACCTAAGTATAAAGCTAAACTGAAGGAGGTATTCAAACTTGAATCCCAGCGAAGTACACGACGCATTGACCAATTGCTGTAACAAAGTTAGAGAGCTTGCTAGAATGAATAGAAAACAGCAGGCTCTCATAATTGACCTTAAAAAAGAGCTGAAAGGCGAAAAACAAATGCGAAAGAAAGTTGAAAGCTACTCTAAAGAGCTTGAAACTTTTCTTGAGCAAGAAGGAGAAACAAATGGCAAAAAATAAGAAACCTAAACCTACCCGTAAAGATATAGAGCAAGCTCTTCATTTGATAGGGACTAAGTTACAACATATAGAACAATACACTATTGCTAATGAAAGAGTATTCGATTTATTCTTAGAGTTTAAAGGTATTAAAAAAGAGTTTATAGAGTATATGGATAACTATGTAAAAGAACATAAAGAGTTAGTAAAAAAAGAAGAACAGTAGTAAGTTAATATATGGACTATTGTGACAAATGTGAAGAAGATATAAATAGATTAGAACCTTGCATGAAAGTTGAGTATGGATTTTCTAATAGTGACGGTTCATTTACTGGTATGGGTTTTATACACATACATGTAGATTGTTTTTCAGATGATGTAGCTTTAAGAAAAATACTAGATAAGTTCGAAAAAAATTAATCTTCTTCAGTAATACCTTTATATACAGGATGGTAAGCTAATTCTTTCTTGTACTTAGTTCTTTCTTTCTGCAAATCACCATAAGGTAGTCCAGTAAACTTTTCAATAGTTCTATAAGGATTATCTAAAACATTACCTTTAGCAAACGGAGCTATATCTCTAGCTATTCTACCAAATGGAAACATAGTATACACATGGTAATCAAAGAATTTATTATAATTATCATCAGTTAAAGTTTTTAATATACTAATTGGAATCCTGCCAATAGGAGGAGTTATCATTTGTAAAGGAGCTATAGCTGTAGGATACATACCCCAAAATGCTCTATCTCTTGTTTTGTCATCACCAAACAACCATTCAGAAGTTTCTTTAAAGTGATTTAATGGAGCAGGTATAGCTAAATCAAATAAACTCATAGCAAATACACTACCTAAAGCGTATATAAGTAAATCATTTTGAGCTGTTCTTTTAAACCTTTGATACTCAGGAGTACCTGAACGATAACCTCTTATACGAGCTTCTCTTATAACATCATTTCTAAATCTAGTAGCATTCCAAGACCATAGCTGAAAACGAGTCATTACTTTACCTAATGCTGTTCTAGCAAAACCTGGTCTAAACGGAGCGTTATATAGGAACTGCGTAGCTTTTACACCCTTCTTAGCCATCTCTATTAAAAAAGGATGATTATGTTGAGTTATAGCACCACCAAACAAATTCCATGCTTTAATATAGTGTGCCATAAATGCATCAGTACGCAATCTCATCTCAGGACCAGACATAAACTTAGCTGCAGCTTTCATTATAGGAGCACCTATATTATGCTTATCAGCTAATTCACGCATAGTTACTTTATCAACAGTACCATCAGGGTTAAGTTTTTTACCTAAATCTTTTAAGAACTCTTTAGACTTAGAAGATTGTAATTCTTTTTGCATTCCCCACTCATGTTGTAACATTTCTGGAAAAATACCTTCTTTAGTAACAAAGTCTTTTAACGCTTGTCTATTAGTCCATTCAGGATTTATTGTTCTTAAAAAATTATAGTCATATACTTTTCGTAAAGTAGAAGCACCTACACTTTGTATGGTATGTAAAGAACCACCAAATAAATTGTTAACCATAGATTTAGGATGTGCAAGTAAAGACATAAGTTCGTATTTAGCTTCAAGATTAGACCAATGTCTTACATCTTCTATATTGTATCTATCTTTTAACACGCCATTAACAACAGGTTGTTTTAATCCAAGTTTTCTACCAATATTATTAACTTTTTTAGTAACATTATTATCAGACCACCAAGCATAAGGAGTACCTTTTAACTTCATACCTGGGTCATTAATCATGTAATCTGGTATAATACTAGGATGGCCCATTGCATCTTGTACATATAACTTATAATAATCAGACCATCTATCCATTAAACTTCTTCTTTGTCCAGACTCATAATCAACATTAGCACCTTTGTTCCACCCTTTTTTAATAGCTGCAGAATCAAACTCTTGCAATATATTACGAGACAATATCTGAGCTAATTGTTTATAATAGGTTTTATAAACATTTCTAGAATAAGTTTCAGCAACAGTAGCGTCAATAGACCAGCCTGGAATATGGCTTGTTCTACTATGCATAGAAGATGTCATTTGATTTGCATTAAACCAAGATACTTTGTCTGATTTTTTTTGAATATTAGCAGAGTCATTCCATCTATCATAAGTTTCCCAATTTTCAGTACCCGTAATCCAATCGCCTGTTAAAGTTTTAGCACGCCATTCTATAGACTCAATTTCTTTATTCTTTTCAGCTTGAGACATAGAGCTTTCTTGAATTGTTTTTATAGCCGATTCTAAAGACTTTTTAGCTAATACTTTATCAAAAAACATATGAGGCCAGTAACCTTCAGACATTTGTTCTGTAACTTTAGGTATTTTAACTAACTTTCTAAGCTCACCTCTACTAAGTTTTTTATATTTATGCTGTAATTCTACCATCATAGAACGTGCAATATGGCGTAAACCATCTACACCAAACTCAGTAGTTATATCTTCACCTTTTTCGTAAGCTTTATTTATGTCTCTTACAACTCTTTTGTAATCATATATAGGTTCAGACGCATTTGTACCTTTTTGGAAGTCCCAAAATTGTTTTTTACCATACCTAACTTTTTGATAAGAATCAAGAAACTCTTTGTTTCCTGATATAATTTTAAACATATCATTAAAATGATTTTTATATACAGTTTCAATCTTATCAACTAATTGTTCACCACTATACTCTTTACGCGTAGCTTTACCTTCAACTAACTCACTAACTGTATACATTTTACTTTTTAAAGAATTAAAATCAACAGCATCCATTTCTGTATTATACTCTTTTAAATATCCTTCAGCCCACTTTTTAGCTAACACATGGTCTGAATGTAATGTTTTACCGCTATTACCATCAGACTCTATTTTTCTTACAGCAACACGTCTTAAGTATTCACCATCTTCTATAGCATCAATAAACTCTAATTGTTTACGTAAAATACCAACTTGCTCGTCACCTTTACCTTGAGCTTTATCCATAGACAATGACACAGAATACTGTAATTTTTCCATAAAGTTAGTAGGAATTAGCATATCCCCTTCAACAACTTTTCCACCTTTAGCTACAAATAAACCTCTTTTTTGTAACAATTCTATATCATACTTCATTGTTTCTCTACCTACAGTAGCAGGAAATAGCATAGTATATCTTTTCTTAAGAGTATTAGATTTATCTCCAAATAATCTTTGAAAAATTGTACCTCTACGTAACTCTTTAAAGTAGTTGTTTAAATCAACAAAGTCTTTGTACTGCATTGTGTTAAAGTCTTTACCTATAACACCTCTTACAAGTTCGTTTAAGTTTTGACCTATTTTACCGTTATAAAATTTCATATTCTCTACGAGTTCAGTAAGTTCTTGCTTTATATTTTTAGGTAACTTAGAATCTCTAGAATGTAATCCTTCATAACCTGTAGTAGTATCTTTTAGTATAGTATTTTCAGGTAAATCCTTTTCTACCATATCACCTTTTTCTAAAGACTCAACCATACGTTTATCTATAGGAACTTTTTCATATGCTTTATTCATTACAGTAGCATAATCGCCAATAAAATCAGTAACACTTGCTTTATCTACAGCTTGAGAAGAAAATCCTAACTTACTTATAGAAGTTTCACTAGTATTGTTCCTAAAAGAGCCTAACATTAGCATATCAAATAATTTCTGAGCTCTAGCATTAGGTAGGGTTTTTTTAAAAGCTGATACTTCAGCATCTATTTCACTTTGACTACGAGTAGTAGTTTTATCTTTAGAATCTCCTACATATTCACCAAATGTTTTTCTTATTGTATTAGATACATTTCTAGGAACTTTCATACCTTCTACAATCTCTTCAGCAGATTCGTCTATATTTTTTCTTTGTAGATAACTATTACGCCTTAAATCACTAACCTTTTTAAGCATCTTATTGAATACTGTTTCACCTATCTCTGCAGTATCGTAAAAACGATAAATCTGTCTAAATGAGACCATATCGCTAACATCTTGAGTGACTACATCTTCAGCAAACTTTACCAACTCTCTTAGATATTCTTTTCTTAAGTTATAATTATTTTCAATTAACTTTTCTTTTCCTTTTATAAATCGTTCATGCCAAACTCTACCTTTAGCAAAAGGGCTACCTTGTGAGTTTATAATTTTATAGAAGCTATCAATATCATAAGCTGTCTTATCTAAAACACTCTTTCTCCATAACTGAAAATCTGCTACAGCTTTAACAAGTTTATTTTCAGGAACTGACAAGTTATTTAACAACCGTTTAAACTCAGGTAGTTTATCTACAATAGCGTTATGTTCAGTATACATTTTAGATAAATATTCTGTATTTATGTTTTTAAATGGTGAATCATACAGCTCTATTGAGTTAGCTAGTTTACCCATTTTAGGTAGGAAAGTATTTTGTGCTTTTTCTAAACCTAAACCACCTTCGTATATAGTAGGCATAGTTTTTTCTTTTATAGTTTGTGCATCAAAAGACCTATTATTAATGTAATCTCTACTATAAAGAGCAGAGTTTATATCTTGCATTTGTCCTATAATACCTTCAGTACTTCTTAAAGCTTTAACTTGTTGTTCTTGAGTTAACTTTTTAGAAAATTTAATATTAAAGTACGAATTACTTAGTTTGTTAAAATAGTCAGTATAACCTGTTAAACCAGCTACATCAAGAGGGTCAGAAGTAAATGCAGACATAGAAGAAGAAAGTTGTCTAGCATCTGTTAATTGATTCTTACCTGTTTTAGCTTGAACACTTACATCTACATTCATATATTTTTTAGATTTACTATCGTATATCCTAGCTTTAAACACATCTTTTTTACCAGGTAAAGAAGTTAAAGAACTATGTGCGGCTTTAAAAACTTGACCCATAGTAACTGCACCACCAAGTAAGTTACGACCATCAACAGCTCTTTCAGATATTTCTTGTCTCCAACCACTATCATATTGCCAAGCTTTACTATCACGCATTTTAGGGTCAACGCCTGTACTATTAACACTGTCTTGTGTTGTTAAATACTGTTCGTAAGTTAATTTAGTACCTGGAACTTTACCTGTTTTTCTATCAGGTATACTACCATCTTTAGCTAAGTATTCATCTTTATTTTTATGAAACTGTTCTGTCCACTCTTTTCTAAAGCCATCACCTTTAGCTCCTTTACGGCCACCAAAGAATACAAATGCTTCATCACCATCAAGGTCAGCACCACCTTCAGCTCTCATAGCTCTTGAGTGCATTAATATACCATGACCATTTCTACCTGTAAAACCACCAAAGTCCATAGCTTGTGCACCACTTGTAGAGTCCATAGGAACTCTCACTGTTAAAGCTCTTAATGTATCTTTTATATCGCTATTTTGATACAATTTACTATTTTTGTTAGTATAAGCATTCCAAAGTCTTTCTAAAGTAGTGTTTTCATGTCCAGAAATGTGTGTTTTAAGAGGCATTTTCTTAAAAGAGTTGTCTAGATAGAACACCTCATCATTTGTCTCTAATTCTTTAAATTTAGGGTCTTTTCTAAACCACTTATCATACCCTCTCATTCTAGCTACACCACTGTTACCTATTTTAGGTTTGCTAATAGATTGGAATACATAGTTTCTTATAACTTGAAATCTGTAAGGACGTATATACTTATGTAAAAGTACTGGGTTTAAATTACCTTGTCTACCTACCATTTTTTCTTGTATAGACCATTCTTGAGCTGCTTGTATTATTCTATCTGTAGAACTGTTAAATTCATTTATATTATCTAAAACTTTCTGACCTTCTTCGGGAGTCATTTCTCCATCAGCAATTCTAGAGCTTATAGTATCTTTATTTAATTTCATTAATCTAAAGTAAACTGCATCAGACAACTGAGTAGGAGGCCCGTTAATAACCTTTAACATTTCATTAATCCCTACTTTATCAATATTCTTTTCTAAAATATTAAGTCTAAGCTTGTCTGTAGGGTTAGATAAATACTCATCTACCATAGTATTATACTTATTATCACCTTTAAACTGCTTATAAATTGTCTCGTTAAAAAAGTCATTTATAAGTTTTTGAGGAAAGGATTTAAAAGTGTTATTAGACATAGCCATTAACAACTGTTTAGGTATACCATGTTTATGTACGCTACCATCAGCATTGTAACCTGCCATTGCATTTGATTGCTTTACATTGTAGCCATACTTAATGTCTTTTACAGGCATTTCATGTATTAAATTAGGGTCTGATATGTTTAACTTCTTGTTTTTTATATCGTAGTCAGTTATACCACGCTCACCTCTTTGTTTAACAGCAGACTCTTGCATAATCATTTGTATACCAGCTTCACGCATTTGTCTAGAAGCTTCTTTACCAGCACTATGCATCATATGTTTACCAAGTAACGCACCATTTTTAGCGTCAGGACTAACAATAAAGTTTTTACTTTGTCCACTTTCAGGTAAACCACTATCTTTAATTAGTGAATTAAGATAGTTATCTTCTACAATAGTCATACCATCTACATTTTCACCGTATTCAGTATTTTTACTATCTTTATTTAATTTCTTAATTCTATTTCCTAAAGCATCTTTTAGCTTAGGGTCTAAGTCTCTTGCTATTATATATCTTACATTACCACTTGTAACAGCATCTAAAAATTCAGGAGCAATATTAGTTAAATCATTACCTTTTAAAGTTTTTAAATAGTCTCTATAACTATTAGCTACAAAATCTTTGTCAGCTCTCCAAGTGGGAGTAAACCATATTTGTTGCCTTTTATTCCAAGCTGTAGCATTTTTAATATAGCCTTTACCTTTAAATAGTTTATCTAATACTTGATTGTATTCTGCTCTAGTAGTAGGTTTAAATCCATTTAAAGATATATCCCACATAACATTACTTAAGTATTGTTCTTGAGCTTCAAATTTAGTAAAGTACTTATTACGCTTAATAGCTGTATCAAAATAATTTTTATTAAATTTATTTACGTAAGACTTAATATATAATTTATTTCTATAGTTAGTCATATTAGGATGTTTTTTAATGTATATAATAGTATCGTTATCACCCTTGCCACCAAATGGATAGAATCCCTTTTTCTCCATTGATTCATGGTTTTTCTTTATAAAATTATCATAAGCCTTTTTACCAACTTTAGCTCTATATTTAGATAAAGCCATATCAAGAAACTCACCTCTATTACCTCTGGTAGTTACGTTATCGAATATAGCATGAGAAGATTCTTCCGTACCTGTAATTTCTTCTAAAACCTTTTGTACTTCTGTCTTAGGTTCTGACAAAGCTTTTCTATTACCAGCATATGTAAAACCTTTTTCATCTCTAAAATCAATATCTTTATCTATTGTACCGTCTTTAGTAGTTCTTACATTTAAAAACTTTACAGGTTCACCAAAGTTATTACGAGTTAAAAATTGTCTTAAATCATTTTTCATCTCAGAATCTATCTTTATTTTAACATTTTCTGAATTTTTAATATTAGTTTCTATTTCTTTAACTAAGCTTTCTACATCTACTTTTTGTCCTTTAGATGCGTACTTAGGTTGAGTAATAATTTCATCTATAACATTTGATAACCTTATTTGTTCATTTCTTTTAGTAGAAGGAGAATAATCATCTTTATCCCAAACTTCTTTTAATTTTTCATCTACAATCTTTTCTGACTTTTTTAATAAATCTCTACCACTAAACATACCAAGGTCATTACCATCATTACGCATTTCTGAATCAACTATATCACCACTTTTCTTATCAATAAATTGTCCAGGCTCTAAGTCTAATAAACTTTGCTCATCAGCTTTTAAAGATTTAAATTTAACTTCCATGTCGGATATAGCTTTATCAGAAGACATTTTTTCAGCACCTTTTAAGTCTATACTTTCAATACGTGCTTTTTCTAAATTCTCTGCTAGTGTAGTTTTTTCTTGGAATATTCTATTTAAATCAGTTTCTGTTTCTTTAGCTAAACCAGGGCCTGTTTCAGGCTTTCTTTGTGCGTCTAGTAGTTTACCGTACTCTTGCCATCCTTTTTCTGATAAAGTAGTCTTATCAGGCTCTATACCCATTTTATGAGCTACATACTCATGCATAGCTTTTCTAGCTTCAGAATTTTCAGGAGGGTCGTAATGAATACTTTCAGGGTTATTCATTTCTTTTAAAACTTCTTTTTGTATTTCAGGGTCTAATTCTTTCCAATTTTTAACATCTGTAGGGTCATTACCTTCTCTTAGTTTAACGTCAGCTTTTTTACCCTTTTCTCCGTAAGCTTGCTTTTCTTTTTTAGTAAAGAACTCTTGTGCGCCTTTTTGTTTCCAACCACTAGCGCCACCACCAAAGTATGCACCAAGTAAATATTCATACACTTGTTCAGGAGTAGTTGCTCCTCTTTGTGTAGCAGGTAATCCTTGAAATAAAGACCCTGACACTGCTCTTAAACCATAGTTACCAGCGCCTTTACCAGGAATTACATTACCTAAAAGACCAAAAGCAGCACCAAACTTAGCACCTCCTATACCAGCCTCTATCATACCATCTATACCTTGTTTCCAATTACTAACAGCACTAGCAACACCAAGTTTAAACCCTTCTTCTATAACGCTCTTAGTAGCACCACCAGTTAAGAACTTAGATACTGTACTAGCTGCACCTACTCTTCCTAAAGTAGCGCTCTTTAATAGAGGATTTACTACTTTAGATGCAAGTTTAGTAGCACCTTCACCAAAACCTAAAGGTATAGACCTAATACCACCTAAAACATTAGCAGCCCTACTTAGTCCTAGTAGCTTTAAAGGTTTAGCTAACATGTTAGGAGCAAAACCAAGTAAATGTCCTACATTACGTGCTATAGCTTCGTATTCGTTATCTGGGGGTTTTTCGCCTACTGGTATTGTAGTAAAACCTTCTAAAAATCCGCCTGCAAAGTTAGATAAAGCTTCGCCTATACTAAACTCCCCTTCGTAAAAAGGGACGTTATAATGTATAGCATGCTTTCTTATTTTATCTATCTGTTCTGGTTTGAATAAGTTTGCGTTTTTCTTGTAGGAACTAATTACATTACGTAATTGGTCTTTTCCTAGTGTAGGTTTAAAATTTTGTGAAGTTGCTGCCTTATCGCCTTGAGGTTCTTCAGGAGCATCTTGGTACTTATATAAACCATAAGGGTTTATAGCCATAAGTTATTCCTCAGATGTTAAAGAACTTAATAATTGCATAGCACCAAGACCTAAAGCTGCTCTTATACCACCAGCTTTTAAAGCTTTACCGCCAGTTTTTAATAAAGCTTTACCTATGCTTGGCTTAGTTTTGTATAAACCCAAGTCTTTTACTTTAGATTTACCAAATACAGATTCAGCTTCTGATAAAGTTTTAGAAGACCAGTTATCAGGAATTACATTAGTTTTTCTTGCTGACCAAGTTTTAAAATCAGCAGCTTTACTTGTAACTACTTTACCTTTTGCGCTCTTTATTTTTTTACCTTTCCAACCTTTTTTGTACTCAGCATATCTAGCTTTTTGCATTTTAGTTTTATCTGCAGCGGATATTTTTTTATCTGTTAAATCTTTTGCATCTCTCAAAATATCATCACCTCTAAGGTCTTGTATTTTGTCCATACCATACCTATAAGCCATAGGACCACCAAGAGCAGCTGCTGCTGCACCTCCTGCAAGTAAAGGTGTTTTTAACTTTTCACCAAATGTTTTTTTACGTGTAGGAAGATATGAACCCATTAATGTTTTAGCATCTGTATCTGCTGTAGATTTTATACCTTCAGTCAACATTTGTTGTATTTCAGGATTATTTTTTATAGCTTTTTTAATCTCTTTCATAGTCATACCAGAAGCTTGTGCACTTTGTAAGTTGTTTAATATAGCTGAACTTCTAACATTGCTTAAGTTGTTGTATTGTTGTAAAAACTGCTCATAATTAGGCTTTAAACCTCTAGATGAAGTAGCTTTTACATAACTAGCCCAAGAATCAGTAGGATTCTCAATGTTTATCATTGGGGAAGATATAGTCTTATCTTTTACATTAAAGTCCCCAGAATTGCTCATTATGTTTCTTATTTTAGATTCCCAGAAATCAGCATCAAACTTTTGTTGTCTTAAAGCTTTACGTTGGTTAACGTAATTTTGCATTTGTTCAAAATTAGCCCCCATAACCACTCCTTTGATTTTGTGCGTCGAATATTGGATTAAACCCTGGTATAAAAGCACCTGTTGTATCATTAGGAGTTCCACTATTCCATAACATATCTAGCGCTTCTTTTCCAAACATTCCTTCATTACCTATAGCTGTATTAAGAGGGTTTACATTTAATGTGTCTCCAGGATAAATACTTTTAGCTGCTTCAAGGTCTCCACCAAAATTTTGGTTAGCTAAATTCTGCATAGTCATATTAAATTTATTTTTTATATCAAAAGATGTATCACCTTGTTGTACAACATAATTATCTTGAGGAGCATTAACCATAGGATTGCTTGGATTTAATGAAGGGTCAAGAACGCCTGAACCTGGTTTCATTTTATTATTTAAATTTAATTGAAATCCTGAAGATAAAGCTTTATCTAAAGCAGATTCTGCACCACCATATTTTTGAGCATAGTAGTCATATTTTGCATTATCTCCATAAGAAGGTATACCCCCACCTCCATAAGGGCCTGTTCCAGTACTTTCAGCAGGCATCATAGTAGAATTATTAATTACTTCTTTTGAAACACCTGGAAGTTCTTCTGAATATCCTTCATAATTAGTCGGAAGTTGTCCTTTAGGTATACCTCTCCATTCATTAGATGTAGGTTGCTCATACACACGATTAGGGTCTTCAATACTTTCTTTAGTAAAAGGGTTTTGTCTTCCTTTAAACATGTTTAACAAACCTTCTAGACCATTATTTTCCCTAAATGCATCTGCACCTAAAAAACCTAACATAGAAGAAGCTTGACCTACACCCTGTGCTCTTGTTAAACGGTTCATTACATCCATATTAACCGAATCTCTCATCATTGTATAATCTAAAGCCATAGTATTCCTTATGTTGTAGGGTTCATTAAGCCATATTGCATTAAACCTTGTCCAAATCCAAGCATTCCTTGAAAGTCTGACTGGCTTCTAGCTTGTGCAATTTGATTTTGAGCGGCTGTATTATTTATCATATTTTGAGACATTGTATCACCCATAGATTGATAACCTTTACCAATACCTTGTAATCCTTGCATGCCTGCTCCAAAGTTACTAGAAATCATTTGATTAATTCTATTTTGAGATTCTTGTTGAACTTTATCCATTCCAGCTTGTTGTTGTTGACCTCTAATACCACTATAGCCACCCATACCTCCTTGGGCCATATTTCTATTGCCTAGCATATTTGAAAAAGCCATATTATCATATCCCATATTTTTAATTCGCTGAGATTGATTTAAGTTGTAATTAGAATTAGGGTCTATTAACTGCTCAGATAAATCGTTTTGTCTATCTAAATTTTTTGTAAAATCAGAGTAGTTACCTGCTAAATCTTGGTTAGTTACTGTTTTCATTTTAGGCTTATTTGCCATCATACTACCAAGTAAAGATATACCACCACCTATTATAGCTGGCCACATTATAATACTCCTTTTTGAATAAAATTCATCATTTTAATATACTATAAATTAACTTAATTTCCAAACTTTTTTTAAATTATCCTGCATCTGCAGTTCCTATTTATCTAATCCAAACCAAGATGTACCATTACAATACAATGTTATTCCACCTCTAGCAGCTAACATTACATCAGCAGCACTACTTAAAAATATATCTTGATTTCCTGTACCTTCATTATGTTCTATAATTAATCTTCCTAATCCTGAGTCTACTTTTAAGACGTGTATAACTTGCCCTTGAACACCACCTGTAAAACCTCCAAGTCTATCAGTACCACTTGGTGTACATTCTACAACCGTACAACCTGATACATCTAAATCGTCTGAATCTGCCGTTAATGATATATGTTTATATGATACACTACCTTCTACATCAAGTTTAGTAGTAGGACTATTAGTACCTACACCTACATAACCATCAGTACTACCACCACCACCATCAATATAAATATGGTCTGTATGGCTATTACCTGCTGATATTTGTAAATCATTCGTTCCTTGAGAATATATTAATGTTTTACCACTATCCCAGCTTAAAGTACCGTGAGCAGCAGCAGAACCCCAAGTTACTACTCCATCCCCTCTTACTTTTACTCTATTATTAAGACTGAGTGAAGTTACTCCACTATTACTTGCATCTGAAATATGTAATGTTGATGTAGGGCTTGTAGTGCCTATACCTAAACTTCCATTTGTATCTAACGTAACTAAACTATCAGTAGCATTAGCACCAAGATACATTTTCTTTGATGAACCTGCTTTAATATACATATTACCTGCAGTTGTAATATTTGTATTACCTGTTCCATTAAAATTAAGTTCTGTAGCACCATCATTTGTAATATTAACACCACTACCTGATAGATTTAATTTACCTGCATTTATAGTTGCATCTGAAGGGTTATAAGTAAAGTGACCATCTGATTCTAAACCTAAATTACCACCATCTGTATCTGCACCTGCTGCAAATATAATAGCATTGT
>TARA_R110001599_G_scaffold22930_2_pt1 | contig 17778 bp, 33 predicted proteins | sample TARA_R110001599 | Tara Oceans TARA_R110001599 (sample SAMEA4398360) | marine metagenome | biome: Polar Biome; feature: [MES] marine water layer (ENVO:01000295) within the mesopelagic zone...; material: water (ENVO:00002006), including particulate matter (ENVO:01000060) such as...... | reverse complement strand
GATGAATTATATAAAAGATATGGTTCTAAGAAAGATACTGTAAAAAATAACAATAAACAGAAGGAATAATAATGGGTAAAACAAAAACAAAAGAAAAAAACCAACCTGTATTACAACTTGACGATAAAGAATACAATATAGAAGAGCTGGCAGATGACCAAAAAGTAATGGTAGCTCATATTGCAGACTTAAATCGTAAGATTGAAAGTGTAACATTTAATTTGCAACAATTACAGTTTGGCAGGCAAGCCTTTATTGAATCTTTAAAGCAAGGGTTGAATAAGGAAGAAGAATAAATAATCTAGGGCAGGCTTTAATTAGCTTGCCCTATTTATAGGAATATTATGACTCAAAGAGTAAAATGGACTTCAACAATTAAACAAGCTGATGCTAAAGAGTATCAATCAGAGACTCCTAAAATTATTAAAAAAGATGTAATTGAAAAAGGAATAGAGGCTAAAAAAGCAAGATATATAGTAGTTAATGGTGTACCACAAACAGTTTCTCAGGAAGTAAAGGGTAAACCTTCAGTAATAAAAGAAACTATTATCCAAGAAGATTCTCCGTATATAGAACAGTCCCCTGAGTTATTCGGGGAAAAAGAATTTGATTGTGAAGTATCTGAACTACAAGATTATGGCAAAGTAAAATATTATAGATGTGATTACGGTAAGATTAGAATACCTGAAAATGCTATATATTACGATGATGATAATTAAAAAGGAAATAAATGGAAAAATTACTAATACAAGAGTGGGGTATAGTGGGGATATTAATTACGCTTTTTGCTGGTCAAATTATGTTCCTCCAGAAAACTTTAATGAAAAAATTACACGAAACAGATGATAAAGTAATTGCTTTAATTAATAGATGGAATCGTTCTGATGAAATAGCTTTAAGGCATAGAGAAGATATTGTTAAAGAGTTAAATGATGTAACAGATGATTTAAATTTTATCAAAGGAAGGCTTAACGGAAAAGGGTCGTGAAAGTGACTGAATATAGAGATGAAATGCACAGTTTACTTGTACAAGTTTCTACGAGACAAGAAGAAGTAGTGCATAGAATTGGCAGGATTGAAAAACATCTTGAAAGAATTAATGGAAAAGTGGCTCAACATGAGGCATCATTGATAAGAATAAAAACAATCGGAATGATAGGAGTATTTATTATTCCAATAACAATTAACGTAGTAATGAGGTTATTATGATAGGTAAAATGATTATGGATTATTTATTTAATGGAGATAATAAAGCAAAGATTGTCTCTGAATTAAATAAAAATATTAATATTCCAATAATTAATGAGAAGACTGAAGAAAAGATTATTGAAGCCATCTATGAAGTTTTTGAAAACGTCATGGGTGAAGTAATAGGAAAAAAGTGACATTCGCTCAAATCATACCTGAAGTGCTAAAGCGAGAGGGTGGCTATGTAAATGACCCTGACGATAGGGGCGGTGAAACTCGCTTTGGTATTTCTAAGCGTTCTTATCCAGATGTTAATATAAAAGAACTAACTGTAGAGAAAGCAGTTAATATCTATTTAAAAGACTACTGGATTCCATCTAAAGCAGAGAAACTGCCAGAAGATATTAGAGCAGACTATTTTGATGCTGTAGTAAATCATGGACAAGGTAATGCGGTTAAGATACTGCAACGTGCTGTGAACTCCACAGGAAGCCCAAAACTGTCTATAGACGGAAGGATTGGTAGAAATACGATAAGAGAGTCAAAGAGAATAAAAAAGTCCCGATTTCAGGCATTTAGAGCTTTATTTTATTCACAAATTGTTAATAAGAATCAATCTCAAGAGAAGTATTGGTATGGTTGGTTTAAAAGAGCAATCAATGAAGAATAATGATTACTCTATTGTATAAGAAAGATATAATGCTTATATTAAAACAAATTAAACTAAAGGAACAATATGGCAACTTACGCAACAAATAGAGACTTAAAAGACGTATTCCCCGATATTGATTCTTTTGATACTAAAACTACTTTATATGGATGGGTAGTAGATTCAGGTAGTCGTTATAAAGCAGAGAACTGTGGTTTAATTACACAACTATTTGCAAATGGAGAAAATCTAGGAAACGCTGAAGCTAGCTCTGCCAATGTCTCAGCAAACGGAGAATGGTATTATACAGATGATGTGTGCTACTATTATAATTCTACCGCTAATCCAAATGATATTTTAATGGAATCAGGTGAAGATTGGGGAGATATCCGTACAAGATATTTACTTAATTCATCTAAATATTTAGATTCCATGTTAGATGGTAAACTACCAAGAGAACAATTTAAAGACCAAGATGGTAATTATGATTATATCATAGTTCGTACTACTGCTTTATTAGCGTGTAGTTTTTTAATTCGTGCAGCACAACCTACATCTGAAATAGCAGATGCTTTATTTTTAGAAGCAAACACAAACATAGCTTCGTTAAATGATGGAAGCACAAAACTATCTTGGCAAACAACTGGCGATGCCTCAATGGGGGTTATACGAGAAGGCTCTGTCTCAGGAAGCCTAAGAGTAATAGATACAAGAGGTGCTTATGCTGGTATCTATGATAGAATAGGTGTAAAGATAACCACTGCTGGAGTAATCGGTACTGCGGTATATTCTTATTGGGCTGGAGATTCAGATAGATTAGGCTCAGAGAGAATGAATCAAAGTGAGGCTGCATCTTATTCAGATACTATTAATGGTAATTATCAACCTGTAGGCAATGGGTTATATATTAGATTTGCTGGTGATACTGGTGACTCTGCTACAATTAATGACTATTGGGAAATAGAAGTTGTAGGTAAGAATGAAACAGCAGATTTAGGTTATCCACGTTCTATGAGAGTTACTCGTAGATGATAACTTTCACTAATATATGGGAAGATAAAATATTAGACCCTATAAGGTCATTCTTAAATACAGAATTTGCTGGGACAATACCTATTTATACAGGTGATTTTAAAGATATGGGGAGCCAATCTATTAGATTAAGTCCAGTAGGTTCTGATTCTATTGATAGAATGGCAAGTGCAGAATTAAGAGAATACATTATTGATGTATCATATACGTTTAAAGAAAAAAATATTAAGAAGGATACTTGGGAACATATCCTAAGACAAGTATCCAGAATAGAAGCTCTATTCTTCAGCAACATGAATAATACATTTATTGATGGATTATTAGAAGAAGCTCGAATCAATGAAAAGACAGAAGAAGAGGAAGTAATTGAGGGGTTAAATGTTGTTAGATGGGAATGGAGAGGTAAATTCTTAGGTAACATAACATAGGAAAGTAACAAGGATTACTATGAAAGTTAAAATAAAAGATGTAGGCACTTCTCTGCCTAATGCTTGGAAATCTTGTGGGGTTTCTCAAGAAGAATGGGAAGAATTAAAATCAGGGAAAGAAGTAGAGTTATCTACAGTCCCAGAATATATAGAACACTTGGTTGAGATGAAAGTGTCTCCATCCAAAGAAAAACAAGGAGATAAATAATGTCAGCTAAAGCATTTTCACCAAAAGAATGGAAAGCATTCATAGCAACAGATACAACTCTTGCAGGGTCAACTGGTATTGCAGGAACTATGTATCAATTAGATGTAGATTCTATCGGGATGCCATCATTAAATGTGAATCAAAAATTAGATGTACGAAGTGGTGCATCAAGAACCTTTAAAGATGAAGATTTCTTTCAAGATAATATAATGAGAGTAGTTGAAATCTCTTTATCAGGTACACTTCATAACGATGCTGGGCATAAATTGCTCTTACAAAATATCTCTGGGGATGTATCTGGGGATGTAGCAATCACGACTGGAGCAGTTTCTCAAAAATATGGGGTAGCTGTAACTGACACTGCTTCATCATTAACATTTGTTATGAAACCATCTGATGTTACAGACCAAAAAGGAATGGAATTTTTTGGCTGTGTTGTAACTTCGTTTTCAATAACAGCAGAAGCTGGTACAGACGGTGGACAGTATAAATGGTCTGCTACTCTACAGACAGGTAAGAAGCCTGACTTAACTAATGCTACAGCTATTGGCACAGAAACAGCTTATGCTAACACTACTATACCAAAATTATCCGCTTCAACTGGGCATAAAGTATTTAATGCCTCTGTTATTATGTCATCATTTACTACAGCAATAGAGAGTCCAGCAGTATTTACTGGTGTGGCTTCAGATGGTTATCAAGTAGTTAGTCGTGGTGCAGAAATAGCAGTCACAGTAGATACGCAAGTTAAGTATGATGATAATACAGATGAATTTATTAGTGTTTTTGATAATCAATCAGCAGCAAATACTACTAATACATTTTTAATTGTTAATAGTGCAAACTTTGGTGTGCATATTGATAATGGTGTATTCACTAACGTAGCCTTATCAGAGGGTGATTTAATGATGCTTGATTGCTCAATGAAATCAGTAGATGACGGTACAGACCCATTAGTAACATTTGATATAGCTTAATGAAAGATTTTAAATTATCAAACCAATCTGTAAAAATCAAAGAAATGTCAGTAGATGATATTGACTTTTGCAATGATGTACCACAGATGAAATATGAAAATGACAAAGTAGTAAGTATTACTAATCTTTCTCAGGCTAGAACAGCATGGATTCGCAGAGGAGTTGAAGGTGCAGATGATAAATTTATCAAGTCTCTTTCCGAAGATGACAAAAATAAGCTGTCATTGGCTGTACAGGAATATCAACGCTTGGGGGAATAGAATCCCTCACTCTGGAATTAAACTTCCTCATAGAAGAAAGATGTGAGGGGTGCAGATTTCATATGTACCCTTACGAGGCTCAAGTACCTGTCTTAATTGATGGGAATTATCCTATGCAAACCTTTACCTCAGATAAAGATGTATGGGATGTGATAGACCTCGTTGTTGAGGAAACTAAAGAAGCGAATGAAAAGGGTGGTACTTTCAATATTGCTGAGTCAATAATGGCACAACTACCCTTCTTTGCTTGTCAAAACTTATTCCTGACCAAAGAATCCCAGAAAGATATTTCCAGATTTGTGTACTCAAAAGATTTTGGCATACCACCCTATAAAGGTAGTTATGGAGAGCAACCTTCAAAGTGGGTAGCAAAATCATTCTTATTGAAAACTTTATTAGAACGACAAAAGTCGAAAGCAATTAATTATGGCAAAGATTCCTGATATAAAAATTAAATTTTCCGCTACAGGGGCTAAAGGTTTAAACCAAGCGATTAAATCTTTAGACCGCTCAACTAAAGCACTTATAAACTCACAAGCTAAGATTGTAGCTAGCACCCAAAAGCAAGCAAATTCTACTAAACAGCTAAATGATAAAATGTTGCCAACTGTACATAATACTAGAATACTTGGTGGTTCATTTGCTGTATTAAGGTCAAAAATGCTTCTTGCATCATTTGCTGGTGGTATATTCGCAATGACTCTTGGGAGACTTGCAAAACTTGCTGGCGAACAAGAAAAAGCTGAGAAAAAATTAGAGACTGCAATAGGAAGAAGGTCAAATGCTTTATTGGCTTTTGCTTCACAACAACAACAAGTTACTAGATTTGGGGATGAAGAAACTATCACTGCAATGTCTTTGGTAGGTGCTTATACTGATAATGAAAAAGCAATTTCTAGGTTAACAAAAGCTTCAATGGATTTAGCTGTAGCTAAAGGAATGGATTTAAATTCAGCAGTAGATTTAGTTAGTAAAAGTGTATTTAGTTCAACCAATGCTCTTAGTAGGTATGGTGTAACTATTACAGGGGTGCAAGGGTCAACTCAAAGATTAGAAAGTGCTACAGATGCACTAACTAAATTATATGGTGGACAAGCTGTAGAAGATGCAAAAACTTATGATGGGGTAATGGAGCAATTAGGAAATTCACTAGGAGATTTAGGAGAAGGAATGGGTATGGCTTTAGTCCCAATGCTAAAATTAAGTGCTAAAGCAATAAAATTTCTTTCAGACTCAATTGACCCAGAAAAAGCACAAGCGTACACTACAGCAATTCTTGGTATGGGTTTTGCTTATTTATCATTAGCTAACGCTGGTAGAATAGCATCAGTTTCAATGGCTTTATTTAATAAAATATCAAAGAAAAATTTAATAATATTTGGTGCTACTATGGCTGTTGGGGCTATGATAGATAAATTTAATATTTTTGCAGATGCTACAGGCGATGTGAGTGAAGAATTAAAAAAATTAGAAGGTGAACTAGGTAAGTATAATATTAAAGTTAAGGAAAGCACATTAATAGATGAAATTGCACTTGAACTAATGGCAAAAAAAGCTTTCTTATTAAAGGATGGTTTAAATCTAAATGAGCAATTATTATTAGTTGGTTATGAAATAGATGCTAATCAACAATTATTTAATGATGGACAGATAAAAGAGATTGAGTTAAGAAAAAGAAATATGGAATTAACTAATCAACAAATTACTTTAGAAGAAAAAATCAAACAAGCAAAATTTAAAACCGCATCAACAGCAGTAGCATCTTTAGGTAAATTAAATACAGCAATGAAAGGCTCGGCATTAGTCTCAAAGAGATTAGCCCAAGTAACTGCTGTAATTGATACTTATTCAGCAGCAAACAAAGCTCTAGCTGCTGGTGTCCCTCCATATAATTATATTGCTATGGCGGCAGTAATTGCCACTGGTCTTGCTAATGTAGCAAATATAGAAGCACAACAGTTTGCTAAAGGTGGAGATTTTGTGACAAATAAACCAGAATTAATAATGGTAGGTGAAGCAGGAAGAGAACATGTACAAATAACTCCTGTAGACAGACCAGATGAAAGAGCAATGAAAGCTTCTGGAGTAACAATTAATATACACGGTGGAGTTGTACAAGAAGATTATATTAGAAATGAATTAATCCCTGCAATTAATAGAAGTGGGGTTGGAGTTGCTTAGTTTTAATAGCAATCTTTCAAATCAATTAAATAAAGCTAATACATCTTGTTATTGGTTTTTAAAATTATATTATGGAGATGAATCTTCATTTACTGGATTATCTGATAAATATAGAGCAATATCTAGCGTAGATTATTATGGTCTAGTGTCTAGTTGGGGAAGCCTTAATTTTAATCTTGACCCTGAAAATTTCATAACTAACCAAAATATTTGGTCTATTGATATTATTAATACAGATAATACAATAGGAGGTGGTAGATTTAGCGATTTACTTTCTTCAAATAATTACGAGAATAGAAAATGGGAATTATATGCTAATGATGAAAATCTTAGCGATTCTGATGCGGAAATTATTACTTCTGGCACAATTAGTGGAGATTTTAAACATGATGAAAAAAAAATAACACTTAGATTGCAATCTCTCAATGCTAAATATAATTCAGAAGTCCCTAACTCTAGTATTTCTCAAGGTTCATACAATAATGCACCTCCTAAAAATAGAGGGCTTGCTATACCAATGCTTTATGGCGATTTTAGTATAGATACTACTTATCCTGCACCATTAGACCAATATGTTTCATCTGTAAAAGTTCCTGCTGTAGTTGTTGACCAATACAATCAAGCAACTGGTAAAGTGGAGATAAAGCCAGATTCCGTAGCATTACATACACTATATACTAAAAATTTATATCATTATAATGATGGACTCTATTCTGCTTGTGAAAATTCAAATGTCACAGTTACTGCTAGTACACCAGTAATTAAATTTAGCGGAAGAGCGTTTTTTGCATATCAACCTTTGACTGGGCAGCAAGATGCTGTAGATAGAGAGCCATAATGTTATATGATAGCACAGCAGTAGCAACTTTAGAAACTAAATCTGGTAATGGTTGGGTAGACACACTAACTTTAGGTGTCCCTCAATTAAATGCTTTAGGGTTAATTTCAAATGTTAAATTACTATTAAATTGGGAAATGGATGGTGCTAATGCACCTAGCACAGCTTATGGAGTCACTGCTTTTGGAGGAGCTGTACCGTGGACTTGGAATGATACCAATGCTTATGTAGTAACTGAATTAGATTTTACATCATCTGTATCTGCTGATGAAAAGGAATCATGGGACTTAGAGAGCCAAGTGGTAATTACTTTAGATGATAGAGCAAGTACAAATGGTCAAGTATTGAGAATAAGAGAAGTAGGGCTTGAAATAGAGTATAAGCTTGAAAAAGGCTTTGGGAAAATGATGCACACTGTAGAATACTTAACTCGGACTTGGGAAGTTGAAAAATCAAGAACGGATGATTTTGATAAAAGAGTTGATGTCTGGACTGAAACTCAATCAGAAACAACTCGGCTAGTAACCCATCAAGATAAAACTGCTCCTAAAGAAGTAGATATTGTGTATATTTCAGCAAAAGGCAGGAAATATGGAAGTTGGGTAGATGCAAACTCAAGGAATAATGGCTATAATCAAAATGATTTAATTCAAAATCCAGTTTATATTATTGAAGATATACTAAGAACTGAATTGGGATTAGCTACTGCAAGTATTGATTACACTACTTTTGATACTATTGGGAATACTTCAAATGGTACTTTAGGGACAGCTTTTGGAGATGCTGTATTTGATGTAAAATTTGCATTTTCTCAGTATAAGTTTATAGATGGTATTGGATTAATTAATAAAATATGTAAACAAACTGGACTGTATTTCTTTTTTAATGGTGAAGGTAAAGCTACCTTGAGACAAAGACTAAGGGCAGCTTCTTATTCTAGTTCTAATAAAACAATAGATTTTAATGATTGTCAATTTGGAGGTTTTAATAAGACTTCTATTAATACCGTTAAAAACAAAATTAATATAAATTATCAATATGATTATGGGACTGAACAAACATTATCTAGCGATACTTCTAGTGATTCTACCAGTAGAGATAAGTATGCAACTGATAGTAAATATTTAACCCTAGAGCTAGATGCTGACTGTATACAAGACAAGACTACAGCAGAAAATCTAGGCAATAGCTACTTAGATTGGTTGAAAGATAGGAAGTTAGTTGTTTCGTTATCTACAGTCAGTCCTAAATATTTAGATTTAGAAATTGGGGATATTGCTATTATCTCAAACATCCCTTCTGATTTAAAAGCCTATGGAACAGCTATAGCATCTAGTGATTACTTTATAGTAACTAGTATATCTAAGTTACCTAATATGACAAAATTAACTTTAACAGAGGTGTCGTAATGGCAAGACAATTTATATATGATAGTGTGGGATTTTCGGAAGCAACAATTAAAAGCGGTGCGTACTCTGGTGCTGGTGCGGAGAAAACTTTCTCAGACACTGGTAGTATAGGGAATATAGAGCGTATTGCAGACCAAAATATTTCTATTCCTTTACCATTTAGTTCATGGAGTCAATATGAAATAGTACAAATTGATTTAGGGTCAGCTAAATCTTCTGATACTATAGCATTATATCATAGTGGAGCAGATACAAATGACTTATTAATCTACTCATCAGATGATACAGATAGTACATTTAATACTGGGACAGATTATATAACGACAATGGCTACAAACCACCCAGCAACTGATTGGAATGTTTTTGCAGTAGCAAACAGTAAAAGATATATTTATATATACAATGGTACTGCTAATAATTATGATTATTTATCTGAGATGATTATTGGCTCAAAATATACTTTTGATGTGAACCCAGAGTTAAATTCAAAAATTGGAGAAGAATTCGGTACAGATGTAGTAACCTCATATGGAGGCAATGAGTATGCTAATAAAAGACACGCTCCAAAGACTACATGGGATTTTACTTTCTCACATATACTAAGTACGCAAAAAACTGCTTTAGAAGCTTTAAATGCTAATGTGCAAGATTGGAAGAAATTTATATACTACGATGATACTGCTTATCACTACGTAAGGCTTGTAAATCCAATTGAATTTACTGAGGTTGCACCTAACGTATTTAGTGCAAATGTGAGCTTAAGAGAACAATTGGTATAGAGTATCGGATAAATAATAAAACGAGCTTCTAGGGGTATATTTGAGCCTTATATAGCTATATTAGGGGTCGGGTATAACTATATTTAATTCTATTGCACTCCACCTTATTAATCTTTCAAGAAAATCACTAAATTCTTTACGTTCTAAATCTTTTGTAGATATAATATCAAAGTGATTTTTAATTGTTTGGTGCATTTCTTGTTTAGTATAACCTAATTCTTCTGATAGTATATCAATAATCTGCCAATAATAATTATTTTGTTGTCCAGACCTTACACCAACTTCTTTTAATTCAAAATAATATTCACCATCTTCAACATCTACCGTAGGAAGATTTATAATACCATTTTCTACTGTGCAATGCAATCTCTGCATACAACTCTTTCCCATAATTCTTGGTCAGGGGATGACCATAGTCTATTTTCAAATATTTCCCACTTACATTCACATAATGGACACCACTTTAAATCTAAATCAGCTCGAACTTCGTCATATTTATGATTCTCCCTGTCTTTCTTTTCAACCACAGTATTATCAAGGGCATCTATTACCCATTGTATAGAATCATCTATTGTCCATTGTTTCTTCAATCATGCCTCCTAATAAAAGTAGATAGTTTCTAGCATCCATAATTCTACCCATTATAGGCTCATCTGAGGATTCTACACCAGATAAGACATAATTTCTAATTGAATCCATATGTTTTAGTAAGTATATTAAAGTAACTTTTTGCGGCTCAATATTTATACGCTCTGCTATACTCTTAAAGTTCTTAAACTTATCTTCATCACTTACAGTGTATTCTTTACCTTTAGTGAGCATAATTCTATTCTCTTCTTTTTGAACAGACTCTGCCCACTTTATAAAATCTGGAACTTTCATTTAGTTTCCTTTTAATGTTTTCGAAGTCATGGTAGCCTCCACCAATCTTACTTTAAGGTATTCAAATCAAACACCGTGCTAATCAGCACTTGTTTTATTTTTAATTGGCACTTCTGACTTCAAATTTATATGGGGAAGCCAACCACAGCAAACACTCGATTTTATAATTAAAACAATACCTGTTTAATCTATTATCGGATGCCCCCATAATACTAATTATTTTCTTCCATATCATCTAAACATGGTTCGCATATACTAATCCTATCTCCATCACAATGAGAGCAGACTGAAAAGTCATTCATAATATCTACCATTCCATCTACTTTATTACTGATATTATTAAGAAGGCGAATTAAATCTTCTCTGGATAATGAGCTTAGTTCAGCTTCTGTATCTGCCCACAATCCTGTTATCAAATTAAATAGTTCTTTTATTTTAAACATTATAACTCCTTTATTACTTTTGTAAAATCAATAAACATTATAGTATGCAATGTAATACATATGCAATTACAATTCCAATTACATTATATATCATATCCATAAAAGAAAATCCACGATGATTATTAGTAAAGCCTTGCACTAATTCATATAAAAACCCAATCAAAAAAGCTAAACTAAGAGATAAAATAATATTGACAGTATGAGTATAAAAAAAATAATATAACCCAAAAGATACATATAGATGTGCTTGTTTATCCATTACAAAATCTAGGCTATCGTATAAATCTATTTTAAACATTATAACTCATCTAATAATCTATCAACATCGTCATCAATATACTTAACAGTTTGATTCTTCCTTATCTTTAAGCTATCATACCATTCTTTCCCTCTACGTTCTATTGCCCATTCAACAAATTCTGCTGGTGTTTTATGTGCAGAGAAATGAGATGAGAACGTATGGCAGCCAACACATAAACAAAAGCCATTGTCAGTATCCCATCTAACTGACCTGACTGACCGTGAGTAGAAATGATGAGCATTTAGGGGAGATAGCTTATGGCATTTTTCACACATCCCATACTCACGGACTTTTTCAGACCATGATTTATCCAATTTAGTTATATTGGATTTTTTCATGTTTAGAGAAGGTCATCCTTTGAGTCAAGGATATTAATAAGCCCTTCCATACGCAATTTAACCATTGCAAAATCTAAAGTTTCAGATGTACCCATAGATTGTACTGCTAGTTTTAAACATACTTGTCTATGTATGTCTTGAGTTCTCGCATCAAGGTCTCTAACTATTTCACCGCCTGTTTTAGTAGTGCTTGGTCTTGCGACTACACCTTCTGCTGGAGTAACTATCCAACCCATTTTACCAGCTTCATATTCTTCTTTGCGAATATTAACTACATCGCCCTTATTATAATCTTTAAGTTTCTCATGTAAGTTATCTGTTGCAAATAAGCTATGCTCTTCACCTTCTACGTCAAACTTATATAAATGATATACTCCATAAGCGTTAGTACCTTCAAGTGGACTATCAAATAAAAACTTAACATTGTTATCGGTATTTGCTCTTATTTTTAATGTTTTACTTTCCATTGCATTCCTTCTCTATTTTATTTTTTAATTTGTCGGTTAATAAGTTTTCACTACTTTCACCTTGAACAAAAGACAACCCAGAAATATAAGGACTTCTTTCCTTGTATTTATCCAGATAATATTTAATCCCATCTACAGCGAGTGAAAAACTTTCTCTCGTGTAAGTCACAGAACCTTCTGTTTCTTCACTAATACCATCCCAAGAAACTGTGAAATAATATACAGGCTTAACTGTGTCTCTAAACATTGGCATTAGGGTTCTTTTCTATTTTACATGAGTGTCTTGCAAGAAACTTGAATATGTATTCTTTTATCCATTCAATTTCTTCTGGAGTCATTGCTTCTGGGAACTCAATATTAAATGTATCTTTTTGTTCTTTATTCATGTCAGATAATACGCTTACTTTACTTAGGAAGTCAAGCATTAAGGCAAGGGTCGCATTAAATCTTTACGCTCATCTAATGATAATTGGCTATCAATAGACCTAGATAAAGCACCGCAACCATTACATCTAAAAGATTGATATTTATTAGTATTAGTAGTATAATATTTGCCATTATCTTCTATATCATCACTACCACAAGTAGGACATACAGAACCATCGCAATGTACACCAATATTAGGATGTGGTTTAGCCCACGGTCTAATCTCTAAATATACTTCTTCTAATAACCTAACATCTTCTTCATTATATGCTAACATCTTATTTAAAGCATCACTTTGACCCTCTAAACAATCAGTCCATAATTTAAAGTTAGTTTCTATTTTACCTTTATTCTGGATTAACTTTGCAATATAATCTAAGCGATTAGAAGAAAAAGCAAAGCTCTTTTTTATAACCTTCAATGTGTCAATAGAGCGATAAGGAGAAGGTGGCTCATATTCATTAAGATAAAATCTTGTATTTAATTTCTTAATATCAAACTTATCTCCATTGTGAGCTATTATTATATCTGCTTGATTAATTAAATCCCATATACCCTTTAGAACTCTTTTGTCATCTCTATTAATTGCTTCTTTAGGAGTTTGTATATCAGATATAACATTAGAATCAAATAACCATTTAGCAGACCAGCTCAAAACATTCCAGTCTTTTATAACATTTTTATGGTCAATATACTTATTGCCAAACAATCCCCAGACAAATACTTCCATAGGGGTTGTCTCTATATCAAATAACAATATCTTTGCACCCTCTGGCGAAAGATAACTAGACTCCCATTTCCCACAATCCATACATCTTGTACGTTGTTTATTATTTCTATTACCACGCTTGTGAACATTATTACTGCCGCATTGACATTTCATATTAACTCCGATTGTAGCCATTTATTAAGTGATTTCTTCCAATCATCAAAAGTCGCATCTCCGTTTTCATACTTAACCCAGACTTCATCAAATTCTTTATGTAATCTCCTACTCATTTTTCTTATTCTATAATTCAATTGTAACTTATCTGGTATATCTTTACATCTTTCCAAATAATGTTTTTTTGTCTTCTGAGAAATATTCAAAATAGTTTCCACTCCTTACATTATAGCTTAGTTTACCTGTACCTGTTGTACCATTCTTATATTGGAATCTCACTTTCTGGACATGAATACCAACATAATCTTCATCGTCACTTTTGTGTCTATGTACAGTTATACAGTTATCAGCTTTGTTATAAAAATTAGCACTACCAGATATATCATATGGAGTAGGGACAACAGGCTTCCTATGATTATCACTCTCCATTTTTCTAGGATGTGCTACTACCCATATATGAATCTCATGTATCTTAGCAAAAGTATTAAGACTTGCCAATATTCTGGATACATAATTGGTTTCATTTTCTCCATCTCTAAATTTATGTTCAATAGTATTCCAAGGGTCAATTACCAATCCATTTAAACCATATCTAAAATTTAGTATTCTTGCTTGGTCTAGTATACTTTCCATGGTTACACTATCTTCTTGTGTCCCAATAAACTTAATATGTTCATTAAGAATATTCATTGAGTTCCTAGCAGTTTTTTCATCCATCCTATCGCTTCCCCAGAATGGTTTATTAGTGAACTTACCTACAAGCTTTAACAGATGGTGTTTGACAGGAAAATTCTCAGCAGAGAATATACCAAACTTCCACCCATTGTCTTGGATTAAGTTTATCATTAAGGCATCCATCCACTCAGATTTACCCATATTAGGGACACCAGTAACGATTGTAACTTCTGATGGAGATATACGATAATATTCGTCTAATGCTTCCCAACCAGTTGACAATCCTTTTATATCTGGAGTATTTAATAAATCAATAGCATCTTCTAATACATCATCTATTAATACGACACCATCAATAGGGTAAGGATGAGCATCTGTTATAATCTCCGTTATCCTATCTTCACCGTGCTTTATAAGGACTTCATTCATATCCTTACAACCCTCTGGGTAATTAACACGATAGCACTTTTCACGACCTATCCTTCTTGATAATTCTTCTCTCATCGCATTACCAGAAGAATCATTATCCATTGCCAATATAATTGTAGTAGCATTCATTAAATGCTCTTCAGCAGATAATAAATAACTAAACTTTCTATCGCTTGGATTTGAATTAGGGGCAATAGCACCATCTGGTACACTCACTACATTATTATAACCAGCTTCCACTAAGCTTAAAGCATCCATTTCTCCTTCTGTAATTATAATAGTTTCCATACCAGACATAACATCAAATCTATAAAAACACTTCTCAGCATTTTTAGCCTGTCTAAATTGTTTATCAGCAGTTCTTGATTTAATATTAACCACTTCACCATCTTTATAAAAGGGGAAATGTATCCATCTATTTTCATAACCTATTTTAGCATCATCAACTACAGGCTTAGATATACCTCTATCTTCAAACCATTGATATACTTTATCTGGGATATCTGTTTTAGGAGGCTCTGGCTTTACAATAGGAGGAGGTGGAATATAAGTATCATTCTTTTTATTTAATGAACCCTTCCAACCACAATGATGACACTTCCAAATACCCTCATCAATATTAACACTAAGACAAGGGTCAGCCTTCTTCCTCCTATTAGGGGAACACTCAGGGCATTTGGTTTTCTCCTGCCCTGATGTATTCCTGAGATATATACCTACCTCTTCAAAACTCATTCACACTCCATACAAGTATCAGTTTGTAATGGTAGCCTTTTAAATGAATCATCGAGGTAATACTGACCTTCACTATCTACTGCCCATTCTCTTTCACATTTATCACATCTGGAAGGTTGCCTTCTCATTTTAGCGTTATGATTAGCACTAATTGAATCTCCTAATTGGTTCTTTAAGTCAAACCACTCTTCGCCAAAATAAAAGACTAAAGATTCAAAATTGCTAAGATATCTTTTTTTAGATAACTCATCTTGACTATAACCTCTACGTCTCCCTTTTGGTGGCATTTTTACATTAGCACTTGGTGAACACTCACTTCTACGCACCATGTCTCTAATTGTGGGGTTATAAAGCCCACCTCTTAATCCCTGTATATTCATTTTACTATCTCCTTAATAAATGTTAATATTGACTTCAGTATCTTCATGGATACTTTTCATTGTTGGATAACAATCTTCATCTAGTTTCACATACTGATATTTATCAGAACCTTTTTTCTTCCTCTTAACATAAAGACCGTCCACTTCATATTCATTGATTATATCAAACTCAACTTTTTCATCGTTCCACTTCGTATCTTTTTTATAACGATATAAGTTGGGTTTTGCATCTATATCAAAGTTAAAATGTACCTCTTTCTCATCAGTATCTAATTCATAATTATGCTTATCTGATAGATATGCCTTTACTGAATCAAAAAACTCCCATCCATCTATTTGTATTCTCATTATTATCTCCTTTAGTTAGTGTATTGAATCTGCAAGTTGGCAAATTTAGTCATGCCATTTCTTGATTTTGTTCTTAGTGTTCTTAAACTAAGTAAGTTAGATGCCCAGAACTTATCTGTTGTTGCCCATCTTATAACATCCCTTACTTCTTTTTCATCCCATTTATCAATCACAATCAAATCAAATAAGGTATTGATAGAACCAATCGTTAAGTCCTCATCATTATACCAATCTTCTTTAATGTGATTTGGAAATTGTTTATGCTTCTCAGTATAAAACTCTATTATAATTGATTTTAGATATTCTTTCTGTTCATTAGTTATCTTGGAATTGTATTTTATACTATGCCTCTTATTAGAGTATATATATCTAATATTATTATTTATAATAATAGAGTCGTCTGTGCCAGACATGGTTTGTACATCTCCACCCTCTGTAATATAATCAGAATTACCACTTACCCCACCTTGAGAATCCGATATGGCTTTTTTAAATTCTAAGCTACCCTCACCTTGAAAATCAGACATGGCTTTTAAAGTAATATATCTCTTCTTAAATTTTTGCGTATCTCTATCTTTCTCAATAATAACATCAATATAATTAAGTTCTCTTAATTTAGTCATTGAGGCAGATATAGTTGATTTAGTACACCCTGTAACGTGAGCAAAATATATATTATTCTTAATACAGATACCATTATCATCTAAACAGGCAGTTATTTCACAATATAATAACTTATCTCTTGGTGATAAATCTTGATGATGCCTAATAGACTTAGGGATATAACCTATGTAACTCATATAACACTCCTTAAAAGAATGGAGGGTGGTAAAGGAGGAAAATCCACCCTGTAACCCATTCTATAAAATTGGTTTAACAATTTTGTCAAAATATTCACAATCTTTGCCTTCCTTTAATCTACACATTTTTCCACATAACTCAGAATCAATCCATTGCTCCAGATGTTTTCCTATCATAACTCCAGAGCAGATATAACCTGTATCATAATTTGAGCATTCTTTCTGAGCCATTAGATATTCCTTCTTTTCCATAGTCAGAACTTAACCTATAAATATAAATGTTTGCAATATGCAATTTGTCATACTATTATGCCTAGTTGTCAGACAATATATAATAAAAATCATCTATTTCTAATTTAGTATCGCCACGTTTATATATTAACTTTCCATACATATATAAAGACTCAAGACGTATTTTTGTATTCTTATATTCATCTTTAACTAAATTCATTAAAGTTCTGTGAGCAATATAATCATCAGTAAAATTAATAATCCATACTACCCCATCTTTTTTCTTAGAATAGAATAGAGCATCTTTTTTATATTGTTTTGTTAGTTTCATTTTATAAATCCCTTTATATTATCTTCTATCCACCATTTCATTGAAAAATATACTGCTTTAACCATTGTAGTTATAAATGCTCCAAATACATATAGCATATATAATAACCCATGTGGCTCTCCACAACTACCTAACAAATGTTTCAAAAATTCCATTACTT
>TARA_R110001599_G_scaffold112690_3_pt1 | contig 17784 bp, 20 predicted proteins | sample TARA_R110001599 | Tara Oceans TARA_R110001599 (sample SAMEA4398360) | marine metagenome | biome: Polar Biome; feature: [MES] marine water layer (ENVO:01000295) within the mesopelagic zone...; material: water (ENVO:00002006), including particulate matter (ENVO:01000060) such... | reverse complement strand
AAGCCCTCATCAAAACCTTGCTTGATAGCTGCTTGCTGAGTTGGGTTCTTAACCGCTCTAGTCGGCACTGTCGGCTCAGGCAAAGGCCCTCTCTCGCCAACAACGGTGGGCTCTGCGCCTTCAACCTGCTCTAAGCGATAAGGGGCTGTCGTATTCCGTGTAGCTGTAGATTCGCCACCCTCAATATTCTCTCTGGCTACTCTCGCCTTAGTGGGCTCGTAAGTTCGCGCATAGCGACTGGCACTTTGCTTTCCAATGCCACCGACACCAGTAGCGCCAAGAATATTGACGCCTGCTTCAATGTTGCGAGCTGCGCGGGGATTCTCCTGGGAGAATTGGTCCCACTCCTCGGCGCCAGCCACAAACGCTCTTTTTCCGGCCTGCATCAAAGGCTGATCAAAGAAGATGCCGAGCTGATTCATTACTTCATCTCCAACAGCATCAGCCGGTTCTTTGATAAAATCAGGAGTCATAGCGGCTATTCCTTTGCCTACTAATCCAACGCCTTCACCGATCAAGTCACCTAGCGCAACAAATCCTTGGCCATAAGCCTGCGTTACACCTTCTGAAACAGATTGATCGCCTTTCAAAGTAGATGCGAATATTTCGTTTGCCTTCTGAGCTCGAGTAGATTCGCCGCCGAGAGCATCAAAGCCAGCCTGAGTTGCGCCAAGCGCTGCTTGGGCGCCAAGACCAATAGGCTCAGAGACAGGCTGAGAAATGCCTAGCATCTCTTTTACTTTAGCTTTAATGACATCCTCAGGAGTCCCCAAAGGAAACTCTGCAATGCTGCCGTCGGGGAGATTTACTTCAATAAACTCATCCATTAATTATTTTCCTCAAGCTCACCCGATTCAGGGTTAAACTTAAATCTCCTCGGTGTTGCCGGCGGCGAAGCAGGATCTGGAACAGGCGCTACGCTTGGATCACCGGAGGCGTTTTGCTGATCGTAATAAGATTCCCAGCTCTTGTTCATTGAGTTAGTAATATCTCTAACGACTACATCGTTTCCGTTATCTTGAGCATACATTCTGCCTCTAGCAGCCCGCTCTTTAAGTGCTTCGAGAGCTCGCCCAACAAGCGCCTTATTGGCTTCGGTGCTTTGCCCAGAGCCAGCTTCAATGTCTCTAAGAAGATCGCCCTCTTTAGCAGTAAACGCAGCTCCAAAAATGTTTTTAAGTTGACTCAAAACATTTTTATTTAAGAGATATATAAGATCTGCTTCGTCACGAGGGGTTACTCCTAATATCCTCTTCATACGGAATCCGAGCTCGTTAAACCCACCAGTGTCAATAGTGTCTAGCAAATTAAGAGCATCTTCTAAATCTGGAATAGTTTGAGCTGCTTGGATTCCTGATTCCATTGCCGCATTTACCCTATCTGCGTCAGCCCCTCCAAGACCTTTAGATCTGGCAACATCGCCCTCGTAAGCAATGCCTTCCTTTCTAGCCAATTCAAGAGCTGCTACTTTTTGGGTTGGATCGGTTATTAACTGGCCGTCGGGTCCGTAGACTTCTGGGGCGCCGGTGCGAGTAATCTTAACTATTGTGCCGTTATTATATGTAATTGTTTTCGCTGCGCCCATCTGGCCAGACGCGCCGCCGTAGCGCATAAACTCTTGATAATCCTCATCGCCTTCTTTAAGACCTGCGGCCTGAGCTTGTAGCTGTAAAGAGCGGAATGATGAAGGAGCATCAGTGCTGCCGGAGATCTGGTTGTAAGCCTTACCAACGGTAACAGCGTTATTCATCTCAGTCTTCAGACGGTCCTTGGCCTCCATGTCGCCAGCCGCTGCCGCTTGCGCGAGCTGCAAGTAGCGTTTTGTATGGCTGGTGTCTACGTTAGGGATCTGGCTAAGTATCTGAAAGCGGTCCTGCATTAAGCCAAGAACACCGCCAACGTCACCTTGATCCAAGAGATTACTGGCCGCAGATGCGTCCGCAAATAAAGTCTGCTTGCGCTTCTCTGCCGCCTGCTCATCTTCTAAGCCGCGCTTGCGAGCGAGCTCGTCTTCTTGCATCATCTGTTGACGGAACTGCGGGGCTTCACCGCCTACCGCTGCTCCAAGGCCCATCAGAGCTCTTTCTATGTCGATCGCCATATTGACCTCTGCTATCGGTTTAGATTGGTAGCAGCCTGAGCCGCAGGGTTAAACATATAAGGGTTCGCCATAGGAGCTGCTGCTATGTTTGTCGCGGCCTGAGTTGGGTTTAGAAAATTTGAAAACCCAGTAGTCTGTGCGGCTGTAAACGTCTGATTAGGATTGGTTGGAGTAAACGTATTTTGCTGCTGATTATTATTAGCATTTTGTACTATACCGTAACCAAGAGCCCCAGCGTTAAGAGCGTTTTGCACTCCACCTTGATAATCAGGCGTGTTGATCTGAGCCTGAGGAGTTCCGGAAATTCCTGAAGCTATCCCTTGCTGAATGTTAGACATATCCGCACCGTAACCTTGCTGAGCTCGTGCCTCGTTTAGCGCTGCGCTATTATACTGGTCCATCAGCATATTGCGCTGACCACCAAGCATTCCAGCAATATTGCCTCCTTGATTAGAATATATGTCGGCAAGGTTTGCTGCTGCGCCACCATACTGAGTAGCTAGCTGCTCACCTGCGCGCGTTCTTCCCGCTGCAAGGTTAGTTCCTAGCACTCCAAGAGTTTGTGCTGCCGGCAGTCCATATCGAGCATTCTGAGCTGCAAGTTGGTTGCCCAGAGTTTGCTGCCCTTGTAGCTGCTGCGAGCCAAGACCCGTTTGGATATTAGCCATCGTGCCGGCTGCGTTCTGTCCCATTGAAGACAGTCCGCTAAGGTTGCCGATCTGCTGCTGCAAGCCCTGTGAAGCAAGGCCCTGCCCGAAGCGTTGTAGTTCCTTTTGGATATTACCGCCACCTAGCCCGCCGGTAGCGCCTGCACCGGCCAAGTTAGCCCTCATGCCCTGCTCGCGCAAGAACGCCATCTGCGGTGACTCTTGGTAAGCCTGGTCAAATGCTTCTTGTCCTAGAGCTCCTGACAATGCCATCTGCTGCTGTAGGGCTGTCTCGCCTGCTTGCTGATAAGGCTGGATAAATCCGCTGGCATCCGCAGCTCTCGCTCCTGCCTGCTGAAGCCCTAAGCCGTACTGGTTTGAGAGCTCTTGCCTGCTGGTTCGGTTGAGCATATCCAGCATATCAATCGCGCCGGTTGCCCCACCCTTTAGAGCCATTTCAGAGCCACGTAGGCCCGTAGGTATCTCGCTGCCAGTTTGGTATTGGGTCGTAGCTACTGGCGCTAGGTTGTAGCCTCTACCAGCCAGAGCGTCAAAATCGTTTACACCGCTCGGGATAGCTGCCGGGGTAGCTGCCGGGGTATCTATCCCAGGAAATCGATCTGCCGTGTACATGGTGCCTGACGGGATAGCTGCCGGGGTAGGCGTCGGGGTAGGCTGAGCCTCAGCCACTGGTGCTGGTGCCGCAGATACAGGCGCTCCAGACTGAGCCTCTGCGATCTGAGAAGGATTATATCCTAGCTCTTGAGTGAGGTTGCGCTCCACGATCTCTGTGGGCACATTGAAATACTCTGATACATCGCCAGTGCTTGTCACGCCCTTCTTGATCAGGTCCTGCACCCTTTCTACTTGAGGCGCAGTCAAAGACCCGCTAGTGTAAACATCAGGGGAGATGTCTGTCAGGCTTTGAATGATTAGAGCTTTGGGGACGCTAAAATACTGCGACACATCATTGACGTCAATTTCGCCCGCGTTCAATAGATCCTTAACGCGATCTACTGTCTCGGCCGAGTAGTTGGTGCCTTTTGGTAACCCATTTAACTTTGCAATGCTCATGGAGTTTCGCCTCCCATCATTCCTAGCGCCTTGGCTACTTGGTCACCGCTAAATGACATATTCTGTGCTCCTGCCGCCGGCGTGGATGCTTCGCCTGGCTCAAGCGAGCGACCGCCTTCTCTTCCGTAGTTATCCCAATGCCATTTCGCATAGCCTTCTGCTGTACGGAACTGAGGGTCGCCGCCTTCAAGAAGCTTTGCCTTGTTGGCGTTGTAGTCCTCCAAAACATCGGGGTTAGCCGATAGGTATTTTTGAGCCGTGTTCGCGTCCCAGTCCATCACTCCGGCGTTTGAGTATTCGATCTGCTCGAACGGCTTGAAGTCTAGCCCTTGAGGATTCGTCAAACCTGTTAGCTGCGAGTAGTCCATAGGGACGCTTTGAGCCTGCAGGGCGCCGTAGTTGATCGAATCACCTAGTATGGCGTTGCGCTGCCCCATCATGCCTGCAAGGAGAGCCTGCTGCGCCATATAGTCGCCAGTCTGCATGGTCTCAATCATAGGGCGGAACGTCTGACCTGCAAGGCCGAGGCTCGCATCCATTCCTTGCTGCCGGGCTCCTTGAGCCGCTTGATAGGCAGGGAGCATGGACTCTGTGGCGCGCTGGCCGTACTGCTTGATCATGCCTATTTCTTGCGCTCGATTCTTTGCAGACTGATCAGCTAATTTCTCATTAGACTTGTTCTGCATGTAATCGCCGATCAAGCTTGCTCCACCGCCAATTAATGCACCAGTTATTGGATCCATCTTAATCCCACCTGCTTAATTTATTCAATTTTAACATGTTTTGCCGGTTATACCGCTATCCAACCCTGTGTTATATCGCCACCAATTGACGGAAGCATTTTTCTATATTCTATTGATCCGCTACTGCCGGTAGAGTTTATGTAAAGACTGTACTGCCTGGCCTCTATGACTCCCTCTGGCGAGCCAGCACCTACAATGGGAATGCTTAAGCTTGCGTCCTGCGTGAACTGCCTAAACGGCTGCGCCATAGTTCCATCAGGATCCACTATAGGCTGAGCTGCGTTAAGTCTAGGACCCGTCACTTATCACCGCCAATAATGTTTGCAGTAAGTTGTATGATCACCGGCTTAACAGCATCAGTCAAAGTAAATCGGAATATCTCAAACCTGGACGCCCTGCCGTTCCTGCGCCATATAGCACGACGGGCATACTCGCCGATTTTGCCTATGCTACGCGCTATTGGTCCGCTCCAGGTTTTGCCGTCGCTGCTCCTCTCCAGTGTTATCTGAGGGTCCACAACCGCAGCATTACCTACTCCAGATTCTACCGTGAGCTCTAGGCTCGGGAAAAATACCGACTGCATATTATTTTGAAATGGCTGAGTTGCTACTCGCCGAACAATAGTATTACCGTATTCCGTGTAAATATCAGAATCCAGTATCCCTATTCGCCCGTCAATAATATCTCCGCAGAATACTTCATTATAAGCCTTTGAAATCGAGGACACCCTCAGCGACCCTAGGGAGCCCTCTAGGAACGATTTACGCTCATGCCACCTTTGCGATATCGTGTCATATACAAGCGTCGTAGAAGGCAGTGAAAAGCCAATAAAGTACGCTCCCTTCTTTGCGTAAGCCCAAGAATATATAGCGCCTACCTGGCTGTCCGTTAGACCGCTTAAAATTGAATCTATTGCTGTCGTTGATATTTTTACTGTGCTGTTACCATTTAACGCCCAGATTGCCGGAGACTCGTTTTCTCCTCCGCCTACCCACATAAACGTGTCCTGGGCGTTCACCAGGGAGTAGGGAGCAAAGCATCCTTTTTGCAAAAATAATCCTGTGCGTTGGAACGGGAAATCTGCACCACCAATATTTTGGAAAGCTTCAAACGTCTGTCCGCCAGATATAAATAGTTGGTTTTTGAATACTACTGGAGCAACAATATCATCAGGGTCTGACTCGGCTGTACCAAAATCTAAAGCGTTATAGCTCAGGCCGTCATTAATGGAGCTTACTATGAACTTCTTGGAGTCTGTGGTCACCAAAAAGTAGCCATCAATAAACACAACAAACTGAGGGGCTCCGTTTGCTGTGAAGTCAGAATCGGTAATCTGAGCAAAGCTGTCGCTCACATGATTATAGATATAACCATTGCCGCCCGGCACCAGAACCATTAATTGGGTTCCGTTGTCAGCAATAGATACACGGGTTGTTCCTGCGATGCCGCCAATGAAAGTCAGAACATAGTCTTCGCCGGACTGATCTAGCCGGTAAAGCCTTTCGCCATTGACGAAATAAGGTTTACCGGCCATCTCATGCGATCCCCGGTTGTCATTATCCAGGGTCCCGGACGTAGCGACTTGAACCAGTCCATCAGTACCAAATAAAGTTTCTTGAGATAAGCCAGGGCCCTGAACAATGTTTGGATACCAGTTCGTGCATTCTTGCGCTGAGATCGGCAGCGAGTCTGATACATAAAAACCATTTGCTATGGGTAATTGGGTAACAGGCATTAGGCCACCCCGAATAAGCAATCCACTACGGTAATATTATTAGTGCCTGAGTCGTTAGCCACAAAAACCTCAAGGTAATCAGAGTTATCCATTGAGACATTAAAGAATGTACCCACATTACCTCTGGCACTACCAGTAACCGCACGAGTGAGTTTTGATGCTGTGATTACTAAGCCGTTCTTGGCAATGTAAACCGCTAGATCATCTGTACCGCCAGCTGCGTGAGAAAAAGTAATAGAAATGCTTGCAGAAACAACCTCAGTAGTTGAGCCGTTGTAGGTCAAGCGTCCGGTAGTGTTTCCAGTGAAATTTGATTCTGTTTGAACAACCCATGTCCCAGCCACCTTCACAGGAGTGCCTTGCGTAGCAATAGTTGTTGCAGTTGCGTTACCTTGCATGGTCACCTGACCGTATATCTGGTCAGCGATAGACGTTATCTCAATGCCGCTACTATTAACCGTGGCAATGCTAATACCTGCGCCAGCGACAATGCTTGCAATCGTTGGAGAGGCGGAAGTCGTGTTTAACAGTACAGGGAATCCATCTGCACTTGCTGTGAAGTTGTGGCTAATCTTGGCTCCGTTATCTGCGGACACCGAGGTCACTATGCCAGGGCCGCTCTCTAGATTACGGATCTGATTGACTGTTCCGTTTACATCAAGAATCGGAGTTCCAGTTACAGCGCCGTCTTGAACGATTGTACCGGTAACACCCAGGCCGGTTACAAAATCAGTATAGGCAATTTTGTAATTGGTTTTATTCACCACATAATCTAAATACCCGCCAGCCTCTACTGTAGACTTAGCAATGAATTGGCTTTTTCTGCGACCGTTCGCTCTATCCGCCATTTGTGTTTAGCTCCAATCCGATAGCGCCGGTAGTCTCGGCGAGTATTTGTGCTTCCTGGTCCGGGTAGAAATGACTGCTCATTCCGTAAGAACAGTCCTCGTTTCCTGACCCGATAGGCAGGGTTGATGGCAATGCTGTAACGCCCATACGAACGCCAATTGTTCGCATTGTTTTTATACCTTCTTGAGCCGCTTTTACCAGGCCCTCAGATATCACGCCACCATAGTCGGGTGAAACCTCTATCGCCAGATTGGCAATAATTCCTCGTAGCGCGCCTGTAGGGACCGTAACTTCATCACCGAGATCAGAGACCTCTGTGTAGCCTAAAGTAACGCCCTGCGCGTCGAGCTGCGCCATGTAGTTATTCATGGCGAAAATGAAATCTTGATACTCGTCCGGCTCTAATGGGGCTTCAGATGCCTGGACTAGAATTCGTTGTAGTGCCGCCTTTGCGACCTGAGCGACAGTAGCCATTATTCGTATGTACTCTTATTTTTTGACGGTTTTTTTGGCAGCTCTCCCTTATGGAACACTCGAACACTTGCGCTCGTGTGAGTTGATCCAGTGTGAACTGTCCCATCAGCCATTGTATGGGTTTTCCCATTATACGGCTTCCCAGAGGATTTAAAGTGCTGTACTCCTTTAGCCATAACAAAACCTCTATTCGTAAGTTGCTTTAGCAGTCTTAGCTGATTGCCTAAACGCTTTAGCAGTAGGTGCTCCTGGGTCGCCTGGAGAGCGAGTCTTTTCTACTTTTCGGCCCTCGGCCTTTTGGCGTTTTTGGCGCTTTTTCTTTTTGTGCATATTGTCATATAGTCCGGCCATCATTCTTACCCTAGAGGTTAAAAGATGAAAGGGAGCCGAAGCTCCCCTCCTTCCGGATCTGTCTACTTTCCAAATCCGAGCCCGGCGAACAGCGGGTTAAAGCAAGCGTACGCCGGCAAGAGATCGAAACGAATCTTTTGCGTGTTAGCGTCACCGTCTGCGTACTTAGATACTCGGATTGACATACCGTCGCTTGTTGTAGCGATAGTGTCAGTAGAATAGAGCTTAGGCAGCTTTACAGTACCCATACCGAATGCTTGCTTGGTATAGAACATATTCGGCTGATACAGAGTTGAGGCAGCACCCAAAATCGTTACAACCGCACCGTCAGCAGGAGCTGCGTCTACGTTGTTGTACTGACCATTAGTCTCGTTGATAGCCGCACCTGAAACAGTAATCGTTGCAGCATTACCCGCAATTGTTACGTCTTCGAGTACAGTACCGGTCCACGGCACTTGTGCGCCAGCGCTATCAAGGATTGCTTCACGAGTAGCTACGTTGAGACGATTAACGCCCGCAATAGTTACCTGGTCGCCAGCTTTGATAGTACCAGTACCCAGACCAGCCAGAACGAGAGTCTGCTGCATAGTGTCCTTCGCAGCGAGGTAAGTCGCGTTAGGAGCGCCATTCAAAGTGCCTGCACGATCAGTAGTTGAGCCTGAAGTGTAGCTGCTTAGAGCGTTAGACGTTAAAGCCATCATGCCACCAAAATTCTGGCTGATTTGCGCTTTTTCCCAGGCAGTACGTACAAGGCCGTCAGAAGCATTCAATCCATTCTGAGCTGAAGACAGCGCAGTAGTCGTGAATGGGTTCATCAGGTAATACTTCTCATCTGCCATTGGAACGCCGACAGAATCCATAGTCGCACCAGCACCTGCTACGTCTGACCAAGCATCAACAACAGTACCGCGATCACCGTAAGTCAACGCTGCGTTTTTACGCATGAACGCGCCGAGATCAAGCTCAAGGTCAGTCACAATGCGACGGGCCATAGGCTCAAGGATCTGATCGAGTTGGTCAAGCTCAAGAGCCTCTTCCACGTTGCCAAACTCAGTAGCCGCTGTGAAGTAGTCCTGTACCGTACCAGTCGCCTTACCTGCAATGATGTCCGACTTATCTGCACCAGAGATGTCACCGCCAGAAGTACGGATAGAGTTGTAGTCGTGAGGACGTTTAAAATCGACCTTGTTACCACTTGCGGGGTTAAACTTGCCGCTCAAGAGCTGCGTATTAACCGTCTTTGTTACCACTCGAGATGCTTCAAAAGCATCAAGAAAGACGCGAGCGACTTTCCGGGTAATGTTACTATTTAAGCTATTAGCCATCGTGGATCACCTTCCTATTCAAATGTGGCGCCTTTAGGGCCCTTAGGTTTAGGGGCTGTACCGGCGCCGTGTGGGTGCTCCAATGGATCCGGAGCGTTATTTACCTTGGGTTTAAGCGATGCAGCTTTCTGTTTGATTAGTGTTGCTACTCTCACCGCAGCCTGGGCCGGGTTCAAATAACGCAAATTATCAAGCTCCAAAGGGTTCTTCGACAGATACTTCGTGATAAGCGGACCGTCTTCGTCATCCAGAATCACGTTTACAAGCGCTTCATCTATTCCGAATCTCGCAACTGTATTACCCGCCTCTTGAAGCTCCTCCTGGGTCATTCCCAGAGTTGTTGCCCTTTTAGAGTAGGAGTCCACCTTTTCTGTGGCTTCCTCATGCTGCTTTTGCCATTCCTGCTGCTTTAGCGCTTGCTGCTGCTGCTGGACGGCTTGCTGCTGCATATCGTATTCCGCAGCGGCTCTAAGCGCCTGATCCCTTCTATGTTGGCTCTGTCTATACTCTTCATCTGAGAGTCTAAACGGATCCGGCAAATCTGGAACCTTTGGCGCCTGACGTTCTCCAAGCTTGGCCTGTAACTCATCTAACTGCTTTTTCAGCGACTCGGCTTCACGCTCCTTCTCTCGAAGCTTGAAAACCTTCTTGCCGACTGCATCGTTAAATACACGCTGCTGCTCTTCATCGAACTTGATTTCTTTCTCTGGGGTCTCCCCCGCCTCCGGTGCTGAATCGGTATCCTGCTCCTCAGCAGAATCTTCAGTTTCTTCTACCTCTGTCTCCGTGGTTACGTCTTCCTCGGATTCGTACTCGTAGTTGTCTTCTGGTTGCAGCTCGCTCATATTGTGCCCTTTAAAGGTAAATAGCCCAGAGAAGGTCTGGTGGCCTGTTGGCGATTATAACACATTGCAGGTAAAATCAACAAAAATATAGTTATTTTGACCAATGGTGATTTATGGATACTTTGCTTGAGCTTTTTGAAACCGACGACCCAGATCAGGTCGCGGATATATTAATGGAGTTGCTGGGCCAGATACTCTCGGCAGACCGCCTGGGCGATGAAGCCTACGCAGAAGATCTGACCGAGAAGTTTGAGGAGATGGTGCGGTTGTTAGCCGGCGCGGACTGATTGTATTTGTTTGAGATCCCTATGCTGTCATGCTATTATGATGACAACAAGGGAGAAAAAACATGAAATGCAAAGAACTTTTGGATCGCTACTGGTCTTGTTTTGGCCACCTTGACCTCGACGCAGAAGAGGTAATCAGCGTCGAAGACATGGTGGGGTCGGAGCAGTTTACCCTCGAAGAAGCGCAGAAAATAACTAAATGCCTCGAAGGCTGCTAAGGTATTTATCTACTCCTTCTTGCCATTGATCATCAGCCATTTGGTAATCTTGCGCGCCTCCAGACGTCTGGAAAGAGCGATAAGGTCCTTGCTTGTTAGCCCTGGCGGCGGCAGGCCCTGGGAACATTACGTCCCACGGTAGCATTGGCTGATTTATTACCGCACCACCCTCGCCCTCAATCACCGTGTTATAAGAAGGGTTGATCTCAGTATTGCGCTGCATCGCACGAGGGTCAACGTCAGCAGCAACCATAACTCGGCTTCCACTAAATCCGGCAGGGTTATCCAACATTGACTGCTCGTTTAATACTGAATAAATATCCTCGGGTATTGGCCCGCCTTCCGCCTGTAGCTTCCTGTTTGTCAAAACGTCCATAAACGCCTTGCGCTTGTTGCCGGCCGTGACATATTCGTCAGGAGTTTTAAGCCAGTCTTCTAGATCTTCGAGGCTTTTTAAAGTACCCCAAGACTCAGCTACTCCTTGAGTGTCTCCTTTGTTTAGCTGCGAAGCCATCTGACGGTTAAGAATATCTTCACCGCTTCTGGTAAGCCCTCCAATAGATTTTATGTACCTGGCGGCAATAACAGATGCTGGCTCCGCAAAGTTAGACCCTTTATTATCCATCCCCATATACACGTAAACCGGGTCTTTCTTCGTTTCTTTCCGAACCCTGTTTGCATGAGCCTGCTTTGATTTCGCCGCGCCTTCCATGCTCATCCAGTCGCCAGTCCTATCAAAATGCTGGGGCCCTCCGCCCGATGTATAAGGCTCTATATCTACACCGGCTACTCTATCAATAGTTCCGTAGATAGTTTTATCAGCGGGCAAAACAATTAGAGGGCTGTTTCGAAGCTGATCGTATGTTCCTTCTTGCGCAAACAGGTCATCCGGCGTAAGCACTCGACCGCCAAGCATTCGCGCATTTTCTCGCTGCCTAATTATTGGGTTTTCGTTATATTCTTTTAACAGGTTTCTGTAAGACCCTTTAGCAATATTGCTGGGCCTCACCTCCTGGCTGGTTTGAGCCATTAACGGGTTCAGGCTGTATCCTTTTTCGTTAACAAAATCCTTTACAGGGTACTCATTAACATCACCTGCTTTTGCAGTCTGAATCACTTCTCCAAATTGAGGTATTGTTCTTAGCGAGCTTAAAGATTTAATTCCTTTTGCCAGCCCATCCCCGATCACAGGAACGACGCCAACAGCCGCAGCCAATGCATTAACACCAGTGCCTACCATGTCGCCTTGGTTGTATGAGGTGCGCACATCACCGATTCCTACGGCATCACCGACGCCAGGGACGAAATCAATACCGGTTTCTATTCCTTCGCCTGCATTGATCAGCCCTTGTCTGTAACCGCCGCCTATGCCGCTGTCGTCAATCCACTCACGCAGCTTGCTTCCTACCGTTGCTCGAAAGTTAGGGTTAAATGGGTTGATAGAAGGAGAGAAAGGCTTCATCTCTGCGCCTTGCCAGTCAATCCCTAAAGAGTCTAATTCTTGCTGAGCGAGCTCCTGATCAGTTTTAGCCACCGGTAGCGATCCTCATTAAGTCGTTTACACCCATTGCCTTCATTCGGGCCTTGCGTTCCTGCTCATCCATAAGGCCCGTCATCTTGGCCTGGTTATCTAGTTGATCGCCAAATGACTGGATTTCGGTGCGGTCAATGGTTGCGCCGGCTTGCTGAGCTTTAACCTCCGAATCAATGCGTTTGGTTTCCGCATTAAATGCGTCGATTTGATTATCCGCCTGGTCACCCATGACCTGAGACTGTAGCTTCTGAGCTTCCAGCTGTAGCTTCATCTGCTCATTCTGAAGCTTTGCCTGCTCGATCTGAGCTCGCATCATTTCAGCTTGGCCTTTCATTGCCTCTGCCTGCGCAAGAACCATTGCCGGGTCTGGAGCTTGCTGGCCCTGGGCCTGCATCTGCTTTTGCTGCATCTCAGCCATCTCTTCCTCGGTTAGCTGATTCATAGGAATCAATCCCTGCTGAATCATCTGGGCCCGCTTCCGCTCAGCCATCTGGCTTGCCGCCGGGGTGGCTACGCTTTGCAACAATAAATCGCCTGCAATCTGCATTAGCGTGGGATCGATCGCTGCCAGGCTAGTGATAGCCTCTATCGTTTCCTGCTGGCGGTTCTTGAAGCTTGGGCCGGCCTTGCAGATTACGTCATAGGTTCCGACAGATAAGTCGTTAAGAATAACGATCTCCCCGGTATCTTGGTCAATCGCCCTCTCGTTGATGTCCGCCATGTCGAAGGTTTCATCTTCTTTGAGAATCCGCATTGTCCTGGCGGTGTCATATACTTTAGGGATGGCGTCCTTAATAAGCTGGCCAGTTGCAGCAATAGCAATCTCCATCGCCCTGGTGTACTTAAAGGTTCCATTATCGCCCTTGTCCTGGAGCTGCCTAATAGCAACCCCAGATTGCGCATTTGGGTTGTCGCCCATGTTTGCTGCAAACATACCGGCAGTGGAGCTTATCATTCCCTGCATTGCCTGAGAGACAGTGCGTAAGCCCGGGTTGATCTGAGCGCCACCATTTTGTTGCGGCACAGACGGGAACTCTGGATCGGCGTTAAAGAACTGAATCGGGTCGCTGTTCGTGTTCATTGTGCGCAGAGTTTCTTCATGGCCTGCCGCCTGGGCAGATGTCATCCAGTATTTAGCTCTTGGCGCCAGGGCTCCTTCCTCAATCTCCCGGCTCATCGCGTAATTCAAGACGCGCTGCGGGTCTAATAGCTTTTCGACCACACCCCAGTAAATTGTCTTATTCTCAAAGATCTTGAAGTTACCGTAAACAGGGACAACCGGGATTCGATTAAATACAGTTTCCTTGTCCTCTTCTAGCCAGTCCTTGCCATCAAAATAGCGTGAGCAAACCTGGTGAACCTTGCGGGTCCTGCGACGAACCTCGGTGACGCCGATTTCCATTAAGTCATCTACGGTCTTTTCGTAATCCTCAGTAACTTCGTGCGTCTTGCCGTTGCTCATCATGACCAGCTCGCGGTCCTCAGACTCAACATACAAAAACTCAGCAACGACAATAACTTCGGCTTTGTCGTAATACGCCTCGCCATCACGCCCGTCTGACACAGACTCTTCGGAGCCTTCTGGCCAGCGGCTCTTGTACTCATCAATCGCCATAGGGTGAAGAATGAACGCATAGCGTGAATCGCTTTTGTCTTGCTTTTCAGCTGCTGGGTCAAACCATACACGGTCCAGGGGATTTGAGATCTTTTCAATCACAATGTCTTGGTCGAACGAGTTGTCGTCCACGAACTTCTGGCATACACGGAATGCGTCGAATCCGCCGATCACCATGCCCCTGGCTGCTTGCGAATAGACCTGCTTGGCGTTTGAGATATTCTCAATGTTTCGGATGATCCCATCGTAAGTGGCAGCGATGTCCTTTGTAGCCTCACCGCCGGCGGGCGATACCCTGATATCGTAGTCAGCCTGCTCGATCTCTGAAGCAATCTGATCGACGATAGGGTTTACAGTGTCAAAGCTGTAACGTGGCTTGCCTGCGTTTTCGTTGTAGTAATATGGTTCCCACATCCCATCACGTTTATCGCAGAACAGGTGAGCCTCCCGGCTGTTGTCGCGCAAATCCTGGTCGGCCTGTTGACAAGCGCTGAGAAGATTGATGACGCTTTGATGGTCTTCGTAGCTGTCTTTGTACGACAGATCATTTTCGGTGTATTCGCCCGACTCTTCTTTCTCTTCGGTTCCGTTTTCGTAAGTCGCCATGATTATTTCCAGCCCTGAAAATTGATTTTGACCGCCTGCTTGGCGATCTGCTTCGGCGAAAACATCGCCATCATTAGTGCGTCGCCCATGTTAGGTGAGGGCAGTTGATATTTCTTCGCCATGTCTATCTTGGTCATTATGGCGATTTTACCATTGTTTGACCTTTTTTGTGGTATACGGCAAACCTCGGACCGAAGCTGCTGCAATACGGGGATTTCAGACGACAGAGAGATAAGGTTCTCGGGGTCTATATACTCACCCTTTGTGACTGCGCGATAGGTTGCCTCGAAGCGGTCCCTGAGCTTCCACCAATACTGAGCGCGCTTATTCAGGAACGTGTCGCGGTTGGTCTTAGAGTCTGAGCCGCTGTAGGGGATGTTGGCATCATCAGGTGACTCTGAGCCCCTGAACTGGTGCTTCTGCATCGCAGTAGACTCGAGCTCTTGATCTACCTGGCGCTTGAGGGCGATACCCATACCGTCGCAGTCCCATACAAACCAGTCTGCTTGAACCTCACGGGCCTTGCGTAAAGCCCAGTCCATACCTTCTGAGACGTCGCCTGTGACCTTCTCGCAGATATCCAGGACTACTGAGCCCTTGCGCAAGGCGAAGCCTTTTGAGTCCGCACCCTCGTCTGAGGGGTCGTGTGAGGCGATGATTGCTCCGGTGCCCACAAAACCTAGCTTAACGTGAGCATCGATCGCTGCGTCAAACCACTCCGCCGGGATAATGCTGTCTTCAACGTCATCCAGGAAATGGCCTCGCCATACATGATCGAAGAGGGCAGGGCTCATGCGCTGCTTGTCTCCCTCCATCTCGCGCTTTAGGACCTCGGGCGCCAGGCTATTGTCCTCGATGTTGATCATGATAATCAGGTGATCTTCATCCTCATAGAACCCGTCGCGCAGTAGCTCCTTCTCAAACGGTTTAATAAAGCGCTGACTGAATGCGTCAAGCGAGGACCTGGGGTTAGCCGAGAACCAGAGTTCTGAGCCTTCCTCGCGCAGCGTAGGCGTTAGAGCCTTAAGGGAGTCAAAGGATATTGTCTGAGCTTCCTCGACCCAAAAGCGCTGGAAGCCGTGCGCTGATTTAATTGCCTCCGGGTCCCGGGCCATACCCTTAAAGCGAAACGCAGGCTCGTCGTTGTAAAGTATTTGAGACTTCTGCACATCAAAGCCGGAAAGGTTCAAGCGTTCTATCTCAGCGCGCAGAATGCTAAGCACCGAGTCGTCTATGCTGTTCTGGAACTCACGAAAGCAAAGAGTCTTGATATTCTTGGTCATTGCGTCCATTAGGCACAGGTCCGCGATGCTCATGCTCTTTCCTGAACCACGTCCGCCCAGTGCGACCTTTATGCGCTTAGGCTTAAGGAAAGGCTGGAGCTTCTTAGGGATCTGCATAGCAGGCATTATTCGTAGGTTGCCTTCTTTTTGCGTCGCTTCTTGGCCCGCTCAGCTGTGCTCATCGCTATCGCCACTGCCTGAGCCTGTGGCTTGCCCGCTGCCCGCTCGGTCCTTATGTTCTGGCTGATCGCCTTCTTGCTGTATCCCTTGTTTAGAGGCATTGCCGAATATCCTGTCGTAGTTGTCCAGATACTTGCTCACGTTGTACTTGCGGGGCCGAGAGCCTTTGCCGCCTTCCCATGGGCCCGTGCTCATTCAACCACCTCGATGGTCCACTTCATGTCCACGTCCATCTCAATGGCATCACCGTTAGGGCCAGAGAGCTCGGTGCGCTTGGTCTCGGACCATCCGGCCTGGTGAGACAGCCAGAACTTAGCGGCTCCCACGTCACCGTCGAGCCCCTTCATCTGCAACGATCCAGCCATCTGTATGATAGCCATTGCTTTTCCCTTCCTGTAGGCTTCATTAAATTCAGGCTGTCTTTTCATAGCAGCCTGCAAGGTATTGAAACTACAACCAAAATAATCAGCGAGCTGGCGCTTTGTTATTGACGCTGCCAGGCGCTGACATTCTTCGATCTCGGTAGGTGTAAACACCCTGGGTGGACGCCCTTCTGAACTCATTTTATGGGACCCTGTAAATGCTTCATATTGCTAAATTATACCACGCACTTGACAAAACTAGATATTCTTCTTTTGAAGAGCCTTATTTTTGAGCTCACCAAAGTTTAAATGGTTTTTCTTGTTGTTTGCGTCGGCGTAAGCTTGTCGAGGTAATACAGTTACCTTGCCACCAGCTGCAAAGTAAGCAGCCTTATCCTGCGCCAGTTGTGCCAAAAGCTTTCCTTTTCCTAAATCTTCTATAGCCATTAAAGTTTTTCCATTGGGATTATTGTTTGCTCAAGGCCCAGGGCTGTTCTCTGAGACCTTCTAGCCATTGCTCGCTTGTACTCCATCATATCGTCATAGCGTGGCTTCTCGCCGCGCTTTAGGGCGCTCTCGTGGATTACAATGTATCCGTCGTCAGAGTCCCTGGTAGAGTTTAGCTTCCAGTGCTGGTCGTGCTGCCTTTGTAGGGGCTGAGCGAAAAGTTCCGATTTACTTACCCCTAGGGCATCTGCCAGGTCCATTCCGTTGGCGCCGCAGGCGAAGCAGTGAGCAATGATGTCGCCCTTCCTGCCTTCCTTGATGCTCATGCTGGGGTTCTTCTCTCCATGCACCGGGCAGCATACGGTCCAACCTGCGCCGCTCTTCCTGGGCTTCTCACAGAGGTTAGCGAGCTCGTCTATGTGCATTGGCAATATTCCTTGATTTAATCCAGTTTTTTATTTCCAGAGATATCGAGCTCGCGGTCACTCTCTCAATACCAACAGGCGCCACTCCAAATTTTTCTGAGTATTTGTATACAGCCCAATTTTGTTTGTACCCACGAAGAACCGCATAAGCTGAGAGCTCAGAGAACCAGCGCTGCTTGTCGGTGATGTCATACTTCTCGGGCTTAGGCATATCCTCTCGCTGAATTTTCTTGAGGATTTCGTTGTCCGTGTAGAGCTCGGTATCTACTGGTAGCTCATAGCCACAGGCTTTGCACCGTCTACCGCTCATTTGCGTCGTACAGACCGGGCACGGTCTGAGCACTGGCTGGCGCTCTTCTTGCTCTATCAACCGGTCCTCGTTGTAACGCTTGGTCCCGTCGTCTAGCTGATAGGGCACAATCGTGTCTGGGAGCTGGCCGTGCCTGGCGATATTGCCGGCGTGGTCTAGATAGATTGCCCTGGTCTTGCCGGTCTCAGGAGAGATTCTGGCTATACGGCCACACCGCTGCACGAAATCAATTTTTGATTTGCAGGGATAGCAATCAATCAACATTTCGACATAGGGCGCGTCGTATCCAGTCCCGAGCAAGCGACTGCATGACAGAACCGAGAATCTGCCAGCCTGGTGGTCCTCGTATAATGCAGTCCTGAGCTCCTGGTCA
>TARA_R110001599_G_C12275760_1_pt1 | contig 17784 bp, 15 predicted proteins | sample TARA_R110001599 | Tara Oceans TARA_R110001599 (sample SAMEA4398360) | marine metagenome | biome: Polar Biome; feature: [MES] marine water layer (ENVO:01000295) within the mesopelagic zone...; material: water (ENVO:00002006), including particulate matter (ENVO:01000060) such as...... | reverse complement strand
AAACAGAGCTTCCTTAAATTTGGCCCAGTTTTTGGGGGGCAGGTCAGCATCACAGAGTTTACCCTAATTGAGTTGGACGAGCGCATCAGAAACGACCCAGCCCAATTTTTTGCCATCCTTGGCGATCAGGACCACATTATCGGCTGTGTCGACGACGCGCACGGAGGTACCCGGTTGCAAGGTTTGCAGGATTGAAGTTGGCTGGGCCCGGGTTTCAAAAACATCTGCTTTCTGCACGACGACATGGGTGGACCTGCGCGGAAAGAACTCGTTTTCGGCGACGCCGGTCACAACAGGCGCTCCGACAACAAAGGTGGAACCCTGACTTCTGAACTGAGGTATCTGACGATGGCCAAAGGCTTCGTCGGAAATTATCGGCAAGCGGGTGTCTACATAGGAGATCAACTCTGTAATGCCCAGAGCACCATCATCATTGGCATCTCCCATTTCCATTGCTTCCAGCAGCGCGTAGGTAAAGAGGCCGTGACCTTTGTAGCCCTCCAAGGCGGGTTCTGTATCGGTCGATGCCGTCATGATCGTGCGGCCCATGGCTCTGGACAATCGTTCAATTGCAGCCAGTTCCTCCATCCCTCGGGTCGCGGGGGCCATGGTCAATGTTCCGCTTTCACAGGTGTCGTAGAGCATGACCGATTTGCGGGCGGGAATGCTTGACAACCAGTCACGAAATGCGTCTTGCCCGATACCGTTTTCGGCAAAAGCATTCTTTCCAGAATAACGGAAATTCTGTGGAATGAAGTAGTAACGCCCGCTTTCTGTGATGCCGTGACCAGCCAGGAAAAAGATGAACGTATCCTGCGGCCGAGCCGTTTGCGAGACGGCTGCGAAAGCTGCATCCAGCCCGCTTCTGCTGACTTCTGAATCTGTAAGAACCGTAACTGTGGCGCTTTCGTAAACACCTTCTGCCGCGCGGCTGACGGCGTCGGCAATCGCCCGGGCGTCTCCTGCGGCGTATGTCAGTTGCAGCCGAGAATCCAGATAGTCATCCACCCCTGCGGCGATCATGTACAGTCTGGGGTTCGCCACTTCTGTCGCCCCAGATTGAACCCTGATCGTTGTCGGGTCGGAGGCAATCAGATTCGCACTGTTGTAGACTCTCACGGACAGGGTATTTTGCCCTGGAAGCAGAAAGATTTTTCGCGAGAATGTCTGCGTGCCGGATTGTCCGCTATTCAGCGCTTCCGTAACGCCTTGCAGTGTGTTGCCCACGCGCCACTCGATACGGCCCAGCCCGCCGCTGGCGATCTGCACGATCAGTGATACCTCTACCATATCGCCTGGAACTGTCGTTGAGGCTTTGAAGTCGACGATCCGCGGTGCCACGCCTGTCGCCAAAATTCTATCCAGATCAAGGTCCCGTGTAGCCTCGTTCAGAATTCCATCGGGGTCACCCTGTAGTGCTGCACGTACGAGATCAGGTCGGTAGAGAGCATCATACACATTTTCGATAGATATCGCTTCAATCCCTCGTGCCACCGATATGGCCGCTGCCGCCTCGGCTGAAGATGCGTTGAAGAAACCGGAGGGGAGCATGACGATCCAGTCATCCTGGTTCAGTGCGTAAAAGGTGGCAACGAGCGTGCCGTCGATGGAACTCCATAACTCCAGATCGCCTCTGCGCGATTGTACTGCAATCAGCTCTGTTTTCGGGATGTGAAACGCCATTCCTTCGGAAAGCTCTGGTCCTTCGAATGAGACAGATGCCGCATTTTCGAAGTTGGTGTACATCAAACCCGCGCCCTCACTGCCATTTGTGATGATGTAGTCGCCCTTGTCACTGACTTCAAAAAATTTGAAAACGGTGGCACTCACCCCTTTGCGGTGAACCTGTGAACCGTCGCGCGTATTGACAACAACTGCAATTTCACTGAGGGCGCTTTCGCCACCTGCCAAATATCCGAGATAATGTCCGTTGGGGCTGAGTTTAATATCAGATACGTGTTTGCCAGGCTCGTTGATGATGGCCAATTTTTCACCTGATCGGGCATCAAACAGATGAATTGTTCCGCCTGCATAGTCGGGCAGCGGCTGAGGGTTGGTGGCAAATGGGTAGGGCGTCGTGGCAGCGGCGACAGCCACAATCTCTCGCGTGTCCGACGACGTGATGTGCGGTGTCTTCGCGCCTTCAAAATCATGACTGGCTGGCGCAAGAGCCAGTGTGTGCGACCGATAGCTCCCGTTCTCCACCAGTCCAAATACAACGCATTTGTTTGTCGCGAATATTAACGTTTGTCCTGATCTCTCACCGCTTGATTTCCATGCGCGATTGACGTTTCGGGAACAGGCGGGCGTATCAAACTGGACGTTTGGCTTTGCATTTGTTGCATTGCCGATACTGGTAACGCGGCGAAAATCCAAATAGTTGGTGCCGTTTTCATCGACATCGATGTCGCGCAGCCAACCAAAGTAGTTTCTATGCAGGAGTTCGCCAGAAAGCTCGCCGTTGGCAATATCCCAACGGCGCAGACGTGTCTGAATTCTACGATTATCCAGAATCTGTTCCGCATTGACGACGTGAGCAGAATTCGAGTCAAGGGTCGTCAGCATATATTCGCGTGCCTGATAATTGCCGGCAAATTCTGGCGTGCCATCTTTTACAAAGAAAATCTTTCCATTTGTTCCAAAGAACCGTTCGTCAGTGGAGGATGCATCGTATCCGCCTTTGAATGCCGGCCAACTTCCGGGCATCTGAAAGTCTCTTGTCTCTTCGATCCCTCCAGTCTCGTCTATCTGGATTCCCATCTGACCGCCTTTCAATGCGCGGCCGAAGAATATGAACGATCGATTGTTGATGGGTATCATGGAGGAAGACCCAAAGTCCGGCCGTTGCCCGTCACTATAATTACTCAAATTGTACTTGTCGGAATGGACCGCATAAATGTCTTTTGTGCGGCCGCTCTCAACATCGCAGGAATGAAGAGCGCCGTCACGGGTCAAGGCCAGCAGATGGCGGTCATCGCTGGCGAGTACTGCTTTGCTAAACCCCAGGTCAGAGGTCAAACGACAGGCTATATCACCTCTTTCCAGATTTACTGCGATGAGATCTTTTTCCAGCGCAACAATTCCAATGGAATCACTGACAAGCCTGGCCGAAATCAAAGGTTGTTTAGAGGTTGTGCGAGGGAAGGAAAAACTCAGTAAACGCACGTCCCTTCGTTCTGTATCAATGATAAACAGCTTTTCCGCATTTTCCGAGCCATCCTGGAAGTGGCCGAAAATCAGCCCGCGGCTGTTGGCTTCGCTCAGAGACGGTTGCCCTGAGAATACAGCTTTTATGAAAAGGCTCCGTTGAGATGTGTTCAGATCAATTTCAACAAGCTGATAACCGAGAGCGTCGCTCGCATCCGGAAAGATGGCCGCAATTGCGACCCTGCCTCCTGAAAGAGGGGTGAATGCGTCAAAGTCATACCGTGTACTTTCGATTCGGTTGCCGATGTTTGTCAGGTTGCGAATGATTTTGCCGGTAGAGAGACTATGCAGGCGAAAGTCATCCCTGTTTTCCAAATAGATTCTCTCAACAGCATAACCGCTTGATGGAAAGGCTCTTATTCCTCTGAGCTCAGTAATGCTATTTACATTGATCTGGATTTCCGAACCGGCTGGCGCAATATTTTCGCGCGGCAGCTCCCGTGCAGCAATCGCAATATCGAGGAAATCCATTGATACCCAACCGAGTGGCGCATCCTGAGCTGCAAGCGAAATGGCGGCCCATCCGTTGTTTTCTTGCTGGATGAAGACGCTTTGCGATGCGGCGAGTTTTCTGACAACAGAAAACTCTGTGCCGGGGCCTGAGCGGACATTGAGTGCAGTATCGGCTGCCACATGCGCAGCTTGTTGTGCAAATGTGGCAGCAGGAATGAACAAGGAAATATAAAGTGCCATTGTTAATGAAGCAAATAAATATCTATGTATAAATATTTTTTTATTTTTATACAATTTGATATTATTGAACATTTTTATACTCCGAAATAATAAGTACAAATTTGAAATTTTTAATCATCAATGAAACAAGGTCGTTCACCAACATTCATCGCAAAGACAGGACAGTCCGATTTCCAGTTTTCGTTCTGCGAACAGGAATTTTGAAATATGCACCCATACATTAAAGGGAAATGTCCGAAAATAGTAGCGTGTTTAAAACTGAATTTCATTGGCACTATCCAATGATACCCTAAAGATCGCCTCTGACCAGCCAGACTGGATTTGGGATGTTTATGCTATCGCGATTGATTTTCGGGTTTGAATTGAAACCTTTGTCAATTTGCCTGTCACTTGTGAATATTGGAGGAGTCGCGGATGTCAAAAGACCCGCTTCTGCAGCCGTTTCAACTGAATCACCTCACACTGCGAAACCGCATCATGACCACCAGTCATGAACATGCCTATTATGAAGACGTTCAATCCTTCTCCTGATGGCGCGCCCGAAACGCGGCTATTTCTGCTGCGCCTGGTGCATGGCCTGTGAATACTTCGACATAATGGGGAACCTGCGTCAGGCGCTGTTGATTGCTCTCATCAACCTGCATGGAGATATAGCCGATCTGGGTGTAGACCACACTCATGGCACGCACCTGGGCCTGGACCCTGGAATGGCCGAAGCGCACAAATATCCCGGCAATGGCGTTGATGCGTTGTTTGTCCGCCCGGTCGAGCCGGGCCTTCAGGTCACTGTCATTGCGCGCCCAGTTGCGGATTGCCAGATCCAGCGGCGCATCAAACAGAGATGCATCAAGCCAGCAATCAAAAAGATTAAGCATGGCCTCTGTAATGGTCTGGGCAGGAAGCTCGGTTCTGGCAACAAGATTGCCCGTATTGTGTTGCTCCCAGCGCTGCACCATGGCTTCCAGCAGGTCGGCGCGATCTTTGAAATGCCAATAGAAGCCGGTGCGGGTCAGACCGGTGAGCCGCGCCAGCGTCATGATCTTGACCGCGTCGACGCCATTTTGCGTCAAAACCGTGTAGGCCGCGTCAAGCCAAGCATCTTTCGAGCCCGCCTGAATCTGTGTGTTTCTTGCGTTCATGGAGCCAGTATAAGTTTTTATTGACACGTGTGTCAATTTGCCTGACACTTGTGTCAATTAAAGGAGGCGCCGATGTCAAAAGATCCGCTGTTGCAGCCGTTCCAACTGAAACACCTCACACTGCGAAACCGCATCATGACCACCAGTCATGAACCGGCCTATCCTGAAGACGGCATGCCAAAGGAGCGCTATGCGGCCTATCATGCGGAGCGCGCCAAGGCGGGCGTTGCGCTTGCCATGACGGCGGGATCCGCAGCGGTGAGCAAGGACAGCCCACCGGTCTTCAACAATATACTTGCCTATGAAGATGCCGTGGTGCCGTGGATCCGCAATCTCACCGACGCCTGCCATGAACATGGCTGTGCCGTGATGATCCAGCTGACCCATCTGGGCAGGCGCACGACCTGGAACAAGGGGAACTGGCTGCCCTCGGTCTCTTCATCGAAACATCGCGAACCGGCCCACCGGGCATTTCCCAAGCTGATCGAGGATTGGGACATTGAGCGCATCATCGGTGATTTTGCGGATGCAGCCGAACGCATGCAGGCAGGCGGTATGGACGGGATCGAATTGCAGGTCTACGGGCATCTGCTGGATCAATTCTGGTCACCGCTCAGCAATGATCTCACCGGACCCTATGGGGCGGACACAATGGAAAACCGCATGCGGTTTCCCATGGATGTTCTGGATGCCATTCGCAAACGTGTTGGCAATGACTTTATTGTCGGTCTGCGCTACACGGCGGACGAAGCCCAGAAAGGCGGCATCACGCCGGAAGAGGGCATTGAAATATCCAAACGCCTGGCGGCCTGCGGGCAGGTGGATTTTCTCAATGTCATACGCGGGCGCATCCATACCGATCCGGCCATGACCGATGTGATTCCCGTTCAGGGCATGGCCAGTGCACCGCATCTGGATTTTGCCGGCGCGGTTCGGAAGGCAACGGGCCTGCCGACATTCCATGCCGCACGCATTGCCGATGTCGCCACAGCCCGCCATGCGGTCGCCACGGGCCTGCTTGATATGGTCGGCATGACACGCGCCCATATGGCTGATCCGCATATCGTACGAAAGATCATCGAGCGGCGTGAGGATGACATTCGTCCCTGTGTGGGCGCCACCTATTGCCTTGATCGAATCTATCAGGGCGGTGAAGCTTTGTGCATTCACAATGCTGCGACAGGACGCGAACTGACAATGCCGCACGACATTGCGCCGGCGGCCACCCGTCGCAAGGTGGTCATTGTCGGCGCCGGCCCGGCCGGCATGGAAGCGGCGCGCGTTGCTGCCGAACGCGGACACGCGGTGACAATCTTCGAAGCGGCGCCCGAGGCGGGTGGTCAGGTTCGCCTGACCGCGCAAACGCCGCGACGCCGCGAGATGATGTCGATCATCGATTGGCGGGTGGCGCAATGTGAAGCACGCGGCGTTGAATTTCACTACAACAGCTGGGCCGAAATGGATGATGTGCTGGCTCTGAAGCCGGATGTTGTCATCATTGCCACCGGCGGCATGCCGAATTTGGAGCTCTTCGAGATCAAGGGCGAACAGGCCCATGTCGTCTCAAGCTGGGATATTCTGTCCGGTGATGTGAAGCCTGCGGCACATATTCTGATTTATGACGAGGCGGGCGATCATCCGGCTCTGCAAGCAGCCGAGATTGCAGCCAATACGGGCGCCAAAGTCGAGATCATGACGCCTGACCGAACCTTTGCGCCGGAAATCATGGCGATGAATCTGGTGCCCTATATGCGCGCATTGCAAGACAAGGATGTGACCTTCACAATGGCCCGTCGCCTGCTGGATGTTGCGCGCGACGGCAACAAGATGAAGGCGACCATCGGCACGGATTACAGTGACCACCGGCACGAAGCGCGTTATGATCAGGTGGTGGTCAATTATGGCACCATGCCGCTGGACGATCTCTATTTTGATCTCAAGCCCCTGTCTTCCGATGGCGGCGCGATGGATCATGCGGCGCTGATTGCGGGGCGGGTGCAAGATACCAGGCGCAATGACAGCGGGACATTCCAGCTGTTCCGCATCGGGGATGCCGTTTCCGCGCGCAATACCCATGCCGCCATCTATGATGCACTTCGACTGGTCAAGGATATCTGACAGCAATGCGCAGTTCGAGAACAATCCATGTGGTTTCGTGCCACGCAGAAGGCGAAGTGGGCGATGTGATTGTCGGCGGTGTTGCCCCGCCTCCCGGCAATACGCTGTGGGCGCAGCGTACATGGATTGCGCAGGACCAGACGTTGCGCAATTTCATGCTGAATGAGCCGCGTGGCGGGGTGTTTCGTCATGTCAATCTTCTCGTGCCGCCAAAACATCCCGATGCGCAGATGGGATGGATCATCATGGAACCGGAAGACACGCCGCCGATGTCCGGTTCCAATGCGATCTGTGTCGCAACGGTGTTGCTCGACAGCGGCATTATAGCGATGCAATCGCCGGTAACCGAAATGGTTCTGGAAGCGCCCGGCGGCCTTGTGCGGGTGCGGGCGGAATGTGCCGATGGCAAGGCGCAACGGATCACGGTGCAGAACCTGCCGTCCTTTGCAGGCGAGGTCGGCGTTCACCTGAATGTGCCGGGGCTGGGCGTCATCATCGTCGACACGGCCTATGGCGGTGACAGCTTCGTTGTGGTGGATGCGCAAGCGCTTGGCTTCAAGCTTGAAGCATCGGAAGCCAGGACGCTTGCCGAGCTTGGCGTGCGCGTGACCAATGCGGCCAATCAGCAACTCAAATTCGTGCATCCCGACAATCCGGACTGGACGCATTTTTCATTCTGTCTTTTCGCAGGCCCGATCGAGCGCGGGGAAAACCGGATTTTTGCCAAAGCCGCGGTCGCCATTCAACCCGGCAAGATCGACCGCTCGCCCACCGGAACGGCTGCATCCGCGCGGATGGCCCTTTTGCATGCCAGGGGTGAGATGAAAATTGGCGACAGGTTTACCGCGACGTCGATCATCGGTTCGAAATTCCACGGCAGGATTGCCAATGAGACCCAGGTTGGTGGCAGACCGGCGATCATTCCCGAGATCACCGGCCGCGCCTGGATTACCGGCACCCATCAGCATATGCTCGACCCTGATGATCCATGGCCGGAAGGCTATCGGCTCAGCGACACCTGGCCGTCAAACAAATAAGCGTCTGCTGGCCTGTGCGTCGGCGAAGACATCTTCGTTGTGATTGCTGTCCATTTTCATGGGGAAATCACTGGCGGCCATGGTACGTATTTCCGTTCCACGCCGTGCCAAGAGAAGAACTGCGTCAGCTCTGCCCGTCGATATGCGAAAGGAATGTCTGCAGTTCCTGATCATCCAATCCCGCCGTTTCTCCCGGTGCAGGAAAATCACCCTGCCGGATATCGCTGCGGAAGGCAGACAGGGCAGCACGTCTTTCTTCGTCCATCTGCCTGTGCAGACGCGCCAGATCACCGTAACGGCGCGCGTGGCGCGGAACCTTGTCTGTTTCACCGCAAATATCTTCGGAAAACAGAAACATCACTTCGGCTGAAGGGCCCGAACCAAGGGAGATGGTGACCAATCCGCTGCGCGCCGTGATTTCGGCCATCAGGCGGGCGGGTACCAGTTCGGCTTCCACGGCAAAGGCACCGGCTTCCTCCAGCCGCCGGAAACTGTGAAACAAATCCAGCGCTTCCTGAGCCGTCTTGCCAACTGAGCGGATCTGTCCGATCCAGGTTGATTTGCGCGGAACAAAACCCAGATGGCCCATGACCGGAATATTTTCTGCTGCGAGCAGAGAGACGATATCGAGGCGCCGGGCGGTGATGACCGCGTCGGCGCCATCGGTCAGCGCCTTGAAGGCGGTGCGCAAAATTTCGTCCGTGGTGATCGCCTCGGCAAAACCAAGAGCGGCCGTGACAAATACCTGTGCGGAACCCTTGCGGACCTCGCTCACATTGCGGGCTCTGCAGACGATCATCTCGATGCCGGCCGCCTCGGCAGCTGCCGCCTCGGCAGCCGTGTTGGCGGTGACCTGGGCAAAAGCTGCCGCCTGACCCTTGGCGGCACGAAGGCCGCCAACGGTAGCCAATCGATTGGCAGGCCTGGCGGACCAGTCAAATATGCGTGGCATGCCCGCCCTAATCCTTGTTCATCTTGTCGGCATAATAATCCGGTGCGACGGTTCCGGGTTTGGAGAACCATTCGGGGACATCAACGCCCGCATAAAGCAATATGTTGCCCCAGGGATCAAAGGCGCCGGTGCGCACGATCACTTTGGCTTTTGCCGCCATTTCACCCAGAATGGTCTCATGCGGGAGCGTTTCGAATTCAGCATCTGAAAAAATGGTTTTGACCGTTTCGAGCAGGACCGGATTGTGATCGGTCAGCGTGTCCGCATAGGCGACCTTTTCCGTGATGAAATCCGCGTCAATCGCAGACAGGACCGTTTTCAGATCGGGAACATCGCGTGTGATGGCCAGATCAATGCGCCAGACATCGTCGGGAATCGGGAAACCCGCATCGCACACGATCATCAAATCGCCATGTCCCATACTGGCAATGGCGTGATTCAATTCGGAATTGAGTAGCTTGCCTCGTTTCATCTTGTGCCTTTCTTGTGCTTTGCAGATTTCATATTGACGTCTGTCCATGCCGCTTCCAGTTCGGCGCGCGTGGCCAGCGACGGAATGACACCCAGCCGGGTGCAGGCGTGCGCACCACAGGCCGCGCCATAGGCCACGGCATCTTCAACGGCGCGTCCTTCTCCCAGGGCCACGGCAAAACCGGCGTTGAAGGCGTCGCCTGCGCCAGTGGTATCGACCACATCGACGCGGCGGGTTGGAACAACCATATCATGATCCTTGGACAGGATGAGTGCGCCTTTGCCTCCCAGTGTCACCACCACGGTTCCCACGCCGCGCTCGCGCAAAGCCAGCGCCAGATCACGGGTGCTGCTGGGGTCATCGGGGGCCAGGCCCATCAGGATGCGCAATTCGCTTTCATTGGGGGTCAGGTAGTCCACATGGGCAAATATTTCCTGCGGCAATTTCGTCGCGGGCGCCGGGTTGAGAATGGTGCGTGCCCCGGCGGCCTTGCCCAGTTGCATGGCGCGCATGGCAGCGGAAACCGGAATCTCGAGGACCGCCATGACAATGTCGCTGCGATCGATACTCGGCTTTGCGCGATCCACGAAGGCCGCATCCATCATTTCGTTGGCACCCATATCGAGGATGATGAAATTCTCACCCTCGGCATTCAAGATGATGATGCCGGCGCCGGTTGCGCGCTGGTCCGTGCGCTCGATATAGCGGGTATCGACGCCCTCGGCTGCATAGAGCTTGTCTGCCACAGCTGCCAGTTCATCGGTTCCAAGGCAGGTGACCAATGTGGCGTTGCCGCCAAGACGGGCGACACCGACGGCCTGATTGGAGCCCTTGCCACCTGGCCCGAAATCAAAGTCCGAACCCAATATTGTCTGGCCGAAGACCGGCATCTGATCGGTGCGTATCGTCAGGCCGACAGCAAAGCTGCCAACAACGGTAATGTGAGTCATTGGGCATTCCCTCTCGAAAATGGCTGCAAGACAGTGCTCATGCTGCGCGTTCCTGGTCACTGCGTGTGGCCAGCGACATGATGGCCTCTTCGGTGATCTGCGCGCCGGTCAGTTGCCCCATCACGATCCTGTCGGCCATGACGAGAACGCGGCTGGAATGCAACATGACTTCCGGCAGTTCGGATGAGATCATCATGATGGCCATGCCATCAGCGGCCAGAGATTTCAAGATTGCATAGATTTCAGCCTTTGCACCGACATCGATGCCGCGGGTCGGTTCATGCAGGATCAGGACACGGGGTCCGGTAATCAGCCCGCGGGCCAGAATGATCTTCTGCTGATTGCCACCGCTGAGTGTGGCGATCTTCTGACCCAGACTGGCGACGCGGGCATCCAGCTCCCTGACATATCTGTTGGCAATGTCCTTGACCGCTCTTCCACGCATGAAGCCAAGTCGGGTAAACTTTTTCAGGGCTGCTGAAACCGTGTTTTCCGCCACGCTCATGGACAGCAGCGCACCGGCGCTTCGCCGGTCAGCCGGTATCAGAGACATGCCGGCAGCTATGGAATGATAGGGCTTGCCCGGACTGAGCCGTATGCCCCCGATTTCCACCTCGCCGCCGCGCGGCAACAGCCCGAATATGGCTTCGGCCAGCACATCCTTGCCACTGTCAGGCAGGCCGGCAATACCGAGGATTTCGCCTTTGGAAAGCTTGAAGGAGGCATGGCGAATATGTCCGGGTACAGACAGGTCACGAACCTCCAGCGCTGTTTCGGCAGGGTGGTCGGACACTTCGCATTGCAGGGCATATTGTTCAGCGGCATTGACAGAACGCCCCACCATGAGGGTGACAAGCTTGTCGACGGTCACATCGGGGCCATTGTCCAGCGTGGTGATCAATTTGCCGTCGCGCATGACGCTGATCCGATCGGCCAGTGCCAGAACTTCATCGAGATGGTGTGAAACATAGAGGATGGTCACACCTTCCTCCTTCAGGCTGCGAACCATGTCGAACAATCGCTGTGTTTCGCGTTTTGACAGGGCGGAATTTGGCTCGTCGAGCACCAGAATATGCACCTGTTGAGAAATGGCGCGGGCAATTTCCACCAATTGCTTCTGCGCCACTGAAAGACCGGCCAGCGGTGTATCGGCGCGCACATCGGACATGCCAAGTCGCGCCAGAACATCCGTCGCAGCCCTGACAGCTGAATTTCGATTGAGATGGGACAGGGCGGGTTGCGCAGCCATTGGCCCCAACAGGACATTCTCTCCAACAGTCAGATTCTGGCAGAGCGAGAGTTCCTGGAAAACAATTCGGATTCCCAAAGCCTGGCTTTGGCGCGGGCTGCCGATCGTTGTTTCGCGCCCGTTGACGTGTAATGTGCCCGAATCGGGTGATAATTCGCCGGCAAGAATATTCATCATGGTGCTTTTCCCGGCACCATTTTCACCGATTATGGCATGAATTTCACCGGCGCGAAAACTGGCAGACACGTCATCCAGGGCCGTGACGCCAGGAAAGGTCCGCGTGATGTTGCGCAGTTCCAGAATGGATTTTTCTGTCAATTCAGGCTCCAGCCAGGGCCGTATTCAGATCGTTGACGGCCGCATTCGAAAGAAAGATGCGGCCGTCGGTCGGGAGGACGGTTCTACTTCATGACTTCAGCAATATTGTCCGGCGTATAGATGCCAACACCGGTATCAAGGTCATCGATGGTCTTGCCGCCGAGGAAGGATACCAGCAGATTGACGGCTTCAAATCCCTGACGTTCAGGTGCCTGGTCTATAGTGGCCTGCACCACGCCCTTGGAAACCAGTTCCACGGTCTGGTCAAGCAGGTCGAAGCCGACAACCTTGATGTCGCCGACGCGGCCGTTGCGGTCCACCCATTCACCAGCCGGTGGTGTCGAACAGCACTCAAGCGAAAGAATGCCGGTGATTTTCGAGTCGGCCAACATGGCATTTTCGATCGCCGCATAGATTTCCTGCGGGTCCGTACCCGTGTTCAATGTCCGTACCACCTCAATGCCGGGATGTTCGGCAAGAGCCTCGCGGGCGCCGCTTTCACGGTCCAGCGACCATTGCGCTGCGGCGTCCAGAGTGGTGATGATCACCCGACCTTTGCCATCCAGCACATCAGCCATCAATTTACCGGCTTCACGGCCCGATTGGATCAGGTCCTGGCCTGCAAAAACCAGCCGGTCACTCTCACCATTGTCTGTATTGTAGGTGATGACCGGGATGCCGGCGGCGATGATCCTGTTGATCAGCGGCGCCAGTGCATCGGAACTGACCGAGGAGATGGCGAGGCCATCCATCTGGCTGGACAGGGTTTCGATTTCAGAGATCTGCGCATCGGCATCCGCCCCGACAGGGCCGATAAAGCGGGCATTGACCCCTTCCATCTTGTCTGCACGTTCCACACCGGAGCGCACGAAAGGTGAAAATTCATTGGATACATCGTGATAGGACACAAAAATATTCAATGGTTCACCAGCCGCAACGCGTTCGGCAATTCTGGGTGCGAGTTTGAAGTCTGACACATTGACCGGATCGGCCATGGCGGCAGGTGCAGCAAGCATCAGCGTTGCCGATGCCACGGTAGCGTATAGGAATTTTCTCATTGTCTTCCTCCCTTTTCAGTTTGTTGTTGGCCGACACTCAGGTCGACCGTCTTGTTGAACTCCATTTATCGATGGCCACAGCCACGATGATAACCAGACCGATCATCACTTCCTGTGTGAATGGTGAAACACCAAGCAGCACAAGCCCATTGCGCAGAACGCCGATGATCAGGACACCAAAGACGGTGCCCAGAATGGTACCCACGCCGCCGGCCAGCGATGCACCACCAACCACGACGGCGGCAATGACATCCAGTTCCAGGCCAAGGCCTGTTCGCCCGGCCTGCCCACTGGGCAGAAAGGCCAGGGACAATATGCCGGCTGCTGCCGCCAGGATCCCCATGATGACGAAGGACCATATTTTGACGGTCGGCACATGAATGCCGGATACCCGCGCAGCCTTTTCACTGCCACCCACGGCAAACACCCGGAACCCGAAGGCCGTGCGCGAAAGCAGCAACCAGCCGAGGATTGCCAGGACGATGAAAAACACCAGTTGCATCGGTATGATGCCGAACAGATAGCCCTGTCCCATATATTCGAAATGGTCCAATACGGCCGGATCTGCGCCATTGCGTACATTGACTGTTACCGGGCGGCCATCGGTCAGCAATAGAGCCGAGCCCCGAACGATGGATAACATGCCGAGCGTGGCGATCAGCGAAGGAAGACGGCCATAGGTTGACAGCAATCCGTTGATCAGCCCGATGGCAGCGCCACAGGCAAGCCCCATGGCCAGCGCCGGAACGAGGCCCCAGCCCAGAACGATCAGCATTCCGGTGCTCAGCCCGGCCAGAGCGTAGGTTGAACCAACGGACAAATCGATCTCGCCGGAAATCAGCACAAAGGTCATGCCTATGGCCATGATTCCGAGCAGTGAGACCTGTCGGCCGACATTCAGCAGATTTGTGGTGCTGAGAAAACTCTCGGTGGACATCGACAGAAATACGCACATGACGACAAGCGCCAGGAAGACTCCCGTCTCCTTGGCGCTCAAAAGCCGTCTGATGAGTGAGACCCTTGGCGGATCTGACCAGGTTTTTTGCGGGGAGGGAACCGTTTCATCTGGCCCGCTGGCGGCAGTCCGGTTCTCCGTCATCCGGCTGCCATGAAGCTGCCTGCAGGCACGATCTTGAGTTCTTCATAATTGCCGTATTCACGCGCACGGGTGAAAGGCGCATTGTGAACCGCATTATACGAACAGATATATCCCCAACGGTAGGTGTCACTGTTGTTGGCATCGGAGCGGTGCAGCAGGTTGCTGTGAAAAACCAGTGCGTCGCCCGGATCCATATCCACATAGACATGTTCAAAACGTTCAGTCGCCGCATCAAGATAGGGCTTGTCGACATTGGTCTGTCCGTTCTCGCGAACATGGTCCAGCCGACCGAGAATATGTGAGCCCTTGAGAACCTGAAGGCAGCCATTGGCCTTGTTCGAAAGATCGAGCGCAATCCAGATCGAAAGCATCTCCGGAGACAGGCAGCCATTGTTGTACCAGTAGCCGAAATCCTGGTGCCATTCCCAGGCACCACCTTCACGGGGTTGTTTCATCGTCATCTTGTGGCTGTAGAGATAGATCTCCTCGCCAATCAATGCTTCGGACATGCGTGCCAGTCGCTCATCGCGGGCCAACATTCCGAATTTGTCGTCTCCGGCGTGATTCCACAATTTCAGGAGGGTCTTCTTGCCTGACTTGTCGCCCTTTTCCATGACCGTGCTGGAATTGGCTTCGTCCTCGAGCTGCCGGCGTGCGTGATCGCGAAAATCGACAACTTCCGGCTCACTGAGAAAATTCTTGCGTACGAAGTAACCATCGACCTCATAGGCACGCATTTCTTCCTTGCTGGGAACAAGCATCATAACCTCCCTCAGATTTGTATCACCGACTGGATCGGCTCTTGTTGACCTCATCTTACAGTGAGCGGGGGTTGATAAAATGGACAGTTTTGTAAATCTCATGTATAAAACGCGCATGAATAATCTGCGCAAAAAGGCGACGGTTCATGTCAGCCTTCATTTCCTTCCCGATAGTGCTGCACGATCCGGACTGGCAACTGTCTTGCGGGCAGGTTGGCTTGATGCCGCCGCCTCTGACGGCATCAATCGGCTGGAATGTCCTGGCGATGACATCCTCTATTGCCTGTCGGGAAAGGGGAGTGTCGAACATGACGGCGTCAGTTTCACGCTCGGCGCCGGTCAGTTGGCATGGATTGCCGGCGATCAGCCGCATGGGCATCGCGCCGACGCTGCCGACCCCTGGTCACTGATGTGGTTTCGCGTTGATGGGCCGGATGTTGGCGTGTACCGGCGACGATTGTTTGGCGAGGCCCGCATGCGCATGGCCGTTGCGCAGGGCTCCGAACTGATTGCCTGGTTCCAGCGTCTGTTTGATACCCTCAGGGCAAGGTCGGCCGATGCGGATCTGCGGCTGAACGCCGAGGTGGCGGAATTCCTGGCTCTGCTTGCCCGTCAGGGTGATCCGGCACTGCGATCGGAAATGCCGGCAGGGTTGAACCGGCTGCGTACGGCCATTGTTGTCAATCCCGAGCACAAGTGGAGCGCCACGCAGATGGAAGAGGTCGCGGGTCTTGGCGCATCTCAACTCAGACGCCTATTCAAAAAACACCTCAACGCAACACCCCGTGCCTATTTGCGCCGTGAACGCCTGGCCATGGCGCAACGTCTCATGCTGGAGAGCAATCTGCCGCTGAGTGAAATCGCCTATGCCTGTGGTTTTTTCGATCCCTATCACCTGAGCCGTGACTTCCGCAGGGTCATCGGGCGCTCGCCCGCCAGTTGGCGACGCCTTGAACTGGGCAGCCAGACCGCACCGCCCAACGCGCCAGATTAGATCATTGGTAATTGAGCCGGTTTGATTGCCGGCGAGCTGAATGCCGCCTTTTGCAGATGCACCAAAATATATGTGGCAGGCGGTCAGGATCGCTGTGTCCTGATTCCGATTGCGGGTTGAATCAGGAACATTCTATACAGGCATTGCAACAATGGATGAGGGACGTGATTGATGGACAAGGAACTGTTTGAAAAGGGACTGGCGAAGCGAAAGGCGACGCTCGGCGCCGAATATGTGGAAAAGAACCTGGCGAATGCCGATGCGTTCACGGCGCCGTTTCAGGAAGCCATGACTGCCTGGTGCTGGGGCTTCGGCTGGGGCGACGAGGTGATTGATGCGAAGACCCGCTCGATGATGAACCTGTCGATGATCGGTGCTCTGGGCAAAATGACGGAATGGGAAATTCATTGCCGGGGCGCCATTACCAATGGAGTCAGCGCAGAAGAGATCCGGGCGATCATTCATGTGGTTGCCATCTATTGCGGCGTGCCGCAGGGCCTCGAATGTTTCCGGGTGGCGCGCAAGGTGCTTGAAGAAAACGACATGATCTGACGGCTGGAACAGGCGTTGGGGCGAATGTATGTGTTGTCTGCCGCTAAGTCAGACTGGGTGACCTCGGTGGGATTACCAGAGCGTTTGCAGGCGAAAGCGGTCTTTAATTCTCTATTGAAACCGCCAGGTCGTTTCGCGACCAAATAGAAACATTTGACGGCGAAAAATCGGTTGTCTTCGTCTCCGTTCACTAAACGGGGCACGTCGCAAAGCGCTATGTGGTGGGTCGGGTAAGATGCGCAATGTAGCGCCGTGCGTTAACAACGGGAGTTATGCAATTGACGCACATTTTAGAAAATGATCCGCGAAAACGATAATTATTTGTTCGTCTATTTCTCCCACCATATGCTTGGCATTTCAATGTCGTCAAATTTTTCCACGTTCTTTCTGTCCAAATTATGGGGTAATACTAATTTTGATTTGTTTTTAAATCTCTCTAAATAGTCATTTCGTATAAATGTAACTTCCATAATTCTTGGTATTTAAACGCCATTGAGCGAAGATACGCCGCAGCAATTATTTGGATGAACGTGACATATCGAAAAATTTCTGTAAATTTTCTCAAAAACACTTGTGATCATCTGCAAAAAATATCTATCAAACATTTTGTTCAATGAATGAAATTCGATAATCATGAAAGAAAAACGATTCAAGGTCTCCGCTGACTCGATAGTAAGGACGTCATATTCAGCACCTTCAATGTCCATCTGCAAAATTAGATCTTTTTCATCACCTTCAAGACTCGAGTCCATCCAGGACTTGAGTGTAATGAAATCATCCTCGTTATGTGTGCCCAGGAATTTTTTAATGAAGAAAAAATCCTCATCAGAAAGAGGTGCAGATTCAACGCTGGCATCTGCCATAAAGCTCTTTATTCCATATTCTCTGGAGAGGTGACTCTCGAAATCAGCAATGTCGTCAACGCCTGGACTGAAGCAATGACTTACATTGGAAAGAATGTCAGGAACGAGATAACCGCCATCGCGCTCTCCTCCTATGCGGATCAAATCTAAAGACACATAATGTTCTCTAAATCTTTTTAGAAATCGATTGATAAAATCGGTATTTACTGCTTCTTCAAGTATATAGCCATTTTTGAAGAAAACTTGTGTAATATATTTCTTTATACTCATTCACCAGTCGAGCGTGAACTACGCGAATATTGCTGATGGATTGGTTATCCAT
>TARA_R110001599_G_scaffold65415_4_pt1 | contig 17794 bp, 20 predicted proteins | sample TARA_R110001599 | Tara Oceans TARA_R110001599 (sample SAMEA4398360) | marine metagenome | biome: Polar Biome; feature: [MES] marine water layer (ENVO:01000295) within the mesopelagic zone...; material: water (ENVO:00002006), including particulate matter (ENVO:01000060) such as...... | reverse complement strand
GCGGAGTGTATAAGCATGGCTGATGAAATCAAAACACTCGAAGGTCTGGAAGCGGCCGTGACTGAGAACAATAGCGGTGCCGACATCGACATGGCACCACGCGAACCGGTCCGTGACGCGCTTGGCCGTGCCTATGCCACTGGCAAGCGTAAGGACGCCGTCGCGCGCGTTTGGATCAAGCCTGGTTCTGGTAAGGTTATCGTCAACGGCAAGCCGCAAAACGAGTATTTCGCTCGTCCGGTTTTGCAGATGATCCTGGCACAACCTTTCGGCATTACCGGCACGGACGGTCAGTTTGACGTTGTCGCGACCGTAAAGGGCGGCGGCTTGTCCGGCCAGGCCGGTGCCGTCAAACACGGTGTGTCCAAAGCGCTCCAGCTTTATGATCCCTCCTTGCGTGGGGCGTTGAAAGCGGCAGGCTTCCTGACCCGCGACAGCCGCGTGGTGGAACGCAAGAAATACGGTAAAGCCAAAGCGCGTAAGAGCTTCCAGTTCTCCAAGCGCTAAGCTTTATTCACAAGTTGTCCGGAAGAGGCCGTTCCAATGGGAGCGGCCTTTTTCATTGCGAACCGGCCCTTCGGGGAGAGTTTATCAGGCAAAATGAAACCGAAGGTGTGGTTCAGTTTCGTGGCGCGCATGCTTAAATAGGGCAGGTATAACAAAGGGTCTGATTCATGCGCTATTCCATCCTTGACTTGTCACCGGTACCGGAAGGGTCGGATGCCCGCCAGGCGATCGCAAATTCAATCGACCTTGCGCAACGCGCCGAAGCGGCCGGATATTACCGCTATTGGATGGCCGAGCATCACAACATGCCCGGCATCGCATCGGCGGCGACCTCGGTGTTGATCGGTCATGTGGCGGATCATACAAAAACCATGCGGATTGGGGCAGGGGGCATCATGTTGCCAAACCACGCCCCGCTCGCCATTGCGGAACAATTCGGGACCCTGGCGACGATCCATGGGGACCGCATCGACCTTGGTTTGGGGCGTGCGCCCGGGGGTGATCAGTCTGTCTATCATGCGCTGCGCAGAGGCATGCAAAGTGGCGATCGGTTTCCAGACGATGTTGTCGAGCTTATGGGGTATCTGGGGGATGCGCAACCGGGGGCCAGGGTCATGGCGCACCCCGGACAGGGCACGCATGTTCCGATCTGGATACTGGGTTCATCGTTGTATGGTGCACAACTGGCAGCCCATTTGGGGTTACCCTATGCTTTTGCGTCTCATTTTGCGCCCGATGCGCTGGACGACGCGGTGGCGATATACAGGCGTGATTTCAGACCGTCAGCGATGTGGGAGAACCCTCATTTCATGTTGGCGGCCAATGTATTTGCCGCAGGTACCGACGACGAAGGTGCATATCTGCGCACGTCGATGCAGCAGGCCTTTGTCAGGTTGCGGACTGGCCAGCCGGGTAAGTTGCCGCGTCCCGTCGACGATATCGACGCTGAAGTGGGCATTCAGATGCGTCAGGCTGTAGATCAGGCGTTGCGTGTCACCGCGTTTGGAAGCCGAAATACCGTCAAGGCGCAATTAACGAAGATGATCGACCGCTATCGGCCTGATGAAGTGATTTTGACCGGGCAAATCCACGATCATGCGGCGCGGGTACGGTCTTTTGAGATCGCCGCCGAGGTGATGAATGAAATCGGCGCCGGGCGTGATTAGGGAAGATCCGATACGCACCAGCACAACGCCCGATTGCCGACGTTGCAATTAGCGAATAATTCGATAGCCAATCCAGACCACACCGGAGCCTGTAATCCATGACGGTAATCTCACTTTCCTCGATCCCGCCGCGATTTGGCACTTTGGGCGTCGTTCTTAGATCTTTGGTTGCGCAATCCGCGCCGCTTACTGAAATTCGCCTGAACATTCCCAAGGCATATCGCAGGTTTCCTCAGGACAGCTTTTCCATGCCTAATGTACCTGATGGGGTGCGAATTGCCGTGGTGGATGAGGATCTGGGGCCGGCGACCAAGGTGCTTCCCACGTTACTGGATCACGCAGGTACTCAGATGCCGATCATTTTCGGGGATGACGACCGCGTGGTGCACCCCGACTGGGCAAGCAATATTCTGGCGGCGAGCGCAGCGCGACCTGAAATGTGCATCTGCAATGCGGGTTTCGATGTGGATACAATCGCGGGTGTCCGGCCTATGCGAAACCAGACCGAGCAACGCGCCGTGCCATTGCCATCTATTTATGACGTCGGGTACAAGATCCAGCGCGCACGTCAGGAATTTTCCAACCTGTTTCGTTCCCAGAAACTTCGTAAACCCCACCGACTGAAGAATTTTAAACCCCAAGGGTATGTCGATGTTTTCGAAGGGTGTGGCGGCGTGTTGATAAAGCCTGGCTTCCTGGATAGCGCTGTTTACGATTTGCCGGACAAGGTGTGGATGCATGACGATCTGTGGATGTCGGCAATGGCGGCGAAGGCGGGGACAAAGATATGGGCAAACAACGGGTATCTGCCGCGCGCCGTTCGCGAAGCCGAGGTTGAGGCGCTCTATGATGCGACGATCGATGGCATGGACCGGCACGCGTTGAATTTGTATTTGGTCAGATATATCCAGGCCGAATACGGGGTGTGGGCCGAAAGTTGAAAGTTAATGCGCCCAGAAATGTGGCGTTTGCACATTGGGACGCTTGTTTGAATTATGTTGGTCCAAGGGGTGCGGTATCTGCGCATGGGGCAAGTCGCCCCTCACCCGGTCGCGTCTGATATAGGTTGCTTCGAATACCGGCGGGATGGTAAAACCGCCCACGCTGGTATAGCCCACCGTGTTGTTGGCGTGCAGATGACAAAGCACATGGGTCTCTGACAATCGCGCAAACAGGCTTTGCAACCGGTTGAATGTGTCTGCGTTGAATATCTGGTCAAAGTCGTGAAATTCAATCAGCATTATCCGGAACCGCGCCAGCGATTCAGCGGCGATCCCCGGTAGAACGTCATATTCCGCCCCCTCGATATCCATCTGAAGCAGAAGGTCGGTATCGTCTGCGGTATTTTCCCCGATCCATTTTTGCATCGTGACGAAATCGCCCCGGTTCTCCGGCCCGATGAACTTTTGCATGAAGTTCATGTTCGAAAGTAACCCGTCTGGTTTCGTCACCGACGCATCGGCCAGAAAACACTGGATGCGGCGTTGCGCGATCTCCAGATCGAACCCCAGCGTTTCGGATACGCCAGGCGAAAAAACGCGTCGATCCCGTCCAGGTCATCCGGTAAAAGGTAACCACCGTCTTCGTCGGGCCCGATGCGCCCAAGATCTTTTCCGCAATGGCGCGGTGTGAGGGTTCGTAGGAAAGTTTTTACGTCCTCCAGGGTTGGATTGTTTGGGTGGGCGAGCGCGGATCTAGCGGCGGCAGAGCTGTGGCGAGACTCCTTTGCCCAGATCAGGCGGTAGCGAAGTTCAGACAGATATCTGGCGATACCGGATTTGGGTTTGGGCATGACGGGCCTTTAGCTTTCAGAGGTTTCCTGGGTTCGATCAAAGGCATGCCGGTCAAACTTCAACAGCCGCTTGTCGATGTCACGCATGCCCCCGATAAACCGGCGAGCTTCGTCCAGGGTGATGCCAAGCCTTATCAGCTTGCGCTTGAGGTAGCTTTGATTTTCAAAGCGGATTTCACGGTTATGAGCTGCGCTGCTTTCCAGGTTCGTGACATTCTCGAGATAAATCATCTGTACCGCCGGGGCCGGTTCAATCTGATACGGGGCAAGCCACGGGCGCGTCCAGACATAGGCGTCGGCCATGGCATAGAGATCTTGGGCGTCGTGCAGCCGTTTTGCCGCCCCGGGTGACAGAACATATGCCCCCAGTCCGATCTTGTTCTTATAGATAAAGCGGGCGCTGATCTCGGGGTTTTCCGTATGCCAGTATTCTCGGTGTGATATGCCATGGCGACCCGGAGCATACTCGAGATCGTAGATCACGTCCCAAGAATCTGTTCTGGCTGCCAGCACCGACAGAACGTCCTTGATCGCCGGGGAAAATACCACGTCGTCTTCGATGATCATGACCGGCGATGTTTCTTTGGCGGCCAGCGCCCAGACATGCCGGTGCGACAAAAAGCATGCTATGTCTTTCTTGCTTACCGAACGGGTCCAGTTATTCGCGGCCCGTTGGCAAAAAGCGTCGTCCAATCCTGCGGCATCAATGGCGTTGATGAAATGCATATCAAGCCCGAAACGCCTGGCTTGGGCTTCTTGCATTGCCCGCCGTTCGGTCGCGACGGGCACGTTGATCACATAAATTTTCAAAGCATCCGCCTTATAACCCCAAAGATATCAAGAGTGATAATGCAACGAAAAGAACATGTCATCCGCATCGGTCATTATTCATCCGGTGCGACAAGGCCAAGTCCACGCAGATAGATACCGATCCCGCTTTCCAGCAATTCATCGGCGGGAAAAGGGGATGCACGACCGGGAGAGTTTCGCGCGAACAGTTCGACGACGCCGTGGCTCATCGCCCAGATATGTGCGGAAAACATCGAAGCGGGGGGGCGTTTGGCGGCGGGAATATGTTGGCTAAGGTCGCTGGCGGCTTGTTCGAGAATCCCGTTGGCCCGCTGTGCCGCAGCAGCCAGATCCGGCGACCGGTTTACCGAAATGCCACTTTCAAACATTGAAATGTAGTGGCCGGGAAAATCACGGGCAAACGCCAGATATGCGCGCCCCGTTGCCTCGAACGCCTTGAGGGCCGAGGGTTGACCGGACTGATAGGCCGCCTCCATCAGCTCGGCAAAAATCTCGTAGCCTTGCAAAGCCCCCTCGGCTATCAGCTCCTCTCGTCCGTCGAAATGGCGGTACACTGCCGCCGGGGTAACACCGGCCTGCTTGGCCGCTTCAGACAACGTGAACCCCGTAGGCCCTCGTTCTTTGATCAGCATCAGGGCGGCGTCAATCAGGGCCTGACGCAGATTGCCGTGATGATATCCACGTTTAGACATCCCAGATATCCGGACCACCGCATATTTTGTCATCAATCGCGCCGATGGCCGCGGTATCCTTGTTTGGATACTCGAATGCGTGCAACACCGTGCGGATGGCCGCCAACCGGGCGCGACGCTTGTCGTCAGACCGGATCACCGTCCATGGCGTCGTGCTTGTGTGCGACCGCCCCAGGGTGTCTGCGATCGCGGCGCTATAGGCATCCCATTTGCCAAGCCCCATTACGTCGATCTTACTCAGCTTCCATTGCTTCAGAGGATCACTTTCACGCGCCAGCATGCGGCGCAGCTGCTCTGCCCGGCCAACATTCAGCCAGAACTTGAACAGATGGATACCGTCATCAACCAGCGTCTTTTCAAACGGGACAACCTGAGAGAAGAAATGTTCGCGCTGCGCATCGGTACAAAATCCGAATACAGGTTCGACAACGCCACGATTATACCAGCTGCGGTCATAAAAGACCATCTCGCCCAAGCTGGGCAGATGGCAGATATACCGCTGGAAATACCATTGCCCGCTTTCGGTGTCGGTGGGTTTCGACAGCGCCACCACCCGCGCAGCGCGGGGGTTCAGGTTCTGCTGCATGCGCTTGATGGTCCCACCTTTGCCGGCACCATCGCGCCCCTCAAAGACCATGACGATGCGCTCATCGGATTCACGCGCCCAAGACTGGAGCTTGACCAGCTCGATTTGAAGCTGCTCCATTTCGGTCTCATATTGCTTGCGGCCCATTCTTTCGGGGTAAGGATAGGTGTCATTGAGAATATCGTCCTTGTCGGCCCCTTTGATAGCCTGTCTGATCTGATCCGGTGCGTCGTTGTGAAAGAATGCGCTGATCGCACCATCAAAGGGCAGGTCCATAGGGGTCTCCTGATCATAGTGTTCCGCAATGTTATGGAACGTTCTTGGTCCTAGCGCAAACCCGCACGTTCAGCCGCATTGTCGATCGCCGACAAAACCTGCGGTTGGGCCACATGTTGCGGCATATGGCCTATCCCCGGCAGTGTCGTCAAAACGGCGTTGGGCAGCTGGGTCATCAAAACCTTGGCATGGACATCAAAGGGCACGATCGTATCAGCGGTGCCGTGCACGACCTCGACCGGCATGGTGAGCTGGCTGTATTGTGCGACCATCTGCTTGATATGCGGCAGCAAGGTATTCACCTGCTGGGCATTGGCGCGCATGGAAGGCCGGCGCAAGGCCAGGGCCGCGCCGATATAGCTGTTGTACCCTTCGGGCGCACGTTGCGGCGCGAAAATCAAATCGATGCTCTTTTGCACGAACCCGAACGGAATAAACGCAGTGACCACGGGAATAATCACTGTCGACCCCAACAGCGACCCTGTCAGGCGGTATTGCCAGCCAAGGTCACCCTGCCATTCCTCTGATACCGCAGATACCAGTACCAGAGCCTTGGTTTTTTCGGGCCGCTCCAGCCCCCATGCCAGTGCGACGGCACCTCCGTAAGAATGCCCCAACACTATCGGATCGGTCACGCCCAGCCGGTCCGCGGCCTTTTGCAACAAAATCGCTTGTTCTGCGGGCGAAGCAGCGGCGGTATTCCATGCACCAGCGTCTTTGGGCAGTGTGTCTGTCCAACCCATTCCCGGCCGGTCAAACATAATGACGCGGTATTTGTCCTTTAGCTTATCGGCCATATCGAACGTAAAATCGCGCAGATTACCCGATGCGCCGTGGATAAGCACAAGGTCGGGGCCGCTGCCCACGACTTTTGCATGTACGGTTACACCGCCAACATTGATCAATTCGCCAATAGGCGGAAAGACGGCATTTGCCGCCGCTTCATGGGCACGAGCGCGCCACTGCACCACTCCTACCAAGATGAGTATCAGACCAAGAACAAACAGCGTTTTACGTCCCAATAGCATTTAAATCATAGGGGGTAGATTGGTAAATTTCATTGATCCAATTGCCATATAAAAGATGGGCGTGGCTGCGCCAGCGGTTCAACGGCGTTTTCGCAGGGTCGTCATCGGGGTAATAGTTGCAAGGGACCCTGACCGGTGTCCCGGCCTCGACATCGCGGTCATATTCATCTTTCAGGGTGTCGCGGTCATATTCGAGGTGATTGAAGATATACAACGCGCGATGCGCCGGATCCTCAACCAGACAAGGACCAACCTCCGTACTGCCCAACAAGGTTTTCAACCCGGGTACTGCATTCACCTCGGCGGCACGCATTTCGGTCCAGCGGCTTACCGGGACGACCAGATCATCGGAAAAACCCCGTAGATACGGCGATGACGGCTCCAGGTTGCTGTGACGGAAGCATCCAAAGGCTTTTTCTTGCAACAAATGTTTTTTGATGCCGTGGAAATAGTTGATCATCGCCATGCCGCCCCAACACACGCCAAACGTTGAATGCACATTGGTTTGGGTCCACTGAAACACACGGGTAAGTTCATCCCAGTAGGTCACATTATCGAAATCCAGATGTTCGATGGGCGCTCCGGTGATGATAAGTCCGTCAAATTTCTCTTCGGTGACATCTTCAAAGGGGCGGTAAAAGCTTTCCAGGTGATCGGCGGCCGTGTTGCGCGACTGGTGGTCAGACATGCGCAGCAAACTGAACTCGATCTGCAATGGCGTCGCTCCGATCAATCGTGCGAACTGATTCTCGGTCTGGATCTTTTTTGGCATGAGATTAAGCAAGGCTATACGCAATGGGCGTATGTCTTGCGTGGCGGCCTGATCCTCGTCCAGCACCATCACACCTTCGCGCGTCAATACATGATAGGCGGGCAGGTCGGAGGGAAGTTTGATCGGCATAGTATTGTAGTTCCACAACTGGTGAAGGGAATAGATAGGACTCAGCGGCTGGGGTGCCAAGGGTTATGCGCTGATTACCTCGGAGATAAGATTGACGAAATCATCCTCGCTGGTCAAACCTCCCACCTGATCGGCGGTGACGGTCACCCCCCATTTCGCCATCGCTTCGTATCTGGGCTGACGGTGGGCAAGAGCCCGCGCATAGGTCCACCGGATAAATGCATCTGGGTCGACTTCGCCTTCTTGGCAGTTGTTTTCACTTAGATATTCCTGCCAACTTCTGGTCAGGAATTCCGGTTGGTATGCCATCGGTTTCGGCGCTTTGTCAAAACGTCTGATCAATTGGTTTGTATGGGCGTCATCGCCCTTGATCCATACAAGCAAGCATTCATCCAACAGGGCCTTCATCAGCGGATCGTGATCGTCGGCGGAATCGATCCATTCACAGATCGAACCGCCGGTATCGCAGATAAAATGAGGGTAGCCGTAAAGGGATTCGGCGCGGGCGGAAAAATGCGCCGTGTCCATCAGCGCTGCGATCTCTGCACGCTTGAAGGCCTGCTGCCGCACGGCGTATTGCGACATCGGCAGACCGCCCTTCGAAGGATCCCCCGGCTTGCCAAGCCAGGTAGCGACCGGCGACAGGTTATCGAAGGTAATGTTCGACCCGATGTAGATGCTGTCGCTCAAGAGCAAATCGCGCAGAAACGGGACTTTCATCGCCTCGGCCTTGGCATTGTCTGCGATGGTTTCGCCCAGATACCGCGTGCCGATCCGGTAATCGATAGAGTAATGAAACCAGTCGCCGGATTTGCGCAGCAGGTGGGCTAGGTGGGTCTTTCCCAATCCCGACATACCAAAGACCAGCACCTTCTTGCGCGGCGCGGCGCGCCAGTCATCAGCAGAAGCATAAAGCATGTAACAGGTTCCAGGATTGTGAATTTTTCAGATCAATATCTCAGGCACCGGTAAAGGGCCAGTCATAGAGCACCCACAAAAAAGGCCCGCGGCGCAATTACCGCGAGCCAGATGCCTGTTTGGTCCGTTAAAAGTTAAAGCCAACCTTCACGCCAACAGCGATTGCATCGTTGCCGGCAAACCGTGCCGCCGGTGCAGCAGCCCCCGCGCGGGTCTGTGCGTCGCCGATATCGACATAGCGGATACCTGTGGTGATCTTCATGTTGTCGCGGGTGTAGGTCGCCGCCAGGGCGATGCTCTTTTGCCCATCCGTCGGCCCAAGGTTGGACGCATAACCGCCGACCTGCTTTTCATACGCAACAGATGCGGCAACCGCCCACGCTTCGGTGATCCGGCGCCCGACGCCCAGGCTGTAGGTATAGATATCGTCGTTATAGCTCAGCAGCTTTGACCCGCCCGTCAACGCCGCGTATTGCGCAGGTGCAATTTCAAATGATGACCAGTCGGTCCAGCGGACGCCACCAAACAGCAGTGTATCGGCGGCAATGCCCGTTTGAAATTCAAGGTTAAGCGATTGCGGTGTCTCGACATGGGTGGAAGAACGTACATTCTGCCCGATCACCGAGTTTTCAGTGGTATTCACGTCATATTTTATCTTTGAATTATAGGTCAGCGATACGCGCAGCGCTATTTCGGGTTTCTCAAAGGCAACCCCTGCAACATAGCCGACACCGGTATCGCGGTCACCCTTGACCGAATAGGGCGCACCGGGGACGGTGATGCCCGGTCCGGGGCCGGATGTGACAAACGGGATCAGCGCCGAGGCTTCGATAGTCTGAACACGAATACCGCCATGGACGCTGAAATTACTAGGCATTTCAAACCGCATCAAGCCAGTTAGCGCATTGCTGTCGAATGTCGCGGTAGCCCCTTGTGCAAAATACCCGGTCCCGACGGGATAGGCCACGTCAGCACCAAATGGCTGATCATAGATAATCGCATACGATATTTGATCTGTCAGATCCGCTTTATAGGCGGCCCCGAACGATAAGAAACTGTCGGTCATATCCCCGCTACGCGCCCCGGGTGTCGCCTGCACCCCGACGCCTGATGTATCCGGCGACACTGTTCCCAAGCTGAACTCGGCATAACGACCGCTTTCGAACAACGCCGTGATCGGCTGCCCTGTCCGGTCGATCGCGCCTGCTTGCGCGGTTGAAGCACTTCCCAGAAGCGCGATAACGGCCATCACTCTATATGTCATACAAAAACTCCTCCCCAGAAGCCGAACACCCGCAAAACGCAGGTGTTCCGGGTGGTATGGGGCAAAGTATTTGTTCACCCGTCAATTCCTGACCAAACGGCAACCACTCCGGATCTTTTCGGATGTTGCAAACCGGCTACGTTGGCTGGCGGCTCTCTGCGCGAAGGCTCATGTAATTGCCCAAAAATATGATGGCTCCGCCGATAAACACCCAGATATCCAAGGCCTCGGCATAGACCAACATCCCGATAACAGCGATAACGGGCAGGCGGATGAAATCAATCGGAACCACGACGGTGGCCGGCGCGATCGCCAACGCATTGGTCAGGCAGAAATGCGCCAATAGCCCGGCAACCCCGATCAATAACAACAGCGGTCCGTGAGAAAGATCCGGCAACGCTACATCACCATCATACGTCACCATGACAAGGCCGAAAAACAGTTGCATACATGTGAGATAAAACAAAATGCTGGTAATCGGCTGGCTTCTTGTCAACTTCTTGGTCAGCATGATCGTCAGCGCAAAAAATACAGCGCTGGATGCCGCGGCCAACATCCCCGGCGTGATCCCGGCAATGGTGGGGCGTGCTACAAACAGTATCCCCACGAACCCCATTAGCGCAGCCGCCGCCCGGACGCCGGTCAGCCGTTCCCCCAGGATAAGCGGAGACAGCGCGATTACCCATAAGGGTGACGTGAACTCCAGGGCAAAAACCTGCGCCAATGGAATGACGGTCACCGCAAAAAACCACAAATTCTGCCCGATGAAATGCGCCAGATTGCGCCCGAGGTGCAGCCCTATATCGCGCGTGTTGATCTGTCGCCACGCTCCCGTGGCACAGGCCACTGATACCACCACCAATACGCCCACGGCCGAACGGTACATCATGATCTCGAACGTATCATAGACGGTGCCTAATTCGCGCCCCGCCACAGCCATAGCCGAGAAAGACCCAATCGACCCCATCATCCAAAGAGCAGCCTTGGCGGTTTTGCTCAAGCCGTTATTTCCAAATGGAAAAAAATCCTCGCCGAAGGCATTGTATCTTTTGGTCGCATCATTCCCATTCGATCGTACCGGGAGGTTTGGAGGTTATGTCATAGGTCACACGATTGATCCCCGGGACTTCGTTGATGATCCGCGTCGCGGTTTCACCAAGAAAATCATGGGTAAACGGATAATAATCCGCCGTCATGCCGTCAACCGACGTTACCGCGCGCAATGCACAGGCAAAATCATAGGTCCGTCCATCGCCCATAACCCCAACAGTCCGAACCGGCAGGATCGCCACGAAAGCTTGCCATATATCATCATACAGCCCGTGTTTGCGGATCTGGTCGATATATACCGCATCAGCCTCGCGCAGGATGTCCAGCTTCTCGCGGGTGATTTCGCCTGGGCAGCGGATGGCGAGGCCGGGGCCGGGGAAGGGGTGCCGCCCGATAAACGACGGCGGCAGACCCAGCTCGCGGCCAAGCTCGCGCACTTCGTCCTTGAAGAGTTCGCGCAGTGGTTCGACCAACTTCAACCCCATCTTTTCAGGCAAACCGCCCACGTTATGGTGCGATTTGATTGTCACCGAAGGGCCACCGGAAAACGAAACCGATTCGATCACGTCGGGGTAAAGGGTTCCCTGCGCGAGGAAAGTCGCGTCACCTACTTCGATGGCATGTTTCTGGAAAACATCAATGAACAGCCTGCCGATGATCTTGCGCTTGGTCTCGGGATCGCTGACGCCTTCGAGCTCTCCCAGAAACAGGTCCCGCTCATCCGCGTGGATCAACGGCATGTTATAGTTATCGCGGAACATCGTGACGACTTCTTCCGCTTCGCCTTTACGCAGCAGCCCATGGTCTACGAAAACACAGGTCAGCTGGTCACCGATCGCCTCGTGTATCAGAACCGCAGCCACCGATGAATCCACGCCGCCGGAAAGGCCGCAAATAACCTTGGCGTCCCCGACCTGTTCACGAATATTGGCAATGGCTTCTTCGCGGTAGGCGCTCATCGTCCAGTCGCCCTTGAATCCGGCTAGTCGGATAAAGTTTTCATACAGGCGCGCACCGTTAGGAGTATGGTGGACTTCGGGGTGAAACTGAACCGCATAGAAGTTGCGTTTCGTGTCGCCCGTGATGGCGAAAGGCGCATTGGGTGACGTGCCGAATACCTCGAACCCGGGTGCGATCGCACTCACGTGGTCGCCATGGCTCATCCAGACCTGTTCGCGATCGGTGAGGAACCAGCCCTCGAGCAAGGGCAGTTTTTCCTGGGACGGTGTCACGAAGGCACGACCGAATTCCGCGGTGCCGTGACCGCGCACTACTTTGCCACCCAGGCAATGCATCATCACCTGCTGGCCGTAACAGATTCCCAGTATCGGCACGCCCAGTTCGAATACCGACTGGGGTGGCATCGGCGCACCTTCGGCAAAAACCGAGGATGGGCCCCCGGAGAAGACGACTGCCTTGGGGGCGAACTCCTCGAGGTAGGCGTCATCGACCGTGTTAAACGGTTTGATTTCGCAAAATACATTGAGTTCACGCAAGCGGCGAGCGATCAGCTGAGTGACCTGGCTGCCGAAGTCTATGATGAGAAGGCGGTCATGGGAGATATCTGTCATGCCGACTGATTATGTGTGGAAGGCTTGCGAGGCAAGAGTGGAGTGGGGGCCAGCCCCCAGACCCCCGGAGTTTATTCGGCAAAATGAAGCCAAGACCGCGTCGCGATGTCGGTTTTTGACGCCTAAGGCCGTTATCCGCGTGAAATGGCCTGGGCGAATGGGGTAGCTAGGCCTCAGTTTTGGCGAAAAGGAAGATCACATGGCGGAATCAGCAAGACGTGGGCGTGGCGGCGGCGGGGCCGCACGGCGGGCGGAGCGGTCAGCCGTGTCATTCGAAACGGCAAAGTATATCGAACGCAATATTCCCAACTTCGAGATTCTGACCGAAGAAGCGCTGGAAATTATTGAGCGGAACGCCGACACGGTTTTGGAAGAAATCGGCGTGAACTTTCCCGATAACCCCGAAGCACTGGCGCTTTGGCGCGAAGCCGGGGCAGACGTCACCGGGGACCGCGTGCGCATGCCGCGCGGGCTGGCCCGTGAACTGTGCAAGGCCGCCCCTGCGGAGTTTACCCAGCACGCCCGCAACCCTGACCGAAACGTCGTGATCGGGGGGCGCAATCTGGTGCTTGCGCCGGTGTATGGACCGCCGTTTGTACGTGATGTGGCTGGCGGGCGGCGCTATGCCACCATTGCTGATTTCAATAAATTCGTGAAGTTGGGCTATATGTCGAAATGGCTCCATCATTCCGGCGGAACGGTATGTGAACCGACGGACATCCCTGTCAACAAGCGCCATCTCGACATGCTTCATGCTCATATGACGCTTAGCGACAAACCCTTTATGGGGTCGGTGACCGAGCCAAGCCGGGCTCAAGATTCGGTAGACATGTGCAAGGTTCTGTTTGGTGCCGACTTTGTTCAACAAAACACCGTGATGACGTCGCTGATCAACATCAATTCGCCGATGACTTTTGATGACGTGATGATGGGTGCGTTGAAAGTTTTCGCTGAAAACAATCAGGCGTCGATCATATCGCCCTTTATTGTCGGGGGTGCCATGGCCCCTGTGTCTGTTGCAGGCACATTAACGCAAGTCTTGGCCGAGGTGATGGCAGGAATTGCGTATAGCCAACTGGTTCGCAAGGGAGCCCCGGTGATTTTCGGCGCCTTTGTGACGTCCATCGACATGAATTCGGGAGCCCCGACCTTTGGGACGCCCGAAGCCGCACATATCACCTATGGTGCGGGACAGCTTGCGCGGCGCATGAAACTGCCCTTCCGGTCTGCGGGGTCCTTCTGCGGGTCCAAACTACCCGATGCCCAGGCTGCCTATGAGACCTCGAACAGCTTGAACATGGGGCTGTTATCGGGTGTGAACTTCATGCTTCACGCCTGCGGTTGGCTTGAGGGGGGGCTGGTAAGTTCATTCGAGAAGTTCGTCATGGATGCCGATCAGCTTGGCGCCTTGCACCACTTGGCCCGCGGCGTGGAGATCGACGAAAATGCCCAGGCGATGGATGCAATTCGCGAAGTCGGCCCTGGCGGGCATTATCTGGGATGTGCCCATACCCAAGCCAACTTCAAACAGGCCTTCTGGAAGTCGGATCTACTGGATTACAAACCGTTCGAGACTTGGTCTGACGAGGGTGCCCGCGATACTCAGGCCCTGGCAGCTTTGCGGGTTGAAAAGCTTTTGGGTGATTACGTGCAGCCAGCGATGGATATTTCGGTACGTGAAGCGCTTGACGCGTTCGTCCGCGAACGCAAAGCCGCAGAGCCCGACAGCTTCATGTAGCATCCGGGCGGCCTTGGACTGTGCGTAACATCCGGGCCTCTGACACAATTGCGATCAACACTTCGATATGGCGGATCAGGTTATACCCTGTATCCGCCCTTTTGCGCTGAACGTTCAGCTCTGCCTCCATATCGATCAGCCGGATCAGAGCGGGACCACTGCGCGGCAGGGTCGAACAGCCCATCAATCTGCGCAGATGTGTGCCGCGACGGTAGCTATCAGCCCCCATGCGCGCAGCCCTCATTAACGTTTGAGGGCGCTGGAGAGCGTGTAGACGGGTGAGTATGTCTTGCATGTATTCATATCCTTGACAATTTCGAGTGCCCGAACGCGGCACGATCCGACAAGTCTTTCATGACAGTGCAACATGTTGCGCGCCCCCAAGGGCTGCCGTTCGACGCAGTTACGACTGTTTACGAATTAGAAACAATCATGGCCTCAGAGCATTAATGTTAACGCCCAGGTAACCTTCATGAACGTAATTGTGGATAACTCTGTGGGTAAATTATCAAATTTGAGAAGAAGGACAGAGGGACCATGACTTTGTTGAATGATTGCACTCCGGCGCAAAACGGCTCCGTCGGCATACCCGAATGGGTGCCGCCGGATGCGTATCACTATTTGTCTCATGTCGAGCTGGGAAAGCCGATCCGGGCACTTGCACGGTCAGCCGAATGTCACGCCTCGACGATTTTGCGACAGATCCGTCGGATCGAAACGCGTCGCGACGACCCGCTGGTCGACGACGCCTTGGAAACACTGGGTCGTGTGAGCCGCAATAAGATAACGCCAGCAAAGGACCAGCAACAGATGCATTTGACCACAGAAACAATGATGCCTGACGATGTAACGTTTTCCCGCGAAGCACGGCGAATACTGCGTCGTTTGTGTGAAACCGGGGCGGTGCTGGCCATTGCCGCGGATATGGAAAAAGCGGTAGTCGTGCGGGACGGTGCGGGCAGTTGCACGACCCGTACCGCGGTCGTTGACCGCCCGATTGCCCAGGCGATGGCGCTTAAGGGTTGGATCGCCACCAAGGGGACGGGCCGCATTATTCGGTACCATATCACCGCAGCGGGCCGTACCGCTCTGGAACAGATACTCCAGCGGGAAGCCCCCCATCACGACGCGGGCTTTGCAGAAGCTCAAACCCCCTTTGCGGAAAAATCACCACAAAGAGACGGTTTCGCGGACACCGGCCGACAGTCGCGGCGGACCTTGGCGGAAAGCCCGTTATCGGCCTTGGCGCGACGCCGTGAAAAAGACGGTACCCGGTTTCTTTCAAATCGGCAGGTGCAAGCGGGAGAGCGCCTGCGCGAAGACTTTGAGCTGGCTCAGATGGGTGAGAACACCACCATGAATTGGGAACGTTTCCTGACACCCGGTGGGGCTACGCCTGTACATAGCCAAGGTGGCGGTGCCCCGGCGATGGCGCGCGCGCGTGTCGCCGCTGCACTTGAAGAACTTGGCCCCGGACTGTCGGACATCGTATTGCGGTGCTGCTGCTATCTCGAGGGACTTGAAACAGCGGAAAAACGGCTGGGGTGGTCGGCACGTTCGGCCAAGATCGTGTTGCGGATCGCGCTTATTCGTCTGCGCAAGCATTACGACGAGACCCTTGGCCCGGGCGGTGCCATGATCGGCTAGCCACTGTTTTCCACCGACTTGGCCGCGCTTGCCTTGCAACCCCTTTTAAGCGAAGCATGAACCGTCTACATAGGACAAAACGGTAGAACGGAGCCTGATCATGCGCGACCTGAAAATCCCCGAACAGCGCCATCCAGAAAAAGCCAAGCGGCCGGACAATCCGCAGCCGAAAAAACCGGCTTGGATCAGGGTAAAGGCACCGGGTGGCAAAGGCTATGCTGATACCGCCAAGATCATGCGGGATAACAAATTGGTGACAGTCTGCGAAGAAGCGGGCTGTCCCAACGTCGGTGAATGCTGGTCTCAGGGTCATGCGACGATGATGATCATGGGCGAGGTTTGTACCCGCGCCTGCACCTTTTGCAACATCGCCACGGGCAAACCGCCAGAGGCGCTTGACGTGTTCGAACCGGGCAGGGTGGCCGATGCGGTAGCCAAGCTGGGTTTGAATCACGTTGTGATAACATCGGTTGATCGCGACGATATCGAAGATGGCGGGGCCGAGCATTTTGCCCAGACCATTCGTGCCATCCGAAAACGGTCGCCAGCCACAACCATCGAGATCTTGACCCCCGATTTTATCCGCTGCGATCCAAAAGTGCTCGAGATCGTAGTGGCCGCACGTCCGGATGTGTTCAATCACAATCTCGAAACGGTTCCCGGTCTATATCCGCAGGTACGCCCGGGTGCGCGGTACTTCCATTCGTTGCGATTGCTTCAGCGGGTGAAAGAGCTTGATCCCATGATGTTTACCAAATCAGGCATCATGGTGGGCCTCGGCGAAGACCGTCAGTCGGTGATGCAGGTTATGGAAGACATGCGCGCCGCCGACATCGACTTTTTGACGATTGGGCAATATCTGCAACCCACGCCAAAGCACCACCGCGTCGATCGCTTTGTGCACCCTGACGAATTCGCCGCCTACGAAAAGTCAGCCTACGGCAAAGGGTTCCTTATGGTTTCAGCGTCGCCGTTGACCCGTTCCAGCTATCATGCCGGCGATGACTTTGCGCGGCTGCGGGCCGCACGCCAGGCCAAGCTTGGCTAAGGCTTCGCGTCACAACCCGGCGGCTGCATAGCTGTGCGGCCGCTGTTGTCGCGAACCAATTTCGGTGGCAATCACGGCGCAGGTTCGCGACGGTTGATGAATTACGTCGCTTAGAATCGTCGTCCGATACGTTCGCCGGTTGCCCAGTCGGGCCACCAGCCCATGTATTCCAGACCGAAGATCACTGCTGCGGCCAGAATGATCGCGAATACGAATTTTACCCGTTTCGCCGAAGGCGGGTTCTGAACCCACCGCTTCATTCTCATGAACCAGACGATATTCATCATGTGAAGCGAACCTTTCCAATAAATGGCAGGTTTCGGTTGCGTTGGGCAAAATCAATTCCATAGCCGACAACAAATTCATCGGGTATTTCAAATCCGATCCAATCAGCCTTCATTTCAACTTCGCGGCGCGTTGGCTTGTCAAGCAATGCAATGGTTTTCAACCGGGCCGGTTCGCGCGACAGCAACAGGTTTCTGACATGGTGCAGTGTGTGGCCGGTATCGACGATGTCTTCGACCACCAGCACATCACGCCCTTCAATGACGCCTCGCAAGTCCTTGAGAATACGGACCTCACGGCTGCTTTGCATGCCATCCCCATAGCTGGAAGCCTCCAGAAAATCGACCTCGATCGGCAGGTCAAGTTCGCGCACGAGATCGGCGATGAACACAAATGACCCCCGCAGCAAACCCACCACGATCAGCTTATCGGTACCCTCAAATTCGGACTGTATCTCGCGGCACAGCGTTTCAATCCGGGCGGCAATCGCCTTGGCCGAGATCATTTCGTCGATA
>TARA_R110001599_G_scaffold93853_1_pt1 | contig 17799 bp, 20 predicted proteins | sample TARA_R110001599 | Tara Oceans TARA_R110001599 (sample SAMEA4398360) | marine metagenome | biome: Polar Biome; feature: [MES] marine water layer (ENVO:01000295) within the mesopelagic zone...; material: water (ENVO:00002006), including particulate matter (ENVO:01000060) such as...... | reverse complement strand
AACGCCCCCATATTGCTGCGTAACTGGTCGTCGTCAAGTTTGCTGGCAGCGGCAAACAGCCGTTGATTCATGTCGCGATTATACCGCCCCATAAGAACATATTGCTGCTGGCGACTCATGATTTAACCCTCAAACGCACAACACCCGACGTTTTGACCCATCACCACAAATAACATTAGGTGAATACCTTTGGTATTTAGCACACTAAATTGGCCACCGCGGTTTTGATAAAGGCTTCGCTACGCAGTGCAGCCGCACCCGCTAAATCGCGATTTGGCAAAATCAAAAACAAGTCTGCATGCCGCTCACCGCCCTCAATCATTGGTAGCGGCTTTATTAAGCCGCTCGCCAGTTCATCGCGCATGGCCACCGCGGGCAACCACGCAAACCCGACACCTCTGGCCACTGCATTAATCGAGGTATCCACGCGACTGACCGTAAGTCTTTGCGCGGCATCTAACCACCCCGAATCCCGTTGGCGCCGCACACCCGAGTCCCGCACCACAATCTGCCGAAACGGCCGCAAGTCACGGTAATCCAATTCCCGACCCAATAGATGAAGAGGGTGGTCGTGCTTGGCCACGGCCATAAACTTGATCCGCATTAAGTGGTCACCCAAAAAGCCCGGCGGCACAATACCGGTAATCGCCAGATCACAACGCCGCTCTAGCAGTGCCTCTTCAGCACCGCTGAGCACCGATTCAATACATTCAATACGAGTATTTGGGCAATGCGTACTGAGATCATCGAGACAATCCAGCATTACTCCAGAGGGAAACAGCGTGTCACAAACAATGCGTAATTGCGGCTCCCAGCCCGCCGCGACCGATTTCGCTGATTTTTCAAGGCGCAGTGCCTCGTCAATCAACGCGCGTCCGCGGCGGTATAACATTTGCCCCGCCTCGGTTAGCTCAGCTTTGCGGCCACGAATTTCAAAAACGCGCACCCCCAGCTGCTCCTCCATTTTCTGGATAGTGTAGGTCACCGCTGACTGGCTTTTATGCAAAACCTCGGCGGCGCGGGCATAGCTACCTTCGTCAACCACCGCCAAAAAGCAGTGCCACTGCTCAAGACTCGTTCTAGGTCCGCTCATATATCTAAATTCTTGATTGGTTAGGCCAATAAATTGCGCTTTTTAAACAACTTTATCAATAGTTTAATGAGTTCAACAGCACGATATCTATCGCTCAATTAGGAGTCACCCACGATGAAAACTATCCTCCAGATTAATAGCAGCCTTTTTGGCGAACAAGGCCAATCAAGCAAAATGGCTAATGAATTTGTTACTCGGCTGCAAGCGAGTAGCGACGCTAGCCAGCTGCTCCGCCACGACTTACACGCCACGCCCTTGCCACACCTCGACGGCCAGCGCTTTGCCGCATTCACCACCCCCGCAGCTGAACGCAGCGCCACTCAGCAGGCGGTTGTCGCCGAGTCCGATGCCTTAATAAATGAATTGCGCGAGGCTGACATTATTGTGCTCGGCATGCCGCTCTATAATCTTGGCGTCCCGTCTACCTTTAAGGCGTATATTGATCACGTTGCTCGCGCTGGTGAAACATTCCGCTACACCGCGAACGGTCCGCAGGGTCTATTAGAAGACAAAAAAGTGTATGTTTTTGCGGCTCGAGGCGGAATCTACGAAGGCACTGCAATGGATACCCAGAGCGCCTACATCCGCCATATATTCGGTCTTATGGGTATTCAAGATATCGAATTTATCTACGCGGAAGGCCTTAGCAAAGGCGGTGACGTCGCTGAGAAATCGCTGGCTGCCGCACAGGCGCTTATTCGCCAGAAAGCCGCGTAGACCAACGAGGTGCATGACCTGGAAAGCCGTAAAGCGCTCGTGTCGATCAATATCAATTTAGGAGCTGCATCATGACTAGCCGTAGCGTATCTCGAATCATTCCCGCCCAAGCCACGTCAGACGGCGCCGGCGTCAAGCTCAAGCGCAGTCTTGGCCAGTCGAATGGTGCTCGCCATGATCCGTTTTTAATGCTGGATGAATTCTTTTCCGACGAGCCCGCGGACTACCTCGCCGGCTTTCCATCCCACCCCCATCGCGGCTTTGAGACCGTCACCTATATGCTAGACGGCCATATGTTGCATGAGGATCATTTAGGTAATAAGGGTCACCTCAAAGACGGCGGCGTGCAGTGGATGACGGCCGGGCGGGGCGTCATCCACTCGGAAATGCCCCAGCAAGATGCTGGCCGGATGCGCGGCTTTCAGCTGTGGATAAATCTGCCCGCTGCAGAAAAAATGCGGCCAGCTCACTACGAGGACATTCCTGCTGACAAGATCCCAAAACTATCCCTTGATCACGGCGGCGAAGCGATCCTGATTGCCGGTCAGTGCCAACTCGACAACCAAATAGCACAGGGTTATATCAATGGCCTCGATGGCCAACACTTGAGCACTGACCCGATCTATATCGACCTCCGACTCAAGGCCGGGCAGACCAGCAAGATCGCTTTACCACCAGCACACAATGCCTTTGTCTATGTTTATGAGGGCGAGGCCATTATTGGCGAGCAGGTGATTACCAGCACCACCAGTGCGCTATTGAGTCAGGGCGACGAGCTGTTGATTACAGTCAGTGGTGATACTCGGCTACTATTATTGGCGGCCAGCCCCATTGGCGAAACCGTCGTGCAATATGGTCCCTTTGTCATGAATAGCAGCGATGAGATCGAGCAGGCTATGCGCGATTATCGCGACGGCGTGTTAACCAGCGGCTGATCTCGGATTATAGTAGTGATGAGTTCAGCCATGGAACAAATAGCCGCGGTCGCGAGTCACACGGACTTCGGCTATTAACACTGCGCCATTGCTGAAAATAAGCGTAAGCTATGCTTAGCTAGTGGGCACAGTGATTGCTTTACACAACTCATCACACAAAAGGAGTGATTTATGACAACCTCAATGCTCGTTAGGGACGTGATGAAAACACCATCGCCTGCTGTAAAGCAGGGTACCGACCTCGGCGAGGTCGTAGAAACCCTATTAAAACATGGTGTGTTTGGCTTGCCAGTGATCAATGATAACCGTGAGTTGGTTGGCTTTGTCTCGGAGCAAGACTGTATTCATTCCGTACTGGTCAGTAGTTATCACTGCGAGGGCGCACCTATTGTTGACGACGTTATGAGTCGTGAAGTTTTGGCCGTCGACGCGGATTCATCGATTATCGATTTGGCACAAAAGATGGGCAAGCTCAAACCCAAATCTTATCCCGTAACAGAAGACGGCAAGTTGACCGGCCTGATCACCCGAAGCGCAATTTTAGCGTCGCTATGGGCTAATCGCGCCAGCTGCGACATACCCAACGACAAGCAATAAACCCAAAAGCGAACTAAGCCGCCACCTTAGTGCGGCTTAGCAAGAGAGCAACTCATGCCCAGCAAATTTATTTGCGCGATTTTGTTCAGCCTTTGTTTTGCCAATAACAGCTTTGGCGCTACTCTGAAAGACCTCCCGTATGGAATCGACAAAGCCCAGGCGCTCGACGTTTACCTGCCCGACACTGAGCTGGCCAACAGACCAATCGTATTTATCGTGCACGGTGGTGCTTGGCGCATTGGCGATAAAACCAACCACAGCGTTATAAAAACCAAAGTTCGGCGTTGGGTAAAACAAGGCTGGGTAGTGGTATCGGTCAATTACCGCCTAATCCCCGCAGCGGATCCCTATACGCAAGCTGAAGATGTTGCCACCGCCCTGGCCTATGTACAAAATCACAGCGCGGAATGGGGCGCTGATGCCAGTAAAATTATACTGATGGGCCACTCCTCTGGCGCTCACCTGGTGTCCTTATTGGCAACAGATAAAGCGCTTGGTGAAAAGTTTTCCTTAAAACCGATACTCGGCAGTGTGTGGCTCGACAGCGCCGCGCTCGATGTCACAGAAATTATGCAAAACCCCCACTCGCGGTTTTACGACAAAGCGTTTGGCGACTCCGCTGATTACTGGCGAAAAGTATCTGCCATTGAACATCTCCATAAAGACGTTCAGCCCATCGCGCTAATCTGTTCCAGCCAGCGGGATGACAGCTGCCCGCAATCTCAGGCCTTGGCAGATAAGGCCACGCAATTGGCGGTGCGCACCAACATCATTACGGTTGACCTCAGCCACCACCAGATTAATGCCACCTTGGGCGACAACACCGCTTATACCTGGCAGGTAGAAGACTTTATGCGCAGCCTCGATCCCGCACTAAACGCCTATCTCAAGCCAACACCTTAACTAAGGCTATTTTTAGTAATGCAGGGAATTGCCGAAATTGTCGTGCTCACTGCAAGTGCTGGCGCCGGTATTCCACTGGGTGGCTACATCGCCAGCCGCACCCGTATTAAACAGCAGTGGCTAGCACGCGAATTTCGACACGCAATAATAGCCCTAGGCGCCGGTATTTTGCTTGGCGCTGTTGCCATGGTGCTCGTACCCGAGGCCCTACAGCATCTGCACTTTGCGCCGTGGTCAACACTGTTACTGCTCGGTGGCGGCTTGCTGTTTTATGGTTTAGAACGCTTTTTAGACATACACCGCCACAGCGCGCCACAATTTACTGGGATGCTACTGGATTTCCTTCCAGAATCACTCGCGCTAGGTGGGCTCGCCGCAGCAGGGGCCGACGCTACCGTCTTGCTTGCCCTACTGATCGGACTACAGAACTTGCCCGAAGGGTTTAACGCCTATCAAGAACTCCGCGAAGCCAAATATCCAAGCAATAAGGTACTCATGCTAATGCTTGCTCTCGTGCCACTTGGGCCGGCCGTCGGTTTAGTGGGATACTATTTTCTCGGTGATCTTCCCCAAGCGCTGGGCGCTATTCTATTGGTCGCCAGTGGTGGTATTTTGTACCTGATTTTTCAGGACATAGCGCCCCAAGTACAACTGCGCAAACGCCGCGCGCCACCACTTGCTGCGGTCATTGGTTTTGCTTTGGCCATGTTAGGCAGTATGCTTAGCCATTAATGATGAATAAGCGGACGCGCGCGTTTTTCAACGCGGAGCGGCTCGCGAGAAATCCCGCAATTATCTGTAAATGCAGGGAGCATTATCTTCGGCAATTTGGTCGAACATCAACACGCCACCTCACTCATCACAGAGCCTTATTATGCGCTTGTTTGTACTATTACTGTCCGTTATCACGCTTAGCGCCTGCGGCACCTCGAACTACGATCAATCGCGGGAGTGGCGTCTACAAGAATGCGAAAAAATCCTAGATGATCACGATCGCGGCCAATGTAAAACCAATACACCACACTACAAATAATCGAACCTTCGGGTATCGTCAGCATATGCACGAAGCAATGTTGACAGTGAACAAATAGTGCTAAGCTCTGACCCACAGCTCGCGTTCACGGCTCGCTCTAACATCACACCCTTGAGGGAAAAACATGGCAGAATCTAAATACGACATCGTGGTTTTCGGCGCCAGTAGCTTTGTTGGCGAAATTCTCTGCAATTATCTTGCGGGCTGCAAAGAGGAGCCCGCACTTCGCTGGGCTATCGCCGGACGTTCCGCCAGCAAGCTAGAAGCCGTAAAGGCCAAATTAGGGATCAACGATCTCGAGGTAATCATTGCCGATGCCAGCGACGAAGCTGCCTTGCGCAATTTATGCAGCCAAACCCGCGTCGTTACCACAACCGTCGGCCCCTACGCCTTGTACGGCGAGACCCTAGTTAAAATTTGCGCCGAGACCGGCACTGACTACTGCGACCTCACCGGCGAAGTTCAGTGGATCCGCCAAATGGTCGACCGCTACCACAGCACTGCTAATGCATCTGGCGCACGTATCGTAAACTGCTGTGGTTTCGACTCTATCCCATCAGATCTCGGGGTTTACTATACCCAACAACAGAGCACAGAATTGTTTGGCGAAAACTGCAACAAAATTCAAATGCGCGTTAAAGCCATCAAAGGTGGATTATCTGGCGGTACTTTTGCCAGTTTGATCAATGTCATGAAAGAAGCCTCCGGCAACCCGGCACTGCGTAAAGAAATGGCCGACCCTTATTCACTTTGCCCTGACGAAACCACGAAAACTCGTCAAATAAATCCCGGCCTCGCCCAAAATGATATGGTATCTAACAGCTGGACCATTCCGTTCATTATGGCGGCGATTAACACTCGGGTTGTACAGCGTTCAAATCATTTACTGCCGCAGGCTTACGCCAAACCATTCTTATATGACGAAGCCATGCAAGTCGGCAGTGGCCTCGGTGGTCGGCTCCGCGCATCCGCCATGGGCGGTGGTTTAGCTGGCTTTATGGTGACGGCAAGTTTAAAACCCGGACGCTGGATACTAGAGCGCCTATTACCAGCACCTGGCGAAGGCCCCAGCCCAGAAGACCAAACAAATGGCTACTACGACCTGCGCTTTTACGGCAGCGCCGCCAATGGCAAAAACTTAATATGTAAAGTCACCGGTGATCGCGATCCCGGCTATGGCTCTACAGCGAAGATGCTCGGCCAAGCGAGTATTTGCCTTGCACGGGATATCGACAAAACCGAAGTCAGTGGTGGCCTATTAACCCCGGCCAGTTGCTTTGGCAATGCCCTGATTGAGCGTCTGAAAGCATACGCAGGTTTAAGCTTTAGCGTGATTGAGTAATACACACAAAGTACCCACTACTCAATCCCGAATGCGGCTATCGACGTAGCCGCACCGCGCCCCACACAAGCCCTTGCGCCAATAGAAGCACTGACGTCACAATCAGATAACATAAATCAGAAGTTAAAACGTGAAAGATAGTAAGGGTAACTGGGCGATTTGCCCGAAATGCCAAGGGCGTGGAAACCGAAACCGAAGGCTTCGCAAAAAAGTGCGGCTGCTATATCTGCAGCAATTAGCTGAGTTTGAAACGCTCAAAAGCGAGGGGCCGACGCCTATCCGCCCGCGGGGCCACCTGGAATCCTGCTCGCATTGTGCGGGCTGTGGCTTGATTCCCGCTGCGGCCCCCACAACCCCCGATAAAGAAAACTACCCCCACGTCGCGATAATCGGCGGCGGCATCGGCGGGGTCGCACTCGCGGTAGCGTGTTTACACCGCGGCATTCCATTTACCCTCTACGAGCGGGACGATAGCTTTGATGTACGCTCCCAGGGTTATGGGCTGACCCTACAACAAGCGAGCAAAGCTATCCAAGGGCTCGGCATTTTCACTTTAAAAGAAGGCGTTATTTCAACACGTCACCTTGTACATACAACAGCGGGCAAGGTACTTGGCGAATGGGGGATGCGAAAGTGGACACAGCCCGGTGCAAAAAAAACGGCCAAACGCACCAATGTCCATATCGCCCGGCAATCTTTGCGTCTCGCTCTGCTTGATCAGCTCGGCGGCAACGACGCGGTAAAGTGGGGCCACCAGCTAGTCGATTTAAAAGAGCGCAATGATGGCGCCGTTGCGTTGAGCTTTCAGGTGAACGGCAAGCTGAAGCACGCCGAGGCTGATCTTGTGGTCGGAGCCGACGGTATTCGCAGTGCTGTGCGTGGCTTGCTGATTGGCGAGGAAACACCCTTACGCTATCTCGGTTGTATTGTGATTTTGGGCATTTGTCCTATAGCAGACTTAAACGGCCTTGAAAGTGAATTACTGGATTCGGCAACGGTTTTTCAAACAGCCAACGGCAATGAACGAATCTATATTATGCCCTACGCCGCCGATTCGGTGATGTGGCAGTTAAGCTTTCCCATGCCAGAACACGAGGCTAAGGCGTTGAGTGCCCGGGGTGCGCAAGCGCTTAAAGAAGAGGCCTGCCGAAGAACCCCGTGGCACGCGCCGATCCCACAAGTTTTAGCCGCAACGCAGTTGGCTAAATTATCTGGCTATCCAGTATATGACCGCGAATTACTCACTGCGGAGCAACTGGAGAAAGGCGCCGCGCTGACCCTGATTGGCGATGCTGCGCATCCAATGAGCCCCTTCAAAGGTCAGGGTGCGAATCAAGCACTGCTCGACGCCATTGCGCTTGCAAGAGCAATTGCAAAAGGCTGCGGCGCCTTCACCCAATGGCGTGAAGCCGGGATTAGAAAAAGCGTATTAACCGAGTTTGAGGCCGAGATGTTAACGCGTAGCGCGATAAAAGTGGAAGGTTCTGCGGACGCCGCCGCGTTCCTGCACTCGGATAGTGTACTCCATGAAAGCGATGAACCAAGGGGGCGGACTCAAAGCTAACACCCGTACCCAGATTAGGGAATTTGCATCTATACTGGGCACTAGTAATCAATCCCGTATCACAAAGGTCGACCACGAGAGGCTTTAATCATGACTTGGAATATATTTAGCAAAATACCGTTTCTTTTGGTCGCACTTTTCCTTAGCGCGACGGCGTATGCTGAACCAGCATGGATTGACGTACGCAGCGAAATTGAGCACCGCATAGACAATATTGAGGGCGACCCACGAATCGCTCACACAGAGGTTGTTCAGGAACTCAGTAAATTATTTCCTGACAAGGACACTGAGATCCACTTGTACTGCCGTAGCGGTGGACGCGCTGAAAAAGCAAAGGCTGCATTACTCAACGCGGGATATAACAATGTTTCGAATGCTGGCGGCATTAACGATGCGCGCAAGGCGCGCGGCTTAAACGAATAGAAATGTGAATTGCAACAGAAGATTCTGCAGTCTGAATCCCCCGCAGCAACACCGACGTTACGCCATCAACTGCCGCGCTTTTTCCATCGCCACTCGTGGTTAAAAAGCGTTAGGCTTGGTCATTAACCAAAGGTGCCCGCGTCCCGCTCACTTACCCAAAGGAGTGCTTCGTCTTTTTGCAGAGCAGTAAAATGTTCTATCTCTATATTAGGAAAGACGCGCGTTATTAGTTGTGTACCGCGATTAAACCAGCGCGGTTCACCCACTATCGCCGTACGCGTGAAACGATTTATGTATTTGGCTAAGAACTTAAATTCGCGCAATAAGCCTCGTATGGTAAAGCCGTCGAAATGTTCAAGTTCAATAAAAACACCTAAATACTCTTCGCTCGCAATCTTGTTCTCAACCTCAGCCAGTATTGTTTCAATATCAGTGTGGTTTACCTTGCCGGATACCCTAACACCCACAACGTGAGTAAAAGGAAGCGGTAACAGCTCCAGCATTTTCTATTCCTCCATAAATTAGTTACTGCAAGTATAGGCAAGTTAAAGAGAAAAGCGTTCCTAAATTATTAACTTTCGCAACTAGCCATTCCGCGCAACAGCGCGGTTAATGGTCATTGCGATCACGGCCATCGCGAGGGTCGATTAACGACACCACGTGGATCTCGTCCTCGTGCGCTAGCGCCTGTTCCCCGACGCGTGGGGTATTGACCCTCGTTGCCGGCTCTTCAATTTTACCGGTGTCGTCACGAATAGATTCCTTAAAACCACAGCGCACACATTCCCGAATTTGTTCAAGATCCGAAATTCGGTACATGACTGTTTTGTCCATTTCTGCGCACTTGGGGCAGACTGCGCCAGCAATGAATCGACGTTGATTAAATACGGTGGCCATCGAATTACACTCCTTTACCTGCAGAAATGCCCGCATGACGCAGCAGGGCATCGTTCGCTGGCGCCCGACCCCGGAAGTTCTTAAATAGCACCGCAGCCTCCTCTGAGCCGCCGCGTTCGAGAATTTCCCGGCGGAATTTTTCACCGACCTCGGGGTTCATCACGCCTTGTTCCTCGAACAAAGAAAATGCATCGGCAGACAAAACCTCTGCCCATTTATAACTGTAGTAGCCTGCGGCGTATCCACCAGCAAAAATATGCGAAAAACTATTCTGGAAGCGATTAAATACCGGCGGCTGAAACACGGCCACTCGCTCACGGATTGTTTGCAGCACTGCGTCGACTTCACCTTCACTGCTTATGTCAGCCTGCATATGCAAACTGAAATCAAACAACGAGAACTCAATCTGCCGTAGCATTTGCATTCCAGACTGAAAGTTTTTAGCAGCCAATAGCTTATCGAGCATATCGACAGGTAGCGCTTCACCGCTTTGATAATGTGCGGAAATATCCGGAATCACCGACTTTTCCCAGCACCAGTTTTCTAAAAACTGGCTGGGCAACTCTACGGCGTCCCAGGCCACGCCGCTAATACCCGACACGCTGAGGCAGTCGATTTGGGTGAGCATATGGTGCAGACCGTGACCGAACTCATGGAAGAGGGTGGTCACTTCATTGTGGGTAAGCAAGGACGGGCGCTCGCTGGTTGGCGGTGAAAAATTACACACCAAAAACGCCACGGGTTGCTGCACGGTGCCGTCATCCAAGATGCGACGACCGCGAGCGTTGGCCATCCACGCGCCACCACGCTTGTTGTTGCGGGCGTATAAATCTAAATAAAAGTGCGCCAGCACCTCGCCGCCCCGGGAAATTCGATAACACTGACCGTCTTCGTGCCAGAGATCGACAGCGTCGACGGCTGCAATCTCAATATCAAAAAGCTGACCGCTTATTTTGAATAGGCCGCTGATAACTTTTTCTGCGGGGAAATACGGGCGCAACGCCTCTTGGGAGATTGCGAAAGAGGCTTCTTTTAATTTTTCACTAAAATACGCCACATCCCAAGCTTGTATGTCGCTGACGCCGTGATCAGCAGCAAATACTTGCAACTCAGCGAACTCACGCTCAGCCATCGGTTTACTCGCTACAGCCAGCTCTTCTAAGAACCCAATAACCTGCTGATTCGACTCTGCCATCTTGCTCGCCAAGGAGTAGGCAGCGTAATTACTGAAACCCAATAACTTTGCCTGTTCTTGGCGTAGCTGGAGTATTTCTAGCATCAGCGGGCCGTTATCCCACTTACCCGCTTGGGGACCAAGTGCCGAAGCGCGCGTTACATAAGCCTGATAAAGTTCTTCGCGCAAGGCGCGGTTATCCGCGTATTGCATAATCGGCAAGTAGCTGGGAATGTCCAAACTCAGCCGATAACCGCTATATCCCTTCACACTGGCCGATTCTCGGAGATTATCCAGAACCGTCGCGGGCACGCCGGCCAAATCCTCGGCGGATTCAATATGTTTTTCCCAGCCGTCAGTAGCATCAAGTACATTGTTAGAAAACGCGGTCGACAACTCACTTAAGCGCTGAGCGATGGCCGAAAAGCGCGCTGCATCGTCGCCCTCCAAGGCAACCCCTGAAAGGGTAAAATCGCGGAGCATATGGCGAATGGCCTGTTGGCGCGGGCCATTTAAAACAGTAAATTCTGCGCTGTCAGCCAGTTGTTTTACTCGCTCAAACAACGGCCGATTCTGACCCATTTCGCTGTTATAAGCGGTAAGCAGTGGTAGGCAAGCGCTGTAAGCACTGCGCCAAGCGTCGCCGCTCAACACACTGTGACAATGACTTAGGGGCGCCCAAAAGCGGCCAATTTGGTCGTCGATCTCTTCAAGCGGCGCCATTAAATTCTGCCAGCTCGGCTCCGCCGCGCAGGCCACTACCGCGGCGACACTTTGGCGCGCGGTATTTAGAAGCGCCTCACAATCGGCGGCTAATTGCTGGGGATCGAGACTTGAAAACAACGGTAAACTATTGGCAGTCATAACAACTGAAACCCTGTAATAATGGCAGTTAATACGCCCAGTGTATCAAATCCACTGGCCGCTTAACGCCTGTATTTAAGCCGATACCGCGAATAACGGACGGCGCATAAACCCTAGGGAAGAGATGGAGACAAATTGATGACTTACAAGGCCCAAAATTACGTGCGCCGCTTTGAAGAACACCAGCCCAAACTTGCCGATGGGGTTTTTATTGATCCCAGCGCGGTGGTGATCGGTGATGTTGAAATTGGCGCCGACAGCTCGGTTTGGCCCAATACCACGGTACGCGGCGACATGCACCGCATTCGCATTGGCGCGCGCAGCAGTATTCAAGACAATAGCATTTTACATATTACCCACGCCGGCCCCTACAACCCTGAGGGCTACCCATTGACGATCGGCGACGAGGTGACGGTTGCCCACAGCGTGACCTTACACGGCTGCACTATAGGCAATCGGGTATTAATCGGCATGGGCAGTATTGTGATGGACGGTGCGGTAATTGAAGACGACGTGGTGATTGGGGCCAATTCCCTAGTGCCACCGGGCAAATGCCTAACCAGCGGCTGGCTCTATGTGGGTAGCCCCGCCAAGCCAGTACGTGAACTCAGCGAGGGCGATTTTAAATACTTTAGCTATAGCGCCAACAATTATGCCAAGCTCAAAGACCGCCATATTGCGGAATTGAACCGCGATTAAAATTAGACTGAATTAGGGGTGTTAAAACACCCCAGCGTCGTATGCTAGGTAAGCAATATAGGCAACGTAGATACACAGCAAACCGCCGCCTTCGAGGCGAGTGATGCGTCGCGCCTTGCTCGGGCTGCGCGCCACCAAAAAGAAAATGCCTGTCAGCAATAACATTACGGGGTAATCGCGGCTCATTACGGCTGCGTCTATAGGTCCGGGGGCTAATACGCCGGGAATCGCCATTACGCCAAGCAAGTTGAATAGGTTAGAGCCAACCACATTACCAATGGCAATATCGTGCTCATTCTTGCGCGCTGCCGCAACCGAAGCCGCTAGTTCGGGCAGGCTGGTGCCAATTGCCACTACGGTCAAACCGATAATTAAGTCGCTCAAACCAAAGAAGTGGGCAATATCTACCGCCGACCATACCAGTAAGCGCGCAGAGCCAATCAACAGTACGAGACCAAGTAATAACCAGCCCAAGGCCGCTTTAATCCCCATGTCTTTAGGAATTTCGGCTTCAAACTCTGCTTCAATACTGTCACCACTGCTGTGTTTCGCTTCCCAAAGCTGGCGGACTATCACCGCGGCAAAACCAAACAGCAATATACTGCCGTCCATCAGGCCAAGTTCGCCGTCGCGCAGTAAAAAATAACCAACGAGCATAACGATAATCAGCAGAGGGATTTCCCGGCTAATCAACTTCGACTGCACATTTAAGGGAATAAGCAGAGCGGTAAGACCCAAAATCAGCGCAATATTGGTGATATTGGATCCCAGCGCATTACCCACTGCCAAGCCTGCTTGGCCGTCATTAGAGGCAATAGCCGACACCAGCATTTCCGGCGCAGAGGTACCAATACCAACAACCAAAATACCGATCACCAGAGGCGAAATTCCCAATATATTGGCTGTCGCTGACGCGCCCAGCACAAACCGATCTGCACTCCAAACCAATAACACCAGCCCAACAATCAGGGCTACTACGGTTAACAACATAAACTAAATTCCTAGCCTTTGGGTGTACTTAAGCGGAAAGAGATTGGCGCATCATTTCTATGACCGGCTTGGTGTCCGGGCGCACACCGCGCCAAATACAAAAAGATTCTGCCGCTTGCTCAACTAACATCCCCAAACCATCTGACACCGCCCACGCGGTTTCGCCGGCAGCCCAGCGCATAAACGGTGTGGGGTTAGCGCTGTACATCATGTCGTAGGCGCAGCCATCATTGCTGAGAATATGCGAAGGCAGCGGCGGCAAATCGCCGCTCATGCTCGCGCTAGTGCCGTTAATAATTAAATCAAACTGACCACTGGCGAGATCGGCATAGCTACATCCGGCGATTGAACCCAACTTTTCGAACTGCTGAGCCAATTTTTGCGCTTTATCTACCGTGCGATTGGCAATAAGGATTTGCGACACGCCCTTTTTGAGAAGCGGCCCTAAAATACCTCGCGCGGCGCCGCCAGCACCAAGCACTAGAATGCGCCGCCCTTGTAATTCCCAACCCAGATTATCGTGAATATCTCTGACCAAGCCGACGCCATCGGTATTGTCGCCATAGATACTGCCGTCGTCTTGAATCGCGAGGGTATTCACCGCACCAGCACGGCGGGCGCGGCCACTGAGCTGGTCGGCAAATTCAAAGGCATCTAACTTAAAGGGCACGGTGACATTTAAGCCTTTACCACCATGAGCAAAGAACTGCCCAGCCACCTCTGCAAAGCGACCTAGTTCGACTTTGTGCGCACGGTAATGCAATTTTTGCCCCGTTTGCTCAGCAAAAGCCAGGTGAATCTGCGGCGATTTACTCTGCTTAATGGGGTTCCCATACACCGCATACTGATCTAATTTATCCATAAAAAAGGGTACAACCTTTTATTTTAGGTATCGGATTCCGATATTTCATGCTGCTTGCCCTCATTGTGGGGCCAGCCAATCTCGCACCGGCAAAAACACTGACGTCAGTGCCGCTTCCGGACTATTCTCATCAGGTTGCCAATTATACTCCCATCTCACCAGCGGCGGCAGGGACATCAAAATTGATTCCGTGCGGCCACCACTTTGCAGGCCAAACAAGGTGCCGCGGTCACACACCAAATTAAATTCAACATAGCGGCCGCGACGATAAAGCTGGAAATCACGCTCGCGCTCACCCCAAGCGGTGTCTTTTCGACGCTGAACTATGGGTATATAGGCCGCGGTGTAGGCATTACCAATCGCCTGCATAAACTCAAAGCAGCGCTGAAATCCACCCTCATTAAGGTCGTCGAAGAAAAGGCCACCCACCCCCCGCGCCTCTTGACGATGGGGCATATAGAAATACTCGTCACACCATTTTTTGTAACGTGGATAGACCTCGTCACCAAATGGCGCACAAGCGTCAAACGCCGTCTGGTGCCAATGACGACAATCTTCTTCAACACCGTAGTAAGGGGTTAGATCGAAACCGCCGCCAAACCACCACACCGGCTCTTCACCGGGCTTTTCAGCAACAAAAAAACGCACATTGGCGTGACTGGTCGGCACATGGGGGTTGAGGGGGTGCATCACCAACGACACCCCCATTGCTTGATAACTACGACCCGCTAGCTCCGGCCGATGCGCACTCGCCGTACCCGGCATTGCGTCGCCCTGAACATGGGAGAAATTCACACCGCCTTTTTCAAATACCGCGCCGTCGGTAATCACGCGGCTGCGACCACGGCCCCAATCGTCTTCAACAAATTCAGCTTGGCCATCAACCGCACTTAGCTGCTCACATATACGGTCTTGTAATGACAAAAAAAACTGTTTTACTGCTTCAATATCAATGCCGTGCATTGCTTCTCCCTTGTGACTATTTGCCACACTTAATCAAGCACCACGCAAATACTGCCCGCTAAGGGCGTCGCGAATACCAGTGGGCTGCGCTAAGCCGCCAGTACGACCGGGTAAATAATAATCAATCGCCGAGCGGAAATAACGTTGTGCATCGGCCTGACTCCGCGCGGGCTCAAGCCCAGCAGGGTTCGCCGAAGTCGATACGAGACAGGTATTGGCCGCCTGACATAAGGCTACAGTGAGCGGATGATCACTGACGCGAATCGCCACACTGTGATGATCACCGCGAATCCACTCTGGCGCCCAAGCGAAGTCTGGCACCACCCACGTATTTGGCCCAGGCCAACTGGCCATTACTTTTTCTTGCACCTCTTCCGGCAGCAGCGGCAGAACACCCTGAAACCGCGAGACGTGGTCGGCGACCAACACTAAACCTTTCGCGGGATCTCGCTGTTTTAATTGCAATATCCGCGCCACGGCGGAGGCACTCCAAGGCACACAGGCCAAGCCCCACACGGCTTCAGTGGGGTGAGTGATAACTTTACCGGCACGCAGCAGAGCTGCTGCGCGACGCAGACGATATTGGGCAGGTCGATGCATCATAGATAATCCACAGTATGGGCAATCGCTTGTAATGACCGAAACGGAACGCGGCCAGAGTATACAGGCTTTTAAGGCAAGAATTTTGAATAAATCATGACCGCCGGGCACACCCGCTTAGCGACTACGCTGCCAAGCGCCTCGGAATTGCTCAACCCAGCCTTCGACCTCAAGGTCACTGAGCATGCTCAGCAATTCCGCAATCGGCAAACCTAGGTCTTGCGCTAGGGTATCAATATCAATGGGATCATAGCCAAGCGCGCGGTATACCGGGGAGTCATTCTGAACGTCCAAATCCGAGTATGTGTGGTCCGAGGCCACAGCTCCGCTAGCACCGGTCCCATCAAACCAAGCACTGAGCTCTTCTAAAATATCATCGAGCTGCTCTACCAGTTTGGCGCCCTGCTTAATTAGACTATTACAGCCACGACTCGCGGGATTGTGAATTGAACCAGGAATCGCAAATACCTCGCGATTTTGCTCAAGCGCCTGTCGCGCCGTGATTAAAGAGCCACTGCGCAAGGCCGCCTCCACCACCAACACCCCTAGACTCATTCCGCTAATTATTCGATTTCGGCGCGGAAACTGATGGCGCAGAGGCGGACTCCCTAGCGGCAACTCGCTTATTAACAGGCCCTCATGGGCAATTTTTTCATACAGCGCTACATTGCTCCGGGGGTAGCACTGATCTACACCCGTTCCCAATACCGCGATAGTGGACGCGCCGCCAGTCAGTGCGCCGAGATGCGCGGCACCATCAACCCCTAGCGCCATACCACTAACGACGGTTAAGCCAGCACGGCTCAATGCATTAGCGAAGGCCTGTGCATCGCCGCGGCCAATTCGACTAGGGCGCCGACTGCCCACCACCGCAAATAACGGCTTATTCAGTAGCTCACGCCGACCACGATAATAAAGCAGCGGCGGGCCATCGTAGATTTCTTTCAGTAGGGCGGGGTAGCTGTCGTCGTGCCAACATAGAACATCGACATTGGCCTTGTGCAGCGCTGCAGCAATCTCCTGCTCGGGGGTGTTTCTCGCCAATACCTTTTCTAAGCGATCGAGGTGTTGGCGGCTTAAGTTCAGCGCAGCGAGCTCCACCTGCGCCAGGTCGAAAATATACTGTGGATGGATAACGCTACTAATTAAGCGCCGGAAATTAGTTGGGGGTAGTTTTAGCGTTTGCTGAGTTAACAGCCACAGGCAGGCAAAATGTTCCACTGTCGCATCCTTGCGATCAAAAAAGCGACCTGATGAAACAGGCCGCCGATGTATGTCCCTAAGGGTTTTTAACTTTGTCGCCCACTTTTAGAGGCTCTTCCGCTTTTAACACCAAGGCATAGCTTACCTTTTCAAAGCTGCGGAATACCATGAGTAAGCCGGCGCGCACATCCGGCGCTTTAACCCGCTCATTAGTAACCGGGTCAGTTACCACCACACCCGTGGTGTAAATTGCCATGACATCGCCGGGCACAACCTGATTGCGCTCACCTAAATTCAAGGTCACCACGTCCATGCTACCAATTTGGGTTAAACCACCCTCAACCGCAACAATAAAACCATTGGTATTATCCGCTGGCGCCTTAGGCTCAAACCGTGCGTGCAACTGCCGCACTTCAAGTGGCATAAACCGGTCGGCGCGACGAATCTCTTGAGTACTGCGGTTCAAGGTCAGTGTGGCCACGTCTTTTTCTGTCGCCAATAGGTTCGCCGTCCCGATATCAATGGCTTCAACACCGAGTATTTCGCCTGTTAGCGGATCTTGGTAAACCTGACCCCGGCGATAGATGCCGTAGGTTTCATCGCCGCTGAAATCGCCGCGACCCAACACTTGGTCGCCTGCGCCAGCAACAATATTGCCGCGCTTGCCAGCCAACACATACGGCGCAGCGGCCAATTCGGCATCGGTTACGACTCTACTACGCGTAAGGAAAGGGGCAATAACATCTAGCGGTATCGCTGGGATAGCGTCTTTGATGTCGGAAATGCGCATTTGCGGTGTGAGCTTCACAATACCGTCGTTAGGCCCAGGATTACGCACCAGCACTGGCTTACCGTCGATCCACATCAGTTTTAACACGTCACCGGGGTAAATTAGGTGCGGATTTTTAACCTGCGGGTTGTAATGCCAGAGTTCCGGCCA
>TARA_R110001599_G_scaffold146321_7_pt1 | contig 17809 bp, 15 predicted proteins | sample TARA_R110001599 | Tara Oceans TARA_R110001599 (sample SAMEA4398360) | marine metagenome | biome: Polar Biome; feature: [MES] marine water layer (ENVO:01000295) within the mesopelagic zone...; material: water (ENVO:00002006), including particulate matter (ENVO:01000060) such... | reverse complement strand
GAATGTTACTCGCCTCGAAGCGCGAGTGGTGGGTGCTCGTACCGACCATTTTCTGCGTTCAGATGGGAGTGGAATTCATCGTCTACGCGTCGCCACTTTCGATGGCGCTGGTTATTGCCGCGTCAAAAACGCTCGAGGGGCTCGTTGGTGCGGCACTACTGAGGCACTATTGTTCGCATACACAAACAGCCCTCAGGCGCGCGACATATTTTGTACTTGTCGCAGGCCTTCTGCTGCCAACCGTTTTCGCGGTTGCGCCGGCCTTGATGCGCACAGCAAATACAACAGCAGATTTCCCGGTAGATTTCGCGCAATGGGCATTAGTACAAGCCTCCGGCATAATTATCGTCACTCCCGCTGTCGTGTCGGCCTGGCTTTTCTTTTCGGGTCGGATCGCGCCACCCCGGCGATATGTCGAAGCGTTCGCTCTCGCCGTATTCATAATCGGTATATCCGCCGCCGTGTTTGTATTCGAGATCACAACACATCCGGCGAGCATCTACCTTGTTACGCCGGGCCTGTTCTGGGCGGCCGCAAGGTTCGGCTCCGTTTTTGCAGCGGTTTGCAACGTCGTCGTAGCGACTTTTGCCAGTGTAGGCGCGTTGAATGAAACCGTGTATTTTTCTGCTGTATCCTCGCAGGAGTTCGCCGCCGGGCTTTGCCTCTATCTTCTGGTCAATACCGCTGCAAGCCTGATTCTTGGCGCCAGCACTGACGACAGAAGCTCACGCCTGAAAGAGATTGAACGTGGAAGGCTACAGCTCAGAGAGCTCGCCGTTCGTGCCAACAGAAAAGAAGATGAGTTTCGTGCCGAAACCGCGCGCCTGGTTCACGATAACCTCGGGCAGAATCTGGCTCTGTCGCGGATCAAGCTGGATCTGCTTGAGTCAAAACTGACCAAAGATCTTTCCCACACTGGCATGCTGGAGGAAATGAAAGACATCCTGGACCAGGCTATTGAAACTACCCGGTCGATTACGTCAGGGGTTGCTTCATCCGTGCATCAGGGTGGAAGCTTCCAGAACTCTCTGCAGGAACTACTCCAGGAGTTGATGTCTGAGTATGAGATTGACGCGGTATTCAAATGTGATACCCCGCCCAGCCTTGACAGGGATCATGCTTCCAGCTTGTTTCGGTGTACTCGTGAAATTCTGGTGAACGTGGTCAAGCACGCAGAAGCGTCTACAGTAGAGCTGGAAGTTGAACACAACGGAAGCAGCTTGTGCATTACCATCCGCGACAACGGGCGCGGCCTCAACATCGATTCGCTCCGCAATCGAAAAGCAGCGAGAGGCTACGGTTTACTGAGTTGTGAAAATACACTGGAAAGTCTTGGTGGTCGCCTGGAGATACGTGCGCCGATTGAAGGCGGCACGGAAGTCACGATGAACACGCCATTACACAACGAGGCTGTCGAATGAAAGATATTACCATCGTAGTGGCCGACGACCATCAAATGTTGCGGAGTGCGATTGTGGCCTACCTACACTCGGTTGATGGCTTCAAGGTGGTTGCTGAGGCCGCAAACGGAGAATCCGCCATCACAGAGACCCGGCGCACCAACCCGGACATCCTGGTGATCGACCTCCAGTTACCCAAGATACACGGGTTAACAGCCATAAAGGAAACCCAACGGCTATCCTCGAAACCCGCGGTTATTGTTGTATCCATGCACTCACAAACACACTTCGTCCGGCAGGCATTCGACGCGGGGGCGCGTGCCTATCTGCTCAAGGAAGCTGCCATTGAGGAGCTGCGAGATGCAATCCACACGGTCCTTTCGGGAGAAACATACATGTGCCGGCGCCTCGAGTCGAAGCTCACCGCGCGCAACGAACAGGCCAGACTGAGTACGCGTGAGGAGCAGGTACTGAGGCTCATTGCACTGGGCCACCCAACGCGGGAGATCGCCGAGCAGCTACACCTGAGCGCTAAGACCATAGAATCCCACCGAAAGCATATTATGGACAAACTCGAGCTACGCTCTGTCGCGGAACTTACCCGCCACAGCATACGCGTGGGCTTGATCGATAGCTGACCTCGGTTACGGACGGACAGGTGAGCGCCGGAGAAATTCAGGGAATCCCTGATATCGGGCGGTAGCGAAAAAAACTAGAATCCCCAATACGTACTAGAGTGTCGTCGGACGCCACAAAAAGGCGCTGATCTGGCTTACTAGAAACTGGGTTCGCCGCCTTCAACCGTCCGCGCGCTCCAATCGTGCCTGTATTTCTTGCTCATCGCTGAGTTGCGAGCCTTACTCCGAGCGATCCTCATCCAAAAATAATGCTACAGGGTCGCCCTCCGCAACCTGTGCAGCATCTTACAGGGCCGCCCGAACCACTCCGGTCATCAAAGGAGCGACCCGGGCGCGGTAACACAGTACCGATCGGGGCCGTTGAACCCAACGGCCATGAACAGCAACGCCCACACAAGCGGCAAACGGCGGTTGCGGGAAGTCTCTGGACGAGGTCGCAAACATGCACATTTTGCTTAAATGGTGACGGAGAAATGAACAGTTTGCATGAGCACAAGTACATTGGCCAGGCTGACCATTGCGAAGCCGGGCGAGTAATCGATGTCTGTGATCCCCACGAGTACATTTTCATACTCGATGATGACCGGGATGTCGCCTTGACCCTCGCGCGCCTGGCGGATGCATCGGGACTCTCAGCGAAAATGTTTACACAAGCAACTGAGTTCCTTCACGCGATTGAGCGTGATCGTCCAGAGTATATCGCCATTGACTTGATAATGCCGGGTATGGACGGCGTGGAAGTGCTGCGACGACTCCCCGAAGTGAGTTGCGAGGCAAAGGTCATTCTCGTAAGCGGCCTCGATGAGCGCCTGCTTGATGCCGCCGCGCTTGCGGCAGAAGAACATGGCCTGCGCATCATTGGAAAATTGACGAAGCCCTATCGAAAGGAGCAGCTCAATGCGCTGCTAACGAATAGAACAAGTCAGGGCGCCATGCTGGAGAGCAAAGCGGTACATCAAGGACTACCGATAAAACACCGTGATATCGTGGACGGCATTCGCAACCGCGAATTCATCCTGGTCTACCAGCCAAAGATCGACTGCAAATCCGGGAATATCAGAGGTTTCGAAACACTCGTCCGCTGGCGCCATCCAACCCATGGCCTGCTACTGCCGGACCGATTCCTTCATGTCGCCGAAGAATGTCACCTGATGGACTATCTGACAGGTTATATCTTCACAAACGCGCTAGCCTGGTACAAATCCCACGAGCAACTGTGGGATCAGTGCGGTGGCGATGTGCGAATCTCTATCAATATATCAGCCAGGAACCTGCGCAATATAGACTTCGCTGACAGACTCGCGGCGTACTGTGCCAAAGCCGGTGTTTCCACATCGCGTGTCATCCTTGAGCTAACCGAAACCAGCGCCATGGAGGACCCAACGACTTCGCTGGAGCTTATGACACGCCTGCGCATGAAGGGGTTTCTCCTCTCCATGGATGACTTCGGCACTGGCTACTCCTCAATGGCGCAGCTTGTCCGTTTGCCCTTTTCCGAAATCAAGGTCGACAAATCCTTCGTCATAGCTTCCGGGCGGTCTGCGGAAGCGAGAATGGTTGTGCAATCCGTTATCGAACTTGGCAAAAACCTCGGATTACAGACAACCGCCGAAGGCGTTGAAGACCAGAAAGCAATGGAGTTTGTCAGCGGGTTGAACTGCAATCTCGTGCAAGGCTATTACATAGCGAAGCCGATGGAAGGCGACCATATTCCCGCCTGGGTCGAAGCATGGTCCCGGCGCCTACCACCTGAAACACATGCCGGCGCGCCTTCACAAATTTCTTCCCAGGCGCGAAGCGAGAAAGAAGTACGGGCAGCTCGCAGGCTCAGAAAGATCGTAGACGGTATGGACACGGTCTTCTTGACCATCGATCACGGGCATCGGCTGACATTCGTAAATTCCGACTTTACACAATTGTTCGGCAACGTCAGCGAGAGCTACGTCGGCAAACACCTGTGGGATGCTATTCCAGTCTCGCAGGAATCCAGGCTAAGGCGCAAGCTGGAAGCTTCTTCAGAACAGGATGCTCCGATCTGCTTTCAGGAATATCTGGATCCAATCGGAATTTGGATTGCCGGCTCAGCACACACAATCGACGATGGCATGGCCATACACTTCCGTGACGTCACACAGGAACACACAAATATTGAAACGCTGCGATTGCTCGAGGCAGCAACATCGCGGATCAATGATGTTCTCCTGATTACCGAAGCAAATCCTATCGATGCGCCGGCCGGCCCAAGAATACTTTTTGTCAACGACGCTTTTGTGCGAATAACCGGGTATACACGCGAAGAAGTTCTTGGAAGTACGCCACGGATACTGCAGGGAGAGCTATCGGACCGCGCGGAGCTCCGTCGCATTCGCCGTGCACTTGAGAATTTTTCCCCAGTGCGCAGCGAGATCGTTAACTATACGAAGTCTGGATCGCCTGTGTGGTTTGAAATGGACATAGTGCCACTGGCGGACAATTCCGGACACTTCACTCACTTTGTCTCTGTACAGCGTGACATCTCCGACCGTAAGGAGGCCGAAGAAACGCTTCGAAAGAGTGAAGAGCGTTTTCAAATGCTGGCCTCTGCCACCCAGGACGTCGTAAGAGACGTGGATCTGGTTTCGGACATCGTCTGGTGGAACGAACAGGGCGTGAAATTGATGGAACTCGAAACAGGTAACCTGACTCGCGAAGCGGAATGGATAGCACGCATTCACTGCGACGATAAGGATCGGGTACTGTCCAGCTACCACGAATTCCTGTCAGACGAACAGACTCGCTGGAAATGTGACTACCGGTTCAAGGGCTCGAACGATAAATGGCTATCAGTCGTTGATCGCGGCTATCTTATTCGCAATGCGGATGGACAGCCAATCAGAGCACTTATCAGCATGGCAGACCTGACAGAGAGAAATGAACTCGCCGCGCATCTACGCCAATCACAAAAGCTCGAAGCAGTTGGCCAACTCACTGGCGGTGTCGCTCATGACTTCAATAATCTGCTGACGGTGATACTCGGCAACTCTGAGCTCCTCGTGGAATACCTGCAGGAAAAGGAGGACCATCAGTCCTGCGCGTTCGCGGAAATGATTGTCTCTGCAGCAGAGCGTGGTAGCGAGATGGTTGCACGACTTCTCGCGTTTGCTCGAAAACAACCTCTGGAGCCTCAGGTCATAAGCGTTGAAGACATGCTCAGCTCCATGAACATGCTCCTGCGCCGCTCCGTTGAGGAGAACATCCAGCTAGAGATCGTAACGCATGATGACCTCTGGCTTGCCAACGCCGACCCCGCACAGCTCGAGTCCGCCCTGCTAAACCTCGTGGTCAACGCGAGAGACTCCATTCAGGGGGAAGGCAGAATCACAATCGAAACGTCCAACGAGGTGCTCGACGAGGAATACGCACGTCTGAACAAGGAGGTGACGAGTGGTTGCTACGTGAAAATCTCCGTCGCCGATACGGGCTCAGGCATGCATGAGGAGGTAATAAGCAAGGTTTTCGAGCCCTTCTTTACCACCAAAATCGTTGGCAAGGGCAGCGGGCTGGGGCTGAGCATGGTGTACGGGTTCATCAAGCAGACAGGCGGTCACATCACCATCGACTCAGAGCCCGGAAAAGGAACAACCATATCTCTATACGTACCGCGAGCCACAAGCAGTATGACACTGCCGGAGTCACTTGAAGACCAGAACGACATTGCAACGAGTGGTGACGAGTGCATTCTGATTGTTGAAGACGACGATCTGGTCAGAGAGCACGCAATCAATCTGATTACATCCATGGGCTACCGCGTACGGAGTGCAAGATCCGGCGAGGAGGCTCTCGCCATGCTGAACGACGACCCGGATATAAATGCGGTGTTCTCGGATATGGTAATGCCAGGAGGCATGGGCGGTGACCGACTGGCCGAGATCGCGCAGCGAGAGAGGCCGGGCATCAAGGTGCTTCTCACCTCCGGTTATACGGAAAAGTTTTTCATCGCTCCCGGGGCGGTGGAAATCCTTGCAAAACCTTATAGACGCTGTGATTTGGCTAAACGGTTGCGTGATGTGCTCGACAACCAAAAGACAGATTGATCAGCAACCCGCTGTTGTTGGCACTAGATCCACTACCTACAGGTTTCAGAACAATGAAGACAAAACTACTGTTTGTTGACGATGAAGAAAGTTTGCTGGTTTTCTATCGCAACGTATTCGCCGCAGAAAGTGAGGTCGTTACTGCAACAAGCGCAGCTGAAGCGTTCGACATATTGCGCGAGGACGACAGCTTTTCCGTGGTCACAAGCGACCTCAACATGCCTGAAATCGACGGGTTGGATTTCCTGAAGAAACTGAAGGAACTGTCCCCACACTCAGTGCGGATGATGCTGACCGGATATGCGAGCAAGGACACAGCTATCGCGGCGGTTAACGAGGCGGACGTGTTCAAGCTGCTTACCAAGCCGATTTCTCTTTCCGAGCTCAAGAAAGCCATGAGGGATGCTGAACGCAAGTTCGAAATTGATAGGGCCGAGCGCGTACTCCTCGAGAATACCGTGAATGGCAGCGTCAGTATTCTCGTTGAAGTCCTGGCAATGGCTAACCCAGTCGTGTTTGGCCGAGCTACTGAGCGGCGACGAATTGCAACCAGGATATGTCAGGCTCTTGGAATGACCGACACCTGGGAAGCAGAAACAGCCGCCCTGCTGGGCAATATAGGCATGTTGTCTTTACCCCAGGATGTGATGAGCAGGATAACCCAGGGCGCCGCCCCCCTGGAAAGCGATATGGCGCATATTCACAACCAGGTCGATGTTGGCGCCAACCTCGTCAGGCAAGTCCCGCGGCTGGATTGTGTCGCAGAAGCCATTGCGCTGCAGTACAAGAATTTCGACGGGTCCGGCTACCCTGAACACCAACGGATTCATGGCGCAGCAATTCCACTGGGTGCGAGGATTCTCCGGCTGATCAATGAGCAGGAGATGCTCTTCTCCCAGGGACATGAAGGCGCACAGGTCCTTGAGATGCTCAGAGCAAACACGAGCCATTTTGATGGGAAAGTGCTTGCGGCACTTGAGACAGTCAACGAGGAAGATGAAGAACATCAAACCATCACAAACGTGAGCCTGGACGTGCTGCCTGAGGGCGCTGAGCTAGCGCATGATATCTACAACATCGACGATGTTCTGCTTGTAAGGGCTGGAGTGGTAGTTTCGGACTACTTGCTGCAGCGTTTGCGAAACTTTGCTCATGAAGGCTTGATCCCGGATAACGCCTTTATAAGGCGACAGAGTGCCAGCAGCTAAGCTGCGGAATCAGTTTCTGCATTGCGGCGACCTAAGGCGTTACTCCACTCTCACGTTTGCTGCACGCAGGACAGATGGTGTGCGTCACAGGTGTTGCGTCGGCGACGAAATCGTGAAGAGGCACCCAGCTCTCGGGCGAGGAGGAATCACTCACCCTGACTTCACGACACCAGGCACAAATCGGGACAAGTGACTGCAAAGACTGCATCTCAATTCGGTAGCGGCGCAGTTCGAGCTGAGCAACCACGGCGTCGCGCAGGACTTCCAGAGACCGCCGCTGCACGTCCGTCAATTGGCGCGGTACGCGATCAATAACGCATAACGTTCCAAGCGTAGCCCCGCTCGCCATTTCAAGCGGCGCACCGGCATAGAAGCGAATACCCGGGTCATTAACCACAAGTGGATTGTTGCGGAAGCGCTCGTCCTGAGTTGCATCTTCAACAACAAGAAGGTCACGCCTGTCGAGTGCATGAGCGCAGAATGCATGCTCACGAGGAGTTTCTGTCGCAGAAAGGCCCACGCGGGACTTAAACCACTGGCGAGAGTCATCCACCAAACTGATGAGACTGATGGGCGCCTCACAGATTGTCGACGCTATCTCTGTCAGGCTATCAAAAACTCTCTCGGCAGACGTATCCATAACGCGATACAAAAGCAGTTCCCTGAGACGTTGGCTTTCATCCACGGATTTCATTGACTTGCACCTCCGGACCCTATTCTACAAAATTCGCGTTCGAATCGCGAAGGCCAACTGGTACAAAAAGCACGTTTCTTAGAAGAGTTCTGCATTCAGCCACATATGCGCTGCTATCGCGGCGACATAGCCGACCACGATAACGGGTGTCCAACGCAGGTGCGACACAAGGGTGTAATATCCCCGCGCCTGCCCCATCAGCGCAACACCCGCCGCTGAACCGATCGACAGCATGGAGCCACCGACACCTGCCGTGAGCGTAACCAGCAGCCACTGCCCATGAGACATTTCAGGCTCCATGGAAAGAACTGCAAACATCACCGGAATATTGTCTACAACGGCCGAGATAATACCGACCGCAACATTGGCTCCGGTTATGCTCCAACCCGTGTAGAGAACTTGCGACACCTCAGCGAGGTAGCCGATATAGCCAAGGCCACCTACGCTAAGCACTACGCCGTAGAAGAACAGAAGTGTGTCCCATTCGGTCCGGGCCATCGGATTGAACACGTCGAACGGCACGGCCTTGTCGAGCCTCTCCAGCAAACGTGTGTTCTTCTGTGCCTCAGCCCATGCCCGCTCTTTTGCAACACCGCGCTTGAAACTGAGGCGCAGGTAGTAGCCCAGCAACTGAAGGTAGGCGAGGCCCATCATCATGCCGACCACGGCCGGAAGATGCAGGAAGTTGTGCCCCACTACGGCGGTGGTAATCGTGAGAAGAAAAAGCGCCACGGTCCGGCGGGCGCCCCGTTTCATGACGATTGGCTCGATCGCGTCCTGCGGTGGCTCCCGGGGGATGGCAAAGCTCATTATCACGGCCGGTACCAGAAAATTAACGGCGGACGGAATGAACAGCCTGAAGAACTCGGTGAATTCAATCATGCCCTTTTGCCACACCATAAGCGTGGTAATGTCGCCGAATGGCGAAAAGGCGCCGCCTGCATTGGCCGCCACCACGATGTTGATGCAACCCAGGCTGATGAAACGCGGGCTCTTTTCCCCCACCTTCAGCAGCACCGCGCACATCAGCAGGGCGGTTGTGAGGTTGTCAGCCACGGGGGATATAAAGAATGCCAGCACGCCAGTAATCCAGAAAAGACTCAAGTAACTGAACCCTTTGCTGACCAGCCAGCTGCGGAGCGCATCGAATAACTGGCGCTCCTCCATGGCGTTGATATAGGTCATCGCCACCAGCAGAAACAACAACAGCTCTGAGTATTCCAGCAGGTTGTGCTGAAGGGCGGCATTGGCGCTTTCCGTATCGCCTTTCAGCGCCGCAAAGCCTGCCACGAGGAACCAGATAAGGCCCGCTGCCAGCAGCACCGGTTTACACTTGCGCAAGTGCAGCTTCTCTTCGAGCATAACGAAGATATAGGCGACTGTAAAAATAGCCAGGGCCAGGTACCCTACCGGGTGCCGTGTGAACCCTCCGATAGTGGATTCGGCGGCAGTGGCAAGGGCGCTGCATGCCACAAGGATGAGCGCCAACAGACTACCCACCACAGTTCGACCCACACTACTGCAGACAACAGACCGCCGGACGCGCGACTGGGCACGTCGACTGCGCGAATGACACATTTTCATCATGATTCCTGACTCGAATACGGTTTACGGTGTACGGTAGGGCGAGGCCCGAAGTGTGCGCATCTGAACACAGTCAATGCCTGCCTGAATTGACCTATGTCGCCTAAACCGCATTCATTTTCAATCTATTGATGACACTCGCCGCCGCCTGTGCGAAAACAGTAACGATTGGCGAGCGGGCACCTTGGCAGCCTCCCTGTGTTCAGGTTCGGGCCCTCGAAACCGCTCCGCAATCTGGTCACACGCTGTCGATAAACCAGCAAAAAGGCGCGCTGATGACCTCAATACACCCGGTTGGAGAAAGCGAGGTTTCACATGAGTACCACCCACTATCTTGTCGTATATGACCCCACACAAGAACAGCAGCCCGCACTGTCACGAATGATCGACATTGCCGAAAATACCGATACCGAACTGCGGGTGTACTGCTGCATTCACCGGGAACTACCGCGAGGTGAAGGCCAGGACGCCGAGATTGAAAAGCGAATTGCCGGACAAGAGCATGTTTTGACGGCCGCCGTTCAACCACTGCGAGATAAGGGCATACCCGTAGCCATTGAGGTTGAGTGGCAGAAAGACTGGTATCGTGCAGTAGTCAACGCCGCCGAGCGGCACAACGTGGATGGCGTGGTGAAATCCTCCCACCGGCACTCTACCGCACAGCGCCGTCTGAAGAGGACATCGGACTGGACGCTCATACGTGAGTGCAGTTGTCCGGTACTGCTGGTCAAGGGCGATGGGAGCAACAAGGCGGACATCATTCTGGCTGCCCTGGATACGCGCGGTGATCAAGACGCCTATCGCACGCTGAACCAGAAGATACTGGATATGTGCCGGGAGTTTTTCGAACAGACTGACACCGAAGTGCATTATATCAGCGCCTACAAAGACCTCGCGACCCGTCCTGACAGGGGCTCCTTGATACGCGCCTGCGACGTGCCGGCTGAGCGCGTGCACATCGTGATGGATGAGCCGCACGACGCCATTATCAAAACGGCCAGCGAAATCAACGCGGGTATGGTGGTGATGGGCACATCGGCCCGCTCAGGTCTTTCGGCGATGTTGAACAACAATGCCGCCGAAAAGGTGCTTGACGAGCTGGAGTGTGACTTGCTGGTAATGCCATAAACTGCATCCGGCATAGTCAGCGGGCTCGGTGCCAACGGGCTTTCGCCTCGACTCAGGCAACTCAGACCTGAGTCGTTGCAATGCTGATTATACCCGCTGCAACCACTCACTGAGGCTGCGCCCGATATCCTCAATTTCCTCCATGCACACTTCGTGTTGCATGGGGTAGCTGCGGTACCGTGGCGCGAAGCCCATGCTTTGCAGGATCTGGCTCGCGGTGTGGCCCATTGTTTCCGGCACCATGGGATCCCGGGTGCCATGGAAAATCTCAATGGGCAGCGCCTTGTTTGCGTCCGAGAGCCTCACCTCTCTGGCGGTGGCGAAGTAGGTAGACAGCGCCAGTAATCCGCCCAGCGGTTGTGCATAGGACAGCGCCGTATGATAGGCGACAGCACCTCCCTGACTGAAACCGGCAAGCACGATCCGCTCACTCGCGATACCTGCATCCAGTTCTCGCTGAATCAATTCCCGAACGGAAGCGGACGATGATTCTATCTGCTCCAGGTCAATCTCGCGCTCTATCGACATGGCGAATATGTCGTACCACGCCGGCATCACCATTCCACCATTGATTGTAATGGGTATCTCAGGGGCATGCGGGAAAACAAAACGTACACCGTGACCGTTCGGTAATCCCAGATGGGGCACCACCGGAACGAAATCGTGACCGCTGGCCCCTAACCCATGCAGCCATATCACCGCCGCATCGGCACTACCATTGGGTTCCATAATTTCACACTTGAGCAAGGCCCGCCCTCCTGTATGCAAATTTCCGCACAGAATATCACGGCTAACTGGTGCGCCCCAGAACAGGGGGTACTCCATAGCGCTGCACTGACGACGCCGGCGAGGGGCCGCTACGGCGCCTGGCAATGGCGATTTCTGCCTTCTTGCTTGGCCCTGTACAATGCCTTGTCTGCCCGCCTCATCAGGGCATCCGCTGTGGGTAGGCGAATCGACCCGATATCAGGCACCAGCGTTACCCCGCCGGTGCTCACCGTTATGGCTACCCGCAAACCTTCCAGGCGACTGACCAGCTGTGCCAGTCGCCTTGCCACGGCGCAACACCCGCTGGCATCGGTATGTGGCAATAGCAGCACAAACTCTTCCCCGCCCAGTCGAGCGACGGTGTCGTTCGTCCGCGAAACGTCACTGAGAGCGGCGGCGAGTGCGCGCAGGGCCTGATCGCCTTCCGGGTGGCCATGGGTATCGTTATAGCGTTTGAAGTGGTCCACATCGACGATCAACAGCGATAGCGGATCCCCGGTTCGCTTGCTGCGGGACAACTCTTCATGCAATCGCTCCTCCAGCGCGCGTCGATTGTTGAGTTGGGTCAGAGGGTCCGTTGTGGATAGCTGCTCCAGACGGTCATTCAGCGCTTCCAGCTGTTTCTGTCGTTGCTGTAACTCGGCCTCGGCACGCTTCTGGGCGCTGATGTCCTGAATCTGGGAAACAAAATACTCCGGCTTGCCGTTTTCGTCGCGGACCATGGAAACACTCAACAGAGCCCAGATTTCCTGCCGGTTCTTGTTAAAATATCGCTTTTCCATCCGGTAGGTGTCGCGTTCCCCCGACAGCATTTCACGCAGTAATCCCAGATCTTTGTCGAGATCATCCGGGTGGGTGAGTGTCTGGAAGTCATTGGTAAGCAGTTCGGTTTCGCTGTACCCCAGAAGTTCAATAGCCGCATTGTTGACACGCAGCCAGCGGCCTTCCAGGCTTACCAGGGCCATGCCGATCGCAGCATGCTCGAACGCACTCTCGAACAGTTCTGTATTCTCACGCAGTTGGCTTATGGCAGTCTGTCGCTCACGGTCCAGCTGGTCCTGTTCGATGATCTGGCCGATCCGACCGGCCATCAATTCAACGAGTTCGACGTCAGTTTCGTCAAAGGGGAATTTGCGCGCTTGGGGCGAGGAGAAATTCAAGGTTCCGTAGATCTCTCCGTTAACCCGGATAGGGGTCGCAAGATACGCCTCCAGTTGCATCTCCCTGTAGGCCGGATGCCCGCACAGTGCGGCGTCCAGTCCGGCGTGGGACACTGCCACAGTCATATCCCTGTCGACGACCACAGAGCAATAGGTATCGCCCAGCGCCATGGCATCGCCGGAAGCGAGATTCATGGTTTCGGGTTCGACGGCGAGGATGACGTACTGCCCGTCACTGATGCGACTAACGATACCGGTAGGCATGTCAAAAAAGCGTGTACCTGTTCTCAGGTAGTCAGAGTAGAGCTTCGCATAGGAATCATAATGACCCAGATTAAGTCGGTGAAGCTCCCTGAACCGGCTTGTCAGGTCATCGATCTTGCTGGTCTGGGTATCTGTCATGGAGGGGCGCTATTCTTGTCTCGTGGGGAGGATTCTAAAGGGGCGAAAGTTACACAAGAGCCAGACCCTGCACAAGCGCATCCCACAGCCGTGCTCACGGGAACGGCCCGTCTGCTGTGTCGTCCCGACCTGCGGGTCGGCTCATGTACGCGGTGCCGCCCCTGTGACGCTTGCACCGGGTTTACCACGCCGATCTGGACTTCGACGTGACCACCGGATCTCGCTTCCATCCGTTGGAAATCCTTCTGTCTATGCTCATCAAATTCCGCGCCATCTTGGGACTTGATGCGCCCGCAGCTGGAGTCGTTATCTTCGAAGTGAGCTCAATGCCCTGGCGATGTTCTACTCGACGCCACCTAGTTTGGTCACCGTATGGCCGTAGGCGGCGAGCTCGCAGCGGCGGCGCACTCAGTGACTGTTTGTCGACCCAGAGCAGTGATTACGCTCGGGATTCAATCAGAACGCATGCAAAGGAGAGCTACCATGCCGCTAGTACAAGTACAGGTCATAAAGGATGTTTTCAACGAAGGGCACAAGCGCGAGATCATCGAGAAAATTACCGACGTGATGGTGAGCATTGAGGGTAAGGCACTACGCAGCGTCACCTGGGTCAATATAGTGGAAATCGATAGTGGTAGCTGGGGCATTGGTGGAGAGGCACTCACCACGGAAGCAGTGCGAACGATGCAGGGTGCCGGCTAACCAGATTATCAACCAAGCTCCCGGCAATCTGGCCCTTAAAAGTCGAAAACCCTTTCACGCCCCTTCCGGTGTGCGATCGCGAGCTGGATCGCAAAGCGTGACTGGTTTGCAGGCGAACTCGTCGCGCTAAAACGGCCGGTTGGTCAGCAGCAAAAAAACTTACATACAAGTATTTTAAGATGGTGCATCACCACGCCACCTATTTGACAAGCGTTATTGTTTCCCTGATTTCGTGCGCGGCCGGTGCCTGAGATTTTCCTCTTGGAGCGCTATAAACAGCTTCGAATTTATACATGCAATCTTTACTACGCGGGTCGCCAATAATGACATCAATCGAAAGTGCGCTACTATATTTACATCCGACCCTCATACCTTCAGGTTGCGTGTTTTTGCAATATTCGTTAATACGCGCTTTGATAGTATCTTTATATGTCCAACCTTCCCAGCTTCTGCTTTCGTCATAGGCTTGTAAAGAGGCAGGCGCTTCTGTGTAGTATCTATAAGAAAATGTTCTTGGATTACCGGCCTTGTCAAATGTCAGTTTGGCGGCCTTATCGCCAACCTTATGCAGAAAACCTTGGTCATTTGTAGCATAAGTCAGCATTTGCCTTTTTTGGGCGGCACAAGGCATCTTCGATCTTTGCTTACAGGTAATGTCGTGAAGCCCTAATTGCTGCAGCGTATTCGTAATCTCCCCAATGCTTTGGTCCAGTGAAATGCCTTCAATCTTTTTATAACACTGCGGATTGACGGCAAATGCACTCAACGAAAATGTTGTGATAGAAAAAATAGCTAATGCAATTGCTGCAAATTTTGGGGGGAATAATGTTGACACGTCAAACTCCTCTTCTAGATTTTTGTCTTTGACTCCGTTAATAGTTGATGCACACGGTAATACCATGCTCAGTAGTTTTTCCCAATCACTCGAAAAACTGACGAATTAACGCCGGTTGCCTCTCTTCCCAGGTTGATATATTCATATTTGTTAATTATGAATACCCGGAGAGCGATATGGCAACGACAAGTCTTAGCCTTGGCGAGCACTGGGAAGTTTACATCAAGAATGAGATTGCCAGTAGGGCGTTACGGCTCCGCCAGTGAAGTTGTCCGGGATGCCCTGCGCGCAATGGAAGAGCGCAAAAGCAAACTTGACGCATTACGAAGTCATTTGGCCCAGGGCGCTGACCAGGCCAGAGCCAGAGCCAGAGCCAGTGAGTTCATAGATAATTTCACAATGGACACACTGATCAACGGTCTGGATAACGAAGCCTGATGCCCGGATTAAGAGTCACCCCGAGGGCTCAGGATGACTGGAGAAACATCAACCGATATATAGAGCGGCAATAGGGTAAACGCCAACGTAATACTTACCTGAAAGCACTCGAAAAACACTTTGGCTGTTTAGCCGAGAGCCCGCAACTGGGCAAACACCGCACCGATGTGGCTGAAGGCTATTACAGCTTTCCACAGGGCGAGCATGTTGTCTTCTATCTGATTGGAGGTGAAGGCATTGATATTATCGGTATCCCGCACAAGGAGATGGATATCATCACTTATTTTCTAGCTGGTCGAATAATCAGATACAAGGTGAAATGCCTGCTGTTGCCAGCCAGTGCCAGACATTCCCTGGCAGTGCCGGTTACTCCCACTCTATTATCAACGAACACTTTTTATCTCTTGTATTCAATGACTTACTTTCCTGATAGACGGCGACACCATGACAAATACCATGCTCAGATATTTCTCTAAACTATTACCCCTGGATCACCTACCAACCCTCTGGCACCGAGGGATTCGAACCCTGAGCCATGCTATTTTACGCCTCGCCATGCCTCCTAATGCCTTGTAAATCAGAGAGTTAAAAAATGAGCGCGGCATTAGGGGGCATCAAAAGGCGTGAGGGTGGTCCCATGGTGGTCCCAAAATCCAGGCTGCTACGTCATGGTGATATCTGACACAGCCATTCTCGAGCAACGATCACTGGAATAGCGACATGCTATTGAGTGCCAAATTTTTTCCGACCTGCTGGCCACTACCGATAAGCCTTATCCAATTCGACGGCAAGTGCCGCCAACCGCTTATCCCGCGTCCAAATTTTTGCTGGAACGCCCAGAAACGTTGACGAAAGCAGGTGCGCATCTATATACCCTACTCCGCGCCCCATCAATTGGTGTTGTTCAATAAAAAATAATACTTCCTCATCTGTCGCCGTCGCCACCTTCGGAAGATCCGCCAGCAACGCTAGAACTTCCGCTCGATTACTCAAATTACCACAGGCCAACTCACCGATAACGAATGGGTGGGCTAGTACTTGAGTATTCTCCAGCAAGTGCGCCAGCATTTTATCGCCAGACCGCAGATGGTCAATCCAGACCGATGTATCGACTAAAATCATGTACGTCTACGGGGCACAGACTTTAGTTCCGGATCAGTAGCGCCTAGCTTCGCTAGTCGACGCGAACTTTCACGCTCGATAAGAGCCTTGAGACCTTCGCGTACCAGGGCCGCTTTTTCAACTACCCCGGTAATCCGCTGTGCCTCGGACATTAACTGGTCGTCGATAGTAACTGTGGTTCTCATCATTTCTTCTCCGATGCTAGACACACATCATCGAATTCTACACCATTTGATGCTATTTTTGATGCCTGTGCATGGCGAAATACAAATTCAACAATAGTATCAGAAGGTTAGCTTTTGCCGCTTTCACCGATCACTATTCCGCTCAGACGACATGAGAGACGTCATTTACCTACGTGTTCAAATGCTCATCACTCTGGCTAAGCTGCTGCGGCCACGCGGCAGCCGAACAGTCATTGCTGAAAACCTGATTCTAAAACAACATCTGATCATCCACAGACGGTCCAGACAAAGAGTACCCAATCTATCAACACAGGATCGTGCCCTTCTCGGCTTTTGCTCGCTGTTTTTGAATCCCCGCCGCAACCCTCGATACGGCTGTCCCCGAATCGCCCAGCCAATCAGCTTGGTCTTTGGTTCGGAGCTTGATAAAGACACGGTACGGGGTGTTCTGGCAGCTCACTGCTAGCCTGACACCGACAACCAAGGCCCTTCCTGGCTAACTACCATCGGCCACGCCAAGGACAGCCTGTGGAGCCGCGACGCCGGACCGGTGTCATACCAGTACGCGCTTGGTCGATGACCATTACGGCAAGTGGATCTCCGCAGATGCGACCGGGTTGGCGCAATTTGTGTCGGAGCGATTGGGAATTACTGAGCGTGTGGTCCGAAAATGGTCCCATGGCGGCAGAAAAAAGAAATTAATTCAATAAAATCAGAGGGGTATGGCGGAGAGCGAGGGATTCGAACCCTGAGCCATGCTATTTTACGCCTCGTCATGGACAGCAGTTCGCTAGGCCGTCGCTGTCTTCGCCGCAGCCTTGCGCCTGGCTTTTGACTTGCCGCCTTTTACAGCAACCAGGCCTTCAGCAGTCACCTGCTTGGTCGGTGTCCATTGCTCCAATTCAGCCTGACATCTTGCCAGTGTGTGATTGGTTTGCATCGCCATCCAACTCTCCGCCGAGCGCCCCAGCACCTTGCTCACCTTCACCGCCAGGGCCGGCGACAAGTCGATCTTTTCATGAACCAGACGGCTCAAGGCGGACTCTGACACTTCCAGCGCATCCGCCAATTCGGTGGCCGTGAGGCCCAGCTCATCTATATAGTTACGCTTGATGAAACCGCCTGGGTGTACTGTAATTTTAGCCATCAGTGATAATCCTCATAATCCACGACAAACGCATCGCCGTTCTCAAACTCGAAAGTCATTCGCCAGTTGCCGCTGACCTAGATAGCGTGCCGACCTTTATCCTTCCCCTTTAAAGGGTGCAGGCGCCACCCCGGTAGATCCATATCCGCAATGTCCTTAGCGGAGTCCAAGGCGGCCATCTGGTCGCGTCACTTGTCCGCATGGTCAGAATTAATGCCCCGGGTATCGTTGCCACCGCTGTTGAAGAATTTGTTCAGCCCTTTGTGCCTGATGCTCTTGATCAATTCCCAGTTTTCCTTCTGAGTTCGCGGTTAATGTATAGAAA
>TARA_R110001599_G_scaffold59294_9_pt1 | contig 17811 bp, 17 predicted proteins | sample TARA_R110001599 | Tara Oceans TARA_R110001599 (sample SAMEA4398360) | marine metagenome | biome: Polar Biome; feature: [MES] marine water layer (ENVO:01000295) within the mesopelagic zone...; material: water (ENVO:00002006), including particulate matter (ENVO:01000060) such as...... | reverse complement strand
CGCGGCTATATTAAAAGCTATGCCCGGTATTTAGGGCTAGATGAAACACCATTACTAAAAGATTGCGACCGTATTTGTCGTCGCGAAGAAGAAAGTAAAGATCAGAAGCCAACGCGGCCACAAGGCATTGCTAAGGCACCAGGTAACGCACCGTTGATAACCGCTTTAATTGTTTCCTTATTAGTGTGGTGTATTGCGGTCTGGGTATATGGTGGTAAGCCAGAGCCAGAATTAGTCGTAAGTGTTTTGGCGGAACGTTTTGAACCCCTTGCGGAAATTGATATTACGCCTTCTTTGGGTGAGGTTTTATTGGCCACGGGTATCGACTCGCCGAGACTCGATAAACAGGCAAAATCGGCCAGTGCGACCGCTGAGGCCGCAGAAGTGGAATTTGAGCTTTTGGAATCAGTTTGGATCGAGTTGCGCGACGTTCAGAACAGTGTGGTGATGAGCGGTGTGCAGGACAAAGGCGAAAAATTGCGTTTTGATATTCAGGGCCCTGTTACCATTAGCATGGCTTATTGGCCGGCAGTGATTAGCCAATATAACGGCCAAAAAATAGAGTTGAAGAACTTGGTAAATAGTAATGCAGTACGTGTGAAGGTAGGTGAATTATGAAAATGGCCTCTCCGATCAAGCGCCGAATATCGCGACAGATTCATATCGGTAGCGTTGCAGTGGGTGGCGATGCGCCTATTTCAGTGCAGAGCATGACCAATACTGAAACTTGTGACGTTGCGGCGACGGTAGCGCAAATAAAACGTTTAGAAGCGGCGTGTGCCGATATTGTGCGGGTTTCGGTGCCTAGCATGGAAGCTGCGGAAGCGTTCCGCGAAATACGTAAGCAAGTGTCGGTTCCATTGGTCGCCGACATTCACTTTGATCATAAAATTGCGATCAAGGTTGCTGAATACGGCGTAGATTGCCTGCGTATTAATCCCGGTAATATTGGTCGTGAAGACCGTGTGCGCGCGGTTATCGACGCTGCCAAATATCATAATATCCCGATACGCATCGGGGTAAATGCGGGTTCTTTAGAAAAAGAGCTCCAGCGCAAATACGGTGAGCCAACGCCAGAGGCCTTGGTTGAATCCGCTATGCGTCATATCGACATTCTCGACAAATTGAATTTCCAAGACTTTAAACTCAGCGTAAAAGCCTCGGATGTATTTATGGCTGTGGCCGCTTATCGTCAGATTGCGAGCCAAATAGATCAGCCGCTGCACTTGGGCATAACTGAAGCGGGTGGTTTGCGCGGTGGTACAGTTAAATCAGCAGTGGGCTTGGGGCTGCTCCTGATGGACGGCATTGGCGATACGATTCGAGTGTCATTGGCGGCTGACCCCGTTGAAGAAGTAAAAGTTGGCTATGAAATTTTGAAAAGCCTTAAACTGCGCACTAAGGGGATTAATTTTATTGCTTGTCCGAGCTGCTCGCGTCAAAACTTTGATGTGATCAGCACCATGAACGAGCTCGAAGCGCGTCTTGACGATGTCACCATTCCACTCGACGTGGCCGTTATTGGCTGTATTGTGAATGGCCCTGGCGAAGCAAAAGAAGCCGAAATTGGATTGACTGGTGGCACACCCAATAATTTGGTGTACGTGGCTGGCAAACCAGATCATAAAGTGAAGAATGAAGGCTTGGTTGATCATCTTGAAAAATTGATCCGTGAAAAGATCGCGGTTAAAGCCGAGCAGGAAAAAGACCTTATTGCCCGCAGTTAAGGCTTTTTGCACTTAAATAAAGTAGTGCCGCACTAGCGGCAGACAGGAATCAGTTTTGGCACGTATACAATCAATCAGGGGTATGAACGATATTCTGCCCACAGAAACGCCGCTTTGGCAGTATCTGGAAGCAAAAATTCGCGACGTACTCAGCCGTTATGGGTATAGCGAAATACGCTTCCCCATAGTTGAGCACACTGAATTATTCAAACGCTCTATTGGTGAAGTCACCGATATTGTTGAAAAAGAAATGTACACCTTTGAAGATCGCAATGGCGATAGTCTGACTTTGCGCCCGGAAGGTACTGCTAGCTGCGTGCGGGCCTGCGATCAAAATGGATTGCTGCACAATCAAATTCAACGTCTTTGGTATACCGGTCCGATGTTCCGTCATGAGCGCCCTCAGAAGGGGCGCTTGCGCCAGTTCCATCAGGTTGGGGTAGAAACCTTTGGTATGACTGGGCCAGATATCGATGCGGAACTGATTTTGCTCAGTGCGCGCTTGTGGCGCGAACTCGGTATCAGTGACGCACTGACACTTGAGCTTAATAGTATCGGTAATGCGGAGTCCCGCGCCAAATATCGCCAGGCTCTTGTCGATTATTTGTCTGAGTTTAAAGATCAACTAGACGAAGACAGCTTGCGTCGGCTTGGTAGTAATCCGCTGCGTATACTCGATACTAAAGACCCCAAAACCAGAGAAATTTTGTTGGCTGCGCCGGTACTAGCGGATTATCTCGACGAGGTTTCGCGCGCTCACTTTCAGGGATTGTGCGCGCGGCTTGACGCCGCTGGAATCCCCTATAAGCTCAATCCCCAACTTGTGCGCGGGCTGGATTATTACGGCCTGACAGTGTTTGAATGGACAACCGATAAACTCGGTGCCCAAGGTACGGTGTGTGCTGGTGGACGCTATGATGGATTAGTAGAGCAGCTAGGTGGCAAGCCAACCCCGGCAGTGGGCTTTGCGATGGGCATAGAGCGCCTATGTCTATTGCTAGAAACCCTCGCTGTGGCGCCGAAAATGCCCGCTTTGGCAGATGTGTTTATAGTATCGCTTGGTGAAAAAGCCGAGATTGCCGCGCTTACTTTAGCGGAAGCACTGCGGACCGCGATACCGGGGGCGAGAGTGCTTATCAACTGCGGTGGCGGAAGCTTTAAAAGTCAATTTAAGAAAGCAGATAAAAGCGGCGCTACGGTTGCGATCGTGTTAGGTGAAGATGAATTGGCGCGGTCAGTGGCAGCGGTTAAGTCGCTGCGTGATAGCCAGAGTGAACAGCAGCTTATCGCGCTGGTCGAAATACCTGGCTATATTGGCAAAACATTTTTTAAGCACCCTTAGGGTGAGTTATTAACGCATTTTATTACACAATCTTAAGGCACTGCCTACGTCGGAGAGGAAGTTAAGTGGAAACGTTTCGTACAGAAGAAGAACAAGTCGAAGCCATTAAAAGATGGTGGCAGGAAAACGGTAAATCGACGGTTTTTGGCATTGGCCTCGCGCTGGCAATCGTGTTTGGTTGGAAAGGTTGGCAGGGCCACACAAAAGACCAAGCTGCCCAAGCCTCAGCTATTTTTGATAATTTAATGGTCGCGGATGCCGCAGTGCAGCGTGACGGCACTAGTCGCAGCACGGCGGAGCACTTGGCTAGTACCCTAAAAGACCAGTACGCCAATTTGAGTTACGGTCAGTTTGCTGGTTTGTATAAAGCGAAATACGCCGTACAAGACGGTGAATACGATATAGCTGCCAGCGAACTGGAGTGGGTATTAGATCAAGGCCCAGATCCAGTATTAAAGGCGCAAACTCAAGTTCGCCTCGCGCAAGTGCGTTTCGCACTCGATGATTTTCCTGCGGCACTGGCTTTATTAGATGCGGCTGCCAGTAGCGGTTATGCAGCGCAAGCGGCGGAGTTGCGCGGTGATATATTGTTTGCCCAAGGTGATAGCGCGGCTGCATTGAGCGCATACCAGCAAGCAAAAGTGTTGGCGCGTGAGCAGGAAGTACCGAGCAATAACGCATTGCTGGATCTGAAGATAAATGATCTTAACGCTGCCGTTACTACTGAAAAAGGAACTAACTAATGGTTTTATTTCGCAAGCTCAGTCTCGTACTGGCTACGCTGATGGTAGTGGCCTGTGCCTCTGATCCGACGAGTCGCGAGCCTGCAAATCTCACGGATTTTGATGCTGAGAAAAAATTAAAAGAAGCCTGGTCCTTTTCGCTGGGAGACGGTCAGGCGGAAGCTTTCCACCGCCTAACTCCGGTGATCGATGGTGACGAGATATTTGTCGCCTCGTCTAATGGGAAAATGGCTGCGCTGAACAAGTCCAGTGGCAAAGCGATCTGGAAAAAATCCCTTGATTTGCGCATTTCTGGCGGCATTGGCGTGTCCGGCACTATGCTGTTTGTTGGTACCTCCGACGGTGAAGTCGTGGGCCTAGATCGCCTAACGGGTGGAATTATTTGGACTACACCAGTCAATAGCGAAGTGCTTAGCGCGCCGCAAAGTGATGGCGATGTGGTTGTTGCGCAAACGTACAGCGGTGAGGTTCACGGCTTTAGTGCTGCCGACGGCAAAGAATTGTGGCGCTACACCTCCCAATTACCGCGTTTAACGTTGCGTGGCACAAGTACGCCTAAAATTGTAAGTGGCGTGGTGATGGTTGGATTTGCCAATGGCCGTGTTGTTGCTTTTGATATTGAAAATGGCGCAGTGCGCTGGGAGCAACGTGTTGCGGTTCCTAAGGGCAGCACCGAAATTGAGCGTTTAGTTGATGTCGACGGTCGCCTATTAGTCATGGAAGATGGCCAAACTGTGATCGCCACAGGGTATCAGGGCCAAGTAATGGCTATTGATATTGGCAGTGGTCGCCCCCTTTGGGCGAAAGAAACCTCAAGCTATGTGGGTGCCACCAGCGCGCTGGGCAATATCTATGTAGTCGCTGCCGATGGTAGTGTTAATGCCCTAGACGGTAACGGTCAGGGTGCGCGCTGGACGCAAACCGTGTTAGCCCGTCGTGAATTAACCGAGCCCGTTGCCTTTGAAGGCGCAATTGGTGTTGGTGATTTTGAAGGTTATTTGCACATGTTAGCCCAAGTCGATGGACGTTTGTTGGCGCGTACTCGTGTTGACAGTGACGGTCTTCGCGCGCCAATGACGGCCGATGGTGATTTATTATATGTCTACGGTAATAGCGGCGAATTGGTCGCCTATAAACTGAAAGATCGTTAATTGATTTAAAACGTTATATACCGGCATTGCGCCGAGCAGAGTTGTAAAAATATTATGGTTCCAGTAATCGCCTTGGTAGGCCGACCCAATGTTGGCAAATCAACTCTGTTTAACAGGCTGACTAAAAGCCGTGACGCATTGGTGGCTAATTTTCCCGGTCTCACCCGTGACCGCAAATACGGTGAGGCCAATCATGGTAGTCGTCGTTATATCGTTATTGATACTGGCGGCATTAATGGCGACGAAGAAGGCATAGATGGGCCGATGGCTCAGCAGTCGATGCAGGCTATTGATGAAGCCGATGTCGTGCTGCTAATGCTGGACTCGCGCGCGGGGTTAATGCCAGCGGATGAAGGCTTAATAAAACATCTGCGCAGCTGTTCTAAACCTGTTTTCTTTGTTGCCAATAAGGTCGACGGTGTTGATGCTGAGGTCGCCAAAGCGGAATTTTATAAAACTGGCGCCGAACATATTTACCCGCTAACTGCGACCCAAGGCAAAGGCGTACGGGCCTTAATGGACGATGTGCTGGCTAAGTTTCCTCAGGAAGCAGAGGATAAACAGGCTGCGCTGGCGACAGGTAAGAAAATTGCGATAGTCGGGCGCCCGAATGTCGGTAAATCAACCCTGGTTAACCGCATGCTCGGAGAAGATCGCGTGGTGGTATACGACCAACCGGGCACGACCCGTGACAGCGTGTATATTAACTATCAGCGTGAAGGCGAAGATTACACTCTGATTGATACCGCGGGTATTCGTAAGCGCAAGCACATTTCTGAGGCAGTTGAAAAATTTTCGATAGTTAAAACACTGAAAGCAATTGATGATGCCAACGTTGTTATCCTCGTTATGGATGGCCGCGAGAGCATTGTTGATCAAGACTTACACCTACTTGGTCAAGTAGTGGATTCCGGCCGGGCAGTGGTGGTCGCCATTAATAAATGGGATGGCCTGACTGCGGATCAGAAAAATCACATTAAAAGCGAATTAGACCGTCGCTTACAGTTTATTGATTTTGCAGAGATTCACTTTATCTCAGCGCTGCATGGCACGGGAGTTGGTCACTTATACGAGTCGGTTGAGAAGGCTTATGAGTCGGCTACCCGCCAATTGCAGACTCGTATGTTAACGACAATTCTTGAAGGCGCGGTGCACGATCACTCGCCGCCAATGATAAATGGCCGCCGCATAAAATTGCGCTATGCGCACCCTGGTGGCCAGAATCCACCGATCATCGTTATACACGGTAACCAGACTGAGAAAGTCCCTGGTAGTTATACCCGTTACCTTGAGAAAGTATTCCGTCGTGAATTAAAAATGATGGGTACGCCGATTAAAATTGAATTTAAAACTTCAGAAAACCCCTTCGAAGGCAAGAAAAATGTGCTGACGAAACGGCAGATTGAACACAAGCAGCGCTTGAAAAAATTTACCGCAAAAAAATCCAGCAAGAAGAAAAAATAAGTCTTCATGCCATTTGCTTACTATTGCAACGAGGGTTTGAATTGCTTTCATCAAATTCTCGTTAAAATTTAACTTAATTATGACGAATACAGCTAATAAGCCAGACCTCGACAGCCCAGAAAATATCGCGGTTTTTGTCGAGGCTTTTTATGAGCGCTTGCTCGCTGATCCCCATTTAGCCCCTATTTTTATCGATGTTGCCAATATCGACGTTCGTGAACACTTTCCTCGAATTCAAGCTTACTGGCAAAAACTGCTATTAGGCGATAGTGGCTATCAGCGTCACACCATGAATATTCATCGTCAATTACACGATAAGCAGAATCTACAGCTTAGTGATTTTAATCTTTGGTTAGACTATTTTATCGAGACGGCGGACGAACATTTTAGTGGTGCAAAAACAGAGCGTGCCAAACGTATTGCAGAAACCATTGCGGGAAATATGTCAACATCATTGCAAGTTGATGAGTGAGGGTAGTTGCAGCGGTTCAGTAATATACTATTATTAGGGCGTTGCTAGGGAGCGACGACTGAGCAGTCTACTTAAGGGAATATATATGATTGTAGTCTATGGCGTTAGGGAACAGCTTAATCCGATTAAAACAAAACTGTCCGAAGTGATTCATGGCTGCGTAGTCGCGGTGCTGGGAATGCCTGAAGGCAAGCGTGCTCATCGTTTTATCCCGCTGGAATTGGAAAACTTCTTCTATCCGACTGATCGTTCTGAGGCGTATACCGTTATTGAAATTAATATGATGCTAGGTCGTACAGTGGAAACCAAAAAAGCGTTGATAAAAGCGCTATATGAACGGATATCTGCGGAGTTATTTATCGCTAATGCCGACATCGAAATTACGATCAAGGAGCAACCAGCACATTGTTGGGGCTTTCGCGGGATTACTGGTGACGAAGCAGCTGATCTTGGTTACCAATTGAACGTATGATTTCCTGCCTAGATATTATTCTCGTTCAGTAGTTTAACGTTCTTCGTGTTATTTTTGCTCGGGATTCGGCAGCCTAATAATATAAATGGAAACTGCCATCGCGATGATAAGCATTGTTATGGACACCCAGATAATCTTCACTATGAGCAGTGCGCTGCTCAGAATCATAATCCACAGCATTCCCAGAATGAGCGCCTTAATCCGGCGCGGAATGCCTTGGCCGTCTAAAAAATAGCGAATATAACGTCCCCACCAGCGGTGCTCCGTAAGCCAGGTGTAGAAGCGTGGCGAGCTACGTAAGAAACACGCTGCGCTGAGTATCAAAAATGGCGATGTCGGCACCACCGGTAAAAGCAGTCCGATCATCCCGAGAGCAAATGAAATCCACCCTAATATGAATAGCGCATAGCGAATTATGGGGTTGCGATGTTGGTATGGGGTTTTCGCCACCATTGTTCATCCTATTCATCGTGTTGGCTATACATGATCGTTTTTGTCAGCGACTTGATCAGCTGCGACATTGTCTGTTTTTGGTCGCCCAGAGATACTCAATTCAAGAATATCTCATTCTACGCGAAGCTGTCGTGACAATAGTTGTAAATCAATATTACAGGCCGCGTTGGAATTTACTGTACTTTACTGTGAAGGAGAAAACAGATGGCTGCATCGGCTGAAGTGCTAAGCCAGGCCTTTACCCTCGGGTATACCTATACCCGTTCGACAGGCCCGATTGTCGGTCAGTTCCTGACCTCATTGCGCGACCGTAAAATGGTCGGTATTAAAGCCAGTGATGGCAAGGTATTGATGCCGCCGGTCGAATTTGATCCCGTCAGCGCTGCGGCCCTAACGGAATTTGTCGAGCTAGCCGACAGTGGTGTCGTTAAAACGTGGTGCTGGGTAAGTCACCCTCGAAAGGCTCACCCCAGCGACAAGCCATTTGCGTGGGCAATGATTCAGCTCGATGGCGCGGACACACCTATGTTGCACTGGGTCGACGCCGGTGACGAGGCGGCAATGAGCACCGGAATGCGCGTAAAAGTACGCTGGGCCGAAGAAACTAAGGGATTGATGTCTGATGTAAACGGCTTTGTCCCTGAAGCGGTAGCCTTGTTGGGCGAATTAAAGGTCAATGAAGCAACAGAAACGATTACGGGCATGGAAGCGCCTATCTATTTAACCTATAACTTCACCGCGGGAAAAGCGACAGCACTGTACTTGCGCTCCGTTAAAAAAGGCCAGTTGGTTGGTCAGCGCTGCCCGAATTGCCGCAATGTTTATATTCCGCCGCGGGGCTCTTGTGCTGCATGCGGTGTGCCGACGGTCGAAGAAGTGGTGCTGGGCAATAAGGCCACCGTGGAGTCGTTCACTATTGTCTATATCCCTATTCCCGGGAATCCCATCAAACCGCCCTATGTTATTGCCAATCTGGTTTTAGATGGCGCGAACTTAAGCTTTTTACACCTGCTCAGCGAATGTAAAAACGAAGACGTGCGCATTGGTATGCGGGTTGAAGCAGTCTGGAAGCCCGAGGCTGAATGGGGCTACGCCATGGAAAATATTCAATATTTCAAACCGATCGACGAGCCTGATATGGCGGTCAATGAAATCGGAAAACTAATCGATGAGGGCAAATAAGATGCGGGATGTTGCGATAGTTGCCTTTGCGCAATCGAATTGCCAGCGCGATGCTGGAGCGCAAAACGAAGTCGAACTGATCATGCCAGTATTGCAGGATGTATATAAACAGGCGGGTATTAAAAATGCGCAAGACGTAGATTTTACCTGCTCGGGCAGCTGTGATTACCAGCAGGGCGCCGCGTTTGCCTTTGTGGCGGGTGTTGACGCTCTTGGTGCGGTACCGCCGATCAAGGAATCTCACGTTGAAATGGATGCGGCTTGGGCGCTTTATGAAGCCTGGTTAAAAATACAAATGGGCCACGCGGAGTCGGCGCTGCTCTATGGCTTTGGTAAATCGTCACCCGGCGAATTACCTATTGTGTTGTCCCAGCAGCTTGATCCTTACTATTTGGCACCGCTTTGGGTAGATACGATCGCCTTTGCCGCGATGCAAGCTCGCACGATGCTGGATTCGGGCACCATCAGTGAGTTAGATATGGCGGAAGTTGTATCGCGCTCGCGAAATAATGCCTTGAGTAACCCCCACGCCCAGCTCAAGGGCGACGGTGATGCTGCCAGCCTGTTGGCTGAACCAATGTATATGTCGCCACTTCGTCGTCACGATTGCTGCCCAATCTCCGACGGTGCCTGTGCAATGATTATTTGTACGGTAGAAAAAGCAGAGGAATGGGGTAAGCCCTATGCCGTAATCAAGGGTATTGATCACCGTATTGAAACTCACCATATCGGCTCGCGAGATTTAAGCCGTTCTGTCTCTACCGAAATTGCAGGTGAAGCGGCTGGCGTAAATAACGGCGCTGTTGATGTCGCCGAGTTATACGCACCCTTTAGTCACCAAGAAATTATTCTCAAGCGGGCCTTGGGACTAAGCGACGATACTGTCATTAATCCGTCTGGTGGTGTTTTGGCTGGCAATGTAATGATGGCATCGGGCTTGTCCCGTATCGGCGAAGTGGCGATGCGTATTATTCGCGGTGAAGCCAAGCGCGGTGTTGCACACGCTACCTCTGGTCCGTGTCTGCAACAAAACCTGGTTACCGTATTGGAGGCGAAATAATGGCCCAGTTAGCAGCGGTTGTTGGCGTAGGCCAGACCAAATATAAAACTAAACGCAAAGACGTTTCCATTGCTGGATTAGTGCGCGAGGCGGCAGTGGCCGCGCTAGAAGACGCGGGTCTAGATTGGAATGATATTGACGCCGTTATCCTCGGTAAAGCCCCGGATATGTTTGAAGGTGTCATCATGCCTGAGCTGTATCTTACGGATGCATTGGGTTGTAACGGTAAGCCTATGCTACGAGTGCACACGGCGGGTTCCGTGGGCGGCTCAACCGCAGTGGTGGCGGCCTCGTATATTCAAAGCGGTGTTTTCAAACGCATTTTAACTGTGTCGTTTGAGAAACAGTCGGAGTCTAACGCAATGTGGGCGCTCTCCAATCCTCAGCCGTTTTCTCCACATTTGAATGCGGGTGCGGGCGGCTATTTTGCGCCGATTATTCGCGAGTATATGCGCCGCTCAAATGCACCTTACGACGCCGGTATCAAAGTGGCCGTTAAGGATCGCCTGCACGGCGCAAGAAACCCACTGGCGCATTTGCAGCTGCCTAATATCACCATGAAAGAAGTGGAAGACAGTCCAATGCTGTGGGAGCCGCTGCGCTTTTTGGAGGCCTGCCCATCATCCGATGGCGCCTGTGCCATGATTATCGCTAATGAGGAATTAGCGACTAAATCTCCGCGCAAGCCAGCCTGGATTCGCGGAACGGCTATGCGCTCTGAGCCAACGATGTATGCTGGTCGCGAGCAAGTAAACCCTCAGGCAGGGATTGACTGCGCCAAAGATGTTTACGCGCAGGCTGGTATTCATAATCCCCGTAAAGATCTTGATTGTGCCGAAGTCTATGTACCGTTCTCATGGTATGAGCCAATGTGGCTCGAGAACCTCGGCTTTGCTGACGTTGGCAAGGGCTGGGAGTTAACCATGAGCGGCGCTACTTCGCTTGATGAGGGTGGTGACATCCCGTGGAACTGCTCTGGTGGTGTTTTGTCATCAAACCCGATTGGCGCCTCCGGTATGATTCGTTTTGCTGAAGCGGCACAGCAGGTGCGTGGTGAAGCCCATGGACATCAGGTTGAGGGTGCTAAAACAGCCCTAGGTCATGCATACGGTGGTGGTGCTCAGTTCTTTTCAATGTGGGTAGTGAGTGCTGATAAGCCCTAAATATACGCAGTAGCAGCGGCGTCGGTGGCATCGTCTCTTGGGAGGATGGCCACGGCGGGCTGCGATTGCTACATTGGGCTTTATTGAACACATTAACGTGGTCGCTGCGCAACATCTGTCGTATTGGGTGTAGCCGTGACCGCGCTAGCAATCACACAACACCGCAGGGCGAAGCTAATTACCGCCTTCAAAATAAGAAAGGACTGGCTTATGGGAATGCACTTTAATCTTGCCGATTTATTCGAGGCTGTTGCCGACAAAGTACCCGAGCGCGAAGCGCTGGTTTGCGGTAGCAATCGGAGTAGTTTTGCCGAGTTAGATGCTGGCGCTAACCAAATGGCCCACTATTTGGCAGCGCAGGGTGTAAAAGCTGGCGATCATGTTGGCTTGTATATGTATAACTGCAGCGAATACCTAGAAGCAATGCTCGCCTGTTTTAAAATTCGCGCCGTGCCAATTAACGTCAATTACCGCTATGTTAAAGACGAGTTGCTCTACATCTTCGACAATGCGGATATGGTGGCGTGTATTCACCACCGGGAATTTATACCGGCTATTGCTGAGGTGCGTGAAGCAGCTAAAAAGCTGAAGGTATTTATTTCAGTGGCGGATCAGAGCGACGAAGATTTGAGCGCAGTCGGCGCGGTGGATTATCACGCGGCGAAAGAAGGTCAAAATAAAGCGCGCGATTTTGCTGAACGCTCCGGTAGCGATTATTTTATTCTCTATACTGGTGGCACCACGGGTATGCCCAAGGGCGTAATGTGGCCCCATGAGAATGTATTTTTTGCTGCGATGGGCGGGGGTGGCCATTTCTCGCCACTGGGCGCCTGTGTTGTACCAGAAGACATGGCTAGCCGCGTTTCCGAGAATCCACTGCGCGGTATCGCACTCGCACCGCTCATGCACGGTGCCTCATGGTGGTATGCCTGTATCCAATTGTTGGCCGGTAACACCTTGATTCTTAATCATCATCGTTCCTTTGACGGCGCTGCGGTGTGGCAAATTGTTGCCGACGAAAGAATCCACGCCATACAAATTGTTGGCGACGCGATGGCTATTCCACTGCTGGATGCGCTGGCTGAAAATCCAGATCGTTGGGATTTATCAAACGTATTCAACGTGGGTTCTGGCGGCGCGATATTCTCTGATGCTAAGCAAGAAGCCTTTAAAAAATATTTTCCTAATGTGTTTATCACCAATAGCTTTGGCTCTTCTGAAGGTGGCCAAATGGGGATGGACAACGGCAGTAAAAAGACGGCATCGGGTCTTGGTAATGTAAGTCGAAATGAGGAAATGGACGTTATCATCGACGAAGAAGGTCAGCCTCGGCGCCACGCAGAAATCGGTGAAACCGGTATATTTGCACGCTCTGGCTACATCCCAATGGGCTATTACAACGACCCGGTAAAAACTGCAAAGACCTTTATCGAAGTCGATGGCAAGCGCTGGCTGTTGACGGGTGACGCCGCGAAAATTGAGGACGATGGCTCAATAACTGTATTTGGCCGTGGCTCTAATTGTATTAATAGCGGTGGTGAAAAAATCTTTCCAGAAGAAGTGGAAGACGCACTCAAAGCACACGAGGGTATTTTTGATGCACTGGTCGTCGGCGTGGCCGATGACCGCTGGGGCAACCGCGTTAGCGCAATTATTCAGGCACGCAAGGGCATAAAACTCGACCTAAATAACGTGCAAGAGCATTGCCGTAAGCACATTGCTGGTTACAAAGTACCCCGCGAAATTCATCTTATTGATGAGCTTCCTCGTGCCCCAAGTGGCAAACCGGATTACAAAACTGCTAAAGCCTTTGCTGAAAGCGGCGCTGGTGCAGTGGCCTAAGGGGAAGACGCTTGACTGGAGACGGAAGACGCTAAGCTCAGAAAAAGGCCCACATGTTACTTGGGTTTTGCGTCTCCCGTCCGGCATCGAGTAATTTAAACGGAGCGAATATGCCAACAGAATTAAACATCAGTACCAAGCACTGCCTCGTTGAACAAGAAGGCAATGTCTTAATTGTGACCTTAAACCGCCCAGAGGCAAAAAATGCCTTTAGCTCAGAAATGCTGCTTGGCATGTACAAGGCTTGGCGGTTATTAGACGAAGACGACAATTTACACTGCGCTATTTTAACAGCGAACGGCGATACGTTTAGTGCTGGTATGGATTTAAAAGTTGGCCCCGACGGCGATCAAGCAACCGCTGAAGAATTTATGACTATCATGGCCACTGTCCCAAATGTTCACTGGCAGGCACTGCTGCGGGAAAACCGGCCATGCAAGCCTTTGATTCTTGCTGTAGAGGGTTTTGCCCTAGCAGGTGGCACGGAAATACTGCAAGGCACTGACATTCGCATCGCCGCCGAAGATGCGATTTTTGGTGTGACTGAAGTGGCGCGGGGGCTTTACCCTATGTCGGGCTCAACAATTCGATTGCGCAAGCAAATTCCTTACTGCATAGCGGCCGAAATACTGCTGACAGGTGACCGAGTTAGCGCCCAACAGGCACTGGATTTTGGTCTCATCAATCGTGTAGTTCCTAAAGGTGAAACCCTCAACGAAGCCAAGAAATTTGCTGCTAAAATTTGCGCCAATGGCCCGTTGGCAGTTAAAGCGGTCGTGCGCTCACTGCGCGAGCACACCGAACACCTTAGCGAAGACGAAGCCATGCAAAAATCCGACGAACTGGCGGGTCCAGTATTCGCGTCAAAAGATGCGAAGGAAGGAATGCGTGCATTCAAAGAAAAACGCCCAGCGGTCTTTACCGGCGAATAAAAAAGCTTAACGCTAATAGGGGGTGGGGAGCTACAAGTGCTGCTCGCTTCTTTTTAGCGTTCTACATCTCCCATCTAGCGTCCCCCAAAATTATTGAGGACCTTTCATGTCTGGCCCCTTAAACGGCATTCGTGTTCTTGAAATGGCAGGCATCGGCCCCGCGCCTTATGCCTGTATGTTATTGGCTGATCTTGGTGCGGAGGTTATTCGTATCGATCGTGCTAGTGGCGGCGGTATGGGGGCGAATCCTGGCGACGTGACTGCACGGGGTCGTAAATCCATCGCATTAGATCTAAAGAAAACTGAGGCCGTTGACGTTGTTTTGCGTTTGATAGATGACGCCGATGTACTTATTGAGTGTTTTCGCCCTGGCGTTATGGAAAAGCTTGGTCTGGGGCCGGAAGTTTGCACTCAGCGTAATTCGCGTTTGGTGTATGGCCGTATGACCGGCTGGGGACAAGATGGCCCGCTGGCAAAAACCGCTGCGCACGATGTTAATTACATAGCTATTACCGGTGTATTGGATAGCTTTGGCAATGGGGGCGAGGCGCCGCCAGTGCCACTGAATGTTATTGGTGATCTTGGTGGTGGCTCAATGTTTTTATTGTTGGGTGTTTTATCGGCACTCTTAGAGAGGCAGCAGTCTGGTCGAGGCCAAGTAGTTGATGCAGCAATTTGCGACGGTACAATTTCATTGCTCAGTACCATTCACGGTCTCAAAGGTATTGGTTTTTGGGATGGTCAGCGCGAACAGAATTTACTTGATGGCGGTGCACCGTTCTATCGAAACTACCTATGTAAAGACGGACGTTCAGTGTCAGTCGGTGCAATAGAGCCACACTTTTATGCGCAACTGTTAGAAAAGCTCGATCTGGATTTTGGCGGCGCCGATTACCTAAATCAGCTCGATAAAAGCGCGTGGCCACGTCGCCGCGCCGCTATGGCAAAGCGCTTCTTAGAGAAAACCCGTGACGAATGGTGTGAGGTCTTTGCCGGTAGCGATGCCTGCTTTGCACCTGTTTTAGATCTGGACGAGGCGGAGACCTATTCGCATAATCACCATCGACAGAATCTTGTGCGCCGCGACGGTGTTTTACAATCGGCGCCAGCCCCCAGATTTTCTCGCACACCCGGTGAACTCAGCAACGGCCCCATCGCTGAAGGTGAAGACTCACGAGCCTTGTTAGAAGGCCTTGGCTTTGATGCCGCCGGAATTTCAGCACTACTGGCAACAGGCGCCGTAAAACAGGCAGAATAATATGACAGATACAGCAGCAGTATTCTCAGAAATAGTAAACCAGCGTCGCTCAGTGCGTAGTTTTTTGGCCACGCCGGTAGAACGGACGATACTGGAGGCGGTCTTCACCACGGCGCAACGCGCGCCGTCAAATTGCAATACTCAACCTTGGCAGACTGCGGTGGTCAGCGGCGAACGAATCGAGAAACTGCGCGGCAAGATCCCAGAGGCCTTCAATAGTGGGCAGTGGACCATGGATTTTCCCTATGACGGGAAATATCACGGTGTTTATAAAGATCGCCAGTACGCTGCGGCTGCTGCACTGTATGGTGCCATGGGGATCAGTCGAGATGACAAAACGGCCCGCAGCGAACAGTTTTCAACTAACTTCACTTTCTTTGGCGCACCCCACGTCGCGTTTCTATTTCTACCTGAAGGCTTTGGTCTGCGCGAAGCAGCCGATTTAGGTATGTATGCACAAACATTCATGCTTAGCCTTACCGCCCATGGTCTTGCCAGCTGTCCACAAACGGCATTGAGCTTTAACTGTGATGTAGTGCGAGAAGAATTAGGAATTGAGGCCAGCAATAAGCTTTTATTCGGCATCTCGTTCGGCTATGAAGACAGCGCCGATTTGGTGAATAACAGCAGGACTGAGCGGGCGGCTTTGGCCGACTGTGTGCAGTTTTATGATTAAGTAAGATGCTATTCGGAAGACGGAAACTGCAAAGATTTTTGCATTTCTTGTCTTCCGTGTAAGGTCTCCCGTTATTGACGATATTACATAATTAGAGAAATGCCATGAGCGACACCGTACTACAACAACTTGACGATGATGGCGTGTTGCTGTTGACGCTGAATCGGCCCAAGAAAAAGAACGCCTTTAGCAATGAACAATGGCTGGCATTTCGCGATGCCCTCGTCGCCGCTGGCGACAATCCCGCCGTGGCCTGTGTGGTCATCACCGGTGCGGGAACGGATTTTTCGTCTGGGGTTGATCTAAATGACTTTGCCGACTCTGGCGAAGAGCATCCTTTTGCGATATCGGCAAAAGCACTGGTCGATTTTGACAAACCGGTGGTTAGCGCGGCACGTGGCGTCGCTGTCGGCGGGGGGGCAACGTTATTGCTGCACACCGACGTAGTCTATGTTGGTGAGAGCTTGCGTTTGCGCTTTCCATTTACGGCGCTGGGTTTGGTGCCGGAGTGGGGCAGCAGCTATCAGTTACAGGCGGTTATTGGTGCCCGTAAAGCGGCAGAACTGATGTATACCTCGGAGTGGATAAACGCAGAGCGTGCCCTTGATTTAGGTATCGCGACCGCCAAGTTTAGTGACGAGGAGTTATTGTCCAAGGCCATGGAAAAAGCGCGCGAAATTGCGCAGTGGCCGGTTAACTCCCTTGTGGAAACTAAAAAACTTATGCGCAATGTTCACCGCGCTGCTATTCATTCTGCCATGGGTGGCGAAACGGAAGGCATGGCACGGCTTGCCGGCAGCCCGGAAAATATTGAAGCCGTGATGGCCATTATGGAAAAACGTAAACCGGATTTTAAGCAGTTTAGGAAATAGGCCATTTCATTCCTCATGTCCTGGCCAAAATACGATTTTATAGTTACTCGGGGAGAACTGCGGCTAAAACATAATTGTCAGATTTAACTCCCGCGTTTTTTCCTCATTATGCCTTCTTGGGTGCTGCTAGCGACCAATCGGCCGGATCGATCATAAATCTTGCCACGCACAAAGCCTCTGCCGTTAGAGGCACTGGGGCTTTCCATGTCGTAGAGTAACCAGTCATTAAAGTCGAAGGGACGGTGAAACCACATACTGTGGTCGATGGTTGCCATGCGCATGTCTTCTGTTAAAAATGACACGGCGTGGGGCTGACTGGCTGTTGCCAGAAAGAAGAAGTCAGAGGCGTAAGCGAGTAAGTAATTGTGAATGCAGGGGTTGTCTGGCAGACGGCCATTGGGACGCATCCAGGTTTGTTTTGTGGGTTGGCCGTGGCCAGGATTTTTTAAGTCGTAGTAATTCACTGAGCGAAAATCGATAGCCCGCACCGCGTTAAATTTTGGCAGCCATTCTTCTGGTGCATAACGAAGGTCTTCTTCACGTAGTTCTAATTCTTGGGGCAAGAAGTCCGGTGGCGGTACGTCGGGCATATCGCTTTGATGATCATAGCTGTCGATATTAAGCTGAAAAGAACTGGTCATAAAAAATATAGTTTTTCCGCGCTGTACCGCTTTTACTCGACGGTTGGAAATGGTGCCGGCGTCAAGGTTGCTCTCGACTTCAAAAATTATCGGGTGGTCGGGGTTTCCTGGTCGTAAAAAGTACGAATGGAAGGAGTGAATATGCCGATCGGGAGAAACCTGTTGCGCGGCGGCAGATAGTGCTTGTGCAATGACTTGGCCGCCGTACACACGACCCCAGTCGGTGGCTTCAGATTGACCGCGATACAGGTTCTCGTCAATTTTTTCTAAGCTTAGGAGGGCGATAAGCTGGTGGAGTGGGTCTGACATTTAAAGGGGTCTCCTGAGTGGCCTTAATTAGCACATATACTTTGTAAAACCG
>TARA_R110001599_G_scaffold353812_1_pt1 | contig 17852 bp, 17 predicted proteins | sample TARA_R110001599 | Tara Oceans TARA_R110001599 (sample SAMEA4398360) | marine metagenome | biome: Polar Biome; feature: [MES] marine water layer (ENVO:01000295) within the mesopelagic zone...; material: water (ENVO:00002006), including particulate matter (ENVO:01000060) such... | reverse complement strand
GCGGTTTTTTAGAATGTGGCGGTGAGATAGAGATTTGAACTCTAGAATTCATCACATAAAAACAATTAAGACATTGATTAAACTACTTTAATTATGACCAAAAGCAAATCAGCTTTGTTAATTAGTTATATCAATTGACTATAGCTATAAAATTAATAATTGCCAAGAAAAACAGTCTATTTATTACCTTCTATAATTTAAAATCACAGGTATGATTATAGAAACCGCCTAAGAGATAAGATGAATAAAGATTAATTTCATACTATAATTCAGACACTATTTCCTATATATAGGAGAACTTTTATCTAGACCCCAAAATAGTTAAATTTTTAGGTGTATGTATTGTTTTTCACAGAACAAAACGGGCTAATAACCCGTACGCCTCATTGTTATAGCTGCAATACTGTAGTGGTCATCTAAGTATCTTCATACTTAGCTAGGATATCTCGAAATCTTTTGGCTTTTGCTAGTTTCATCAACTCAGGAAAAAAACCAAATTTACTCTTATTAAAAAAATTACTTTGTGACTCTTCTCTTATATACAAAACATTATTGTATTCACACTCAAATCTAACCTTCTTTCCTGAAGGTACTTCTCCAATTAGTTTTTCTCCACTAACTTCAAGCACTTTAACGCTATCGAGATCACATTCTTTTCGCATGACAGATGCATATATAGCCAATCTTGTTTTGACTCTTAATTCTAAAGTGATTCCATTATTTCGACCACCTGGTATCTGCCAATCATACAATTCGGCACAAACAATACAGTAACTATGCTCACCGTAAGATTTTGCATCATAAACATCTTTAAGTTTTTTCTTGTTCACCCATATCTGAGGGTGTTGAACTTTAAAAGTAGAAATTCGAGAAGATTGACCACAATGAATAGAAATAAACGTATCTGTCTCTGATTTATCTATCGCATATGCACTGGGATGAAATTGTTTTATTCTACTTAAGTGTAAATTATCAGAGGCATCACTTATTAAACGATCAAAGCAAGTATCACAAAACACACCATGTTCATTTCTTCTAGATGATGCTAACTTTTCCCCCCACTGCCTAAGTGAATTCTTAGATTGATGACCTTCAGGACAAGTAATATTAATTAAAATTTCAGAACGACCAAGATTGTTTTGTTCAACCGTGACATATTCGAACCAACTTTGATGACCTGAGTGAGACTTAGAAACAATCTGTTTAATTTTTTCTTGTTTGTCCCAGATGATTTGAGCAACAGCTAAATCAGAAACGATAGGCACACCAGTATTGTGACAAAGTACACATATGAATCCATTATTATCCCTAATAAAATTCACACGTTTATCAAATGTGTCAAAAAAGGGGATATTTTCTTCACATTGTGGACATCGTATTGAATTTTTGAGCCCCTTTGTTGTTAATCCTAGTTGAACTGAGTGAGGTAGCTGACTCCACAGCACACCAAGATCTTTCTCATAACGCTCAACCCTTCCTTTTATATTCGTTTTAGTTATTTGGCTACCTTTACATTTTGAACAGTGATCTGTGCCATCATCAATGAACCTTTTCGCGGTTAACTTCACTAGTGATTTACAATTAGCACATAAATAATCGAATGGATCTTGCGGAAGAAAATATTTTGATTGAGTTTTTATAAAGATATCTAACCCCGCTGCTTTTTTTAATACACTATTAGTAAAACTCATGGATATATCAAGGTTACGCTCTATGTAATCTTGTCTAACATTGGCTAAGTTAGGGGTCAAATTAACAATAGATAAAAATTCTCTCGAATGGATATTTTTACTCTTTGACAGCGCATCTAATATAGCATCAACAGCCTTTTTCGCATTAAGGTGGCTAATTTTATTAATTCTTAAAAACACCCCTGGAGCGTCAGTATGCTTTGTATCATCACGTTCTTTCGTTAATTTACATTCGACATGTGATTGGTGGCCATCATACTCGACTTGTAATCCACCTAACTTAGCAAATAAATTAGGTGATGAAATATCAATTTCATATCCAGTTTTAAGTAGTGTTCGATTATCTTCAATCCAAATCGTAATCTGACCTTGTTCATTTTTTGGAAAAAGTTCAGCTAAGGCCGCACCTACCCATGATTGTTCAGATTTGATGCCAGTACGGCCAAAATTAGTATCTTTAACCCTATGATAACTTTGCCAATTTGAAAAATATTTCGTTGATTTTTTGTAACGAAAATAAACACCAGATTTAGTTTTATTATTATCTTCTGGTACAGCAAATCCAGCCTGCATGCCATCATTTGCTGGTACGTAGCAAACATAGTACATTTGAGCACCAAATTTCGGCGCTGTATCATTTAATTCTTCAATTTGATTTACCAAATTAAGATCTGCATTTATCATTTTACTAAGTGCATTAATATTAAGGGTATGATCTAGCGCTCCTTTCAATCTTCCCTTAGGATGATTAAGTAAATCTTTAATAGGCACCGCTCCATCTGGATAAAAACTGCTACTGTCTTTCACTTTTACGTGATATTCATCAAGGCCAACTACGGAAATGGAAACTAAATTCCCCCATACCTTTATGGCATCAGTAACAAGTTTATGCGGAGGGCCTTTTTTAACTATGCACTGTAATTGTTTATGTTCTATCTCATTTTCACATAGTTGGCATTTAAGTAAACTTGAAATATTTTTACAATACTTACTTACTAGCGACTTAACTTGTGAGTGTAAAAGAGAAATCGATGCATGCTTGTCACAAATATTTAGTGTGTAACGGATATCATGTGGAGTAACTCCTTTAGGTACCTTATCAAGTAAACCATGCCATTTATAGCAGGTAATATTTGCTAAACCTAAATAAGACAGGTTGAATTTATCGACCATTAGCAAAGCATTTTTACAACTAATACAATGTTCAGTAACACTCTTGTTGGACAACATATCCCAAGATTTATGAGCTTCAAATCCACATGTATTACAGATACAAAAAACTTTTTCTTTGTTTTCTATACCCATTTCCCAGCCACTTGACGATACAAACTTTTGTGCTGATGGCGAAAGAGAAGATATTATTCGTACTGACCTTTGTTTCATAGTATTACCATAGAATAAATTAATGTGTGAATATTTGTTGTGAGAAAATTAAAATCAGACCTAACTTACAACATAGAATTTTTAAAAAAGATAATCATGAAAAATCCCCAGTTTTAAGACGAAAAATATAATCTTTAATTAAATTTTGACCTTCTTCAGTATTTAAAATTGATAATGCGTTCTTATGTTCAAAGAATGGCCTTTTTGACATCAAAAACTTGTTGATAGTACTTTCCTGGCCTTCAAATAATTCAATAATCTCATTTAGTATTTGCTCAGCATTGTCATCAAAGATATATTGTTAATAAAATTTAAATAAATGCTTATGAAAACCAAAGATAAAAAAATCAAAACGCTTGAAATAGTTACTGTCGCTTAGCGCACAAAGTGAGCTTTATATCTAGTTACTCCAACTTCAGTTAAAGCTGTAAGCAGTCATTATCAAGCAATAAATCTTTTTGGTTAGTTATAGGATCATGAAACTCAAGGCCCTTACCGGCTTTTTATAAGGTCTATTTAAGAAAGTTACACATGCCTTTTAAGCTATCTGTGAATTCTGATTCCTCAACAATATTTAATTCTGGTGTTTTTTTCACTTCTTTCATTACTATTTTTGACTTTTGTGGCACTGGCTTGTCACCTGCCCCACGTCTGGTTAAATTACTCACAAACTCATTCAAATCCTGTTTAGTGTATCGAACAGACCCTCGCAGCTTAACGAATGGCGGCAACAAACCGTTTTCTATCGCAGTTGAAGACTTAGTACGGCTTTTTTGAAGTGTGCTCGTCGATATTGCTAAAAATTTCGCTGCTTCTGTTTCAGTGTATAAAGTATTTTCCATTGTAATCGCTCTCAAAGTGAATGAGAGGTTATTAAACAATAAAAAGTTAAATTATCGATTTTCAAGATTATGCTGAAATATTAAATTTTTTACAAAAAAAATCATTATTTCAGCATAATCACTTTTTTTTGATTTTTTAATTTTCGAATACAGTTCGCCTGTAATTAAAATAACAGCAGGTATTATAAAAATGAACATAATTCATGAAATCGAAACAGCATTAAATCTTATTCAACAAGCATTCGTAAAATTTACAGCAAATGACGAAGATATCTCAGATGCTTTTACAAACTTAGAGCTTTTGAAAATTAATAATAACGATATGGATAAGGTCAAAGCGTTGCTGTCGAACTTTGTTTTTGGGAAATCAAATTCAATGATACCAATGCTGAAATTTAAAGTTAAAAGCGTTAAAGGTTTATACATCAATATATATAGAGCAAAGCTTTGTTTTGATGAAAAGCAACTTAAGTGTAAGTCGCCTGAAGGTATTGCTATTTATCACCGCGCAAGGTTACCAGGTAGATCTCACGCCAAAGAAGTGCTGGTGGGCTATTTAAATAAAAATATTCAAAAGAATCTAATTTCACATTTAAATATGCATGAACTCTTAGTCAAGAAACATAATGATGTAAGTGATATCCCGACTTTAAGAGATTTCTTGCCAACATATGCAAATATTCGTAGTAACAAAAACCCTAAAACCGTTAATAGAATTATAAATTTATTAAAAGTAAAATTTGAATGTTTTCTCGACTATCGAATGGATCTAATAACATCTCGTGATTTAATAGATTTTGTTACATCTAAGCAGCGAAAAAGAACAGCGATCGAAATACAAAATAATGAGAGCCAATTTGAAGTTAAACACTCGACTTTGAAAGAGTGGATTTGCACAATAAGGGCCGCTATCGAAGCGGCGTCTGTTTACACAAACTTATTTACCCCATGCAAAAAGTTATATTGTAAAGAGTTAAACTTTAGAGGCAGTGCAGTTAAACCTCGATATATAAATGATGACACCCTATCTCACTTGATCATCAGTTTAAAAAAACGTGACGAATTGAAGTTGAAAAACGAAAATACGGAATGTATGTTTTCTGATTATCTAACGCCACTTATACTATTACTTTTAGAAACTGGCTTAAGGCCAATGTACGCACTAGCGCTTAAATGGTCAGATATAGATTTTAATCAGAACATTATAAACATCCGACCAACACAAGGAAAAATTAAAAAGCACGAGATATGTAAATTAACCAATGAACTCGCATTGGTGCTAGCTGAATGGAAAAAGCACACAGCACATAACAGTACTGGAAATTGGGTATTCCCATCACCCCAAAATAATGGTCTCCATCTAACTAGCTATAAAACAACATTCACAACTTTTAGAAAAAAATATCGCTTAGATTTAGTTATGTATGAAACACGTCATACCTTCGCAACCTTAATTACTAAAATTTATAAAAACTTACAAACAACGATGAAAGCTTTGCACCATGCCGACATTAGGACCACAAATCGTTATTCATTTTCTGTGGATGAAGATCTAATAAAAGCCGCGGATCAAACCTCTCAACATAACTCATTTTTCGCTAACTATAAAAAAGGCGCAGCAACCGTATCTGCCGTAAGCTAATAAACATTTAACTTTAGAAACGTTAAAAATAGCCCCTATAAGCAACATTGTAATAAGGGCTATAAATAAATTTATAAGTAATATCAGCTTTAAGTAAGATTGTTTCGGAAGCTCTTATGGCAACACTAATTTGTAAGTTAAGCCCACCCAACCCTGACTATAAATTGTTAATTTCTGATTAAATTAGTTAAGATTATATATAGTAATTAGTAACTCATAGTTATTATTCGCTAAATTTATAACTCCACTACTTAATTCATAAACAATAGACTCATTACTACCATCATCTTCGAAATAATCGACTACAATTCTTCTGTCATGAAAATCACGTTTTTTGTGGAAAGGATATACTTTAGGAGTACACCACTTTGAGAAACCATTCAACGATCTTTTAATGTTTGATTTATAAACCCGATAATCATCATCTTTATTTATTAACCGACAATCAACTTGTATTTTATCTATATCTGAAACTAAAGTAGATATATCTTCGACAATACTTCTAAGTAGATCTTTTGAATTATCTGAAGTGCAATAGGGATCTCGGATATGTAATTTATCTATATATTTATCTGTTAAATCAATAAATATGTCACTTACGTTTCGCTCATCACCAGCATTAAACTTTAGATTATTTAGTCATTTAGCATCTTTTTTACATTAATTTGGAAAAATTTTTATTTAAACAGAAAAATTTTGTCTATATCAGTCCTTTTTACAAGTAGTTATTAACTTAAACAAAAAGGAAAATCTATGAAACATGACTACAACTGTTTAAACCCGAAATACATTTTGCACTTGCTTGAATTTATAATCCGAATTTTTGAAGAGCAAGGCGACAACCTTACTGATGTTCATATAACAAAATGGGGAGTGAGTGATGATTTTATTTTTAGTGAATATTTTTATGACTACTGCGAAGAATTACTTCCATGCGAAAGGAAAGCATTAATGCACATTACAAGAGCAATAGTGGATTCTTCTGCGGAGGCTTATCACGAGCTAATCACCGATGGCTACTATGGTTATGAAGATTTCAGTAATATAGACCTGCTTGATGAATTATACGAGAAAACGAGAAAATATGGAGTAAACAAAGGATTGCTCGATAATACCTAGATACAAACACCCTTGCGGGTGTTATTTGAAATGGTACTTCATCACAAGGTATAGCTTATCGTCAACGACTAATTAAAACTAAAGACGTTGACGACTTCATTAATATTATTTTTCTATAACAACAAAAGCTTCCCATTACTTTATTTCATGGTTACTTCATATGTATATCCGAACACTAATTCTTTAAGCTAATATGATATTTTCCAGCCCCATTTGTGCCAGTAATCCTAAGGGTATATTCAGCAGGCGAGATCACACCGACCTCCCAATCTAACGCTTTTTCTGAGTAATTCCTTTCTTTTTTAAATAATGTATTTCCTGCATCGTCAATAAACTCAAGTTTATAACGCACATTGTCCCGCTGTGGTTTACTTACCACACGAAGTGCTGTATTTCCTTTGGCCAGTATTTTATATTCAGCGAATGTTCCGTCTGAAAGGTAACCAATCGCACTATCATTCACCCCTAATACATTACTAGTGGAAATTAACTCTTCCGGTGTCGCAATAGTGTTTACTATTAAGTGGAATTTTCCAGCTCCATTTGAACCAGTAATCCTAAGGGTGTATTCGCCAGGTGAGGTCACACCAATCCCCCAATCTAAGGTATTTACTGAGTAGAGCCTTGATTTTTTAAATAATATGTTCCCTGCATCATCAATAAATTCAAGCTTATAACGCACATTGTCCCGCTGTGGTTTACTTACCACACGAAAAGCAGTATTGCCTCTGGCAAGTATTTTATATTCAGCGAATGTTCCGCCTGAAAGGTAGCCAATTGCACTATCATCCACTCCTAATACATTACTAGTGGAACTTAATTCTTCCGGTGTAGCAATAGTGTTTACTATTAAGTGGAGTTTTCCAGCTCCTTTTGTGCCAGTAATTCTAAGGGTGTATTCGCCAGCTGACGTCACGCCAATCCCCCAATCTAAGGCTTTATTTGAGTAAAGTCTTGATTTTTTAAATAATCTATTCCCTGCATCGTCAATAAACTCGAGCTTATAACGCACATTGTCCCGCTGTGGTTTACTGACAACACGAAATGCAGTATTGCCTCTAGCAAGTATTTTAACTTCCTTGGTGAAACCTTGAGCTACCCCCCCAGAGAATGAGGTTATTTTAGTATTATTCTCTAAAGAGATCTTGGGCAGAGCTATAAGGCTTGGACGGTCTACTTTTAGTTGAGGGGTCAAGTTTCCCAGTTCTATTTTTTCCTTATCTGTCGCGTACTTTAAAATAACTCTCATCGAGAGGTCTGCCATTGTGTCCATTCGTAATACTTTACCAGTATTTCCTTCAACAGATAGCAGCATCCCAATGGGATAATCTCCGACTGTTATAATCGAACCACTCATGCCTTTTCTAAATTTTTTATCGTTTTTAAATTTTATATTAAATGTAGTATCAACGGCTTTATCAGTTATTTGAATATCGAACACCTCCAGACGCCCTTGCTGATGTTTATAATTTAAACGGCCGCTACTAATTACATCGAGTATTGCTTCTACTCTCTCTCCACCATTATTCCAGCTACTTTCTTCGCAAGCTGAGCTATCTTTTAATCTTACCAACGCCAAATCTTGGGGATAGGTATTGATCAGCTCACCTTGAAGCTTCTTTCTTAGCCTTGTTTCTATTAAAATACCTTGTGAACGTGTAACTACATGAGCAGGGGTATATAGAAAACAGCTTGAACCCACAGATCTCAATATACCTTGTCCTTCCTGATGAACCGTTCTTACAAAAGCGTCTGAACCCTCACTTTGATTCGATAACGCAATTAATAGCAATGTAAAAAAAATGCTAGCCGTTTTTATCATGGGTATCATCCTTATTTTTATTATTTATCTGCTTATTAAGGTCCGCTTGATTAAAACGTTCTTCATATGATCCTCTAGGAATATATGTCAGTCGAATCAGTGTTGTGATCATAAATAGTAATACTTGAATTATGATAAAGCTTATACTCAGTGCTATAGCTAGTGCATTATCACTATATAATCGCTCGAAAAAACTGATATTTATCGGATCACCTTTATTAGAAGAGAATGGTTTTATTATGCGAAGCTCACCACCTTTTTTATTAAATACTCCATGCATTGAATCCTTATTTAACTCTACGATGAGTAGCCCTGTGGTTGCATTTTCGTCATCAAATGGAATAAGTACAGTATCTCCTTTACTAAGTGATACGGTTGGTAGGTAAATAGGATCTTCAAACCAAAAACTACGGTCTTTAATTTCTATAGTGCCACTATTTAAAAACGACGGAGTAGTACTAGTCGCAAAACTTAATTCTTTGCCGATAGTGACATTTCCCACAAGTATCATTATAAATTCAGGATCTGTATCCGTAAGCTTTATATCTAGCGCTAACTTTTCCCTTAATACACATCGTCCTTTATTAGATGTTAATTGTGCAGCTTTTTGATTTATTTTCGTAGACTCAATATTAAGTTGAATATTGTTTAATGAGGTCAGCCTAATAACGACTTTACTATCCGAAAATAACCTTAATTCTCCATTAGAATACCATTTACCTACTTCGAGTTTAGGGCATGCACTGATAGACTTTAATATTTTAAATTCAGCTAAATTTAATGACGGAATAGATGACTTATTCGGCAAGTATTCAACTATATTAGTTGACACTTGAATTGAATATTCACTTTTAGAATCTAATTTAGACAAAATTGTTTGTAAAAGAATAGTGAGGAAAATGATTATTGATAACACCACCACTAGGATCAGAATGATTGTTGGCTTAATTAAGTTTTTTGCCGTGAGCTTTGAGAGAACTGATTCGTAATCTATGACATCTTTTTGATCATTACTCATTTGCAGGCCAAATAATGTAGTTTTTACCCGAACTTTCGTATTCTGGGCTAAAAGTAATTATAGAACTCTTGATAATAGCGTATTCTCCCAATTCACAGACATGATTGAATACTCGAGTAAACTCAGCATCAATTTCTTTGCAGTCTAATACCACAACATCTCCTGATTGTTCCTTAAAAGTAATATTTGGATTTCCACCAGCGCTATTCATATAAAATTTCAAATGGGAGTTAAGCGGTTTCCCCCAAGAGGTAGGAAATACTTCTTGGACATAATTACCAAAGATATCTTCACTATCAGTAAACGCTAAGGCTACTAATTCGTTAGGTAAATATTTAGCATATTCTTTTTTATATGCTGTGGGGAGTTTTAACTGTAACCAACCTGTTTGGGATTTTTTTAATGATAACAATACATCAGCGGTATATTTTCCATCAATGCTGGATATTATTAGATTGATTTCAGGCACATGATTTGGAACATATAAATGGAGTTGATCAGGAGATGCTTTCGAAAAACTTCCAGTAATATAGGATGCAACCAAAACAGAACCGCTAACTTTGACATTTTCAGCATAGCTTTCAGAGAAATTTTCGCTTGCTACAACTAATACCGTGTTTGCAGAGGTGCTTTGACAATATAGAACCAATATTAATATTCGTACAATTTTCCAACCGTTATCCATTGAATTATTTCCTTCTTTATGAAAAACATACATAAAGCAGCTAATTTCTAATATATGCTTTTGTGATGGTTGTATAAAAGTATGATTTATTTGAGATTGAACAACACTGCTTAGGCAATGTACTCGTGACATTATCATTTGATATTAAATAAGTTATCAACGCTAAACCTAGTTGATAACTTCTTCTAACATATTTAAAAAAAAGCTCTAAAAAAGGAAAATAATAGGTGGGTAAATCAATAGTTTTTTGTTTTATTGGAAGTGATAATTCTAATCGAGAGGTTACATCAATCCATGAATGGACGAATGCCGTCGAGATAAATTGTTTTGTCATATAATCATCCTTGAATTTATTAAGTAATTATATAACAGTAGTTAAAAATTAATCACCACGCCAACATATCTAGAATTTAAGTTGGTACAACTAATGATGTAGCCATACTTAAGACTCGATTTATATTAGAAACCGAGTCATGTATGATTGTTAAAGGGCTTTCCCCATAAGATACCCAGTGATAATTTACCATTCATCATCCATTGATGAGAAGCTGTCATCGAAGCCTGAGTCCATTGTAGAATCAAAACTATCAGAAAATGAATCAAAGCACCCTGATGACATAGAATCATCTATATCTGATTGCCCAAAAGGCTTACCTTCAACATCAAACATAGTATCTGGCATCATAGGTGTCCCATCAGTATTTACCAACGGATTGGCATCATCTGATGAATTACTTTCAGTGCCCGAATCTAAAAACCAATCTAATAATCCCATATAAACCTCCAAATAAAATAAAATTATGAATAACTAACCTCTTGAATATTAGCTCAATAAATGATAAAAAAGATGAATTCTTCGTACGCGAACGCGACTAAAATTCTTCCCCCCTCCTATGTTTTCTTTCTTTTGATTTTTATATCTTATCTGTGCTTTACAGCGCTCATTACAGATTAATAAGTACTCTACACGTTTGGTTAGGCACCATTAATCGAAGAGTGCTTTTGTGTTTGTATTAACAATACAAATAAAAATAGACTTGCAACGCAAGTGACAAAACGCGGAATCTAGCAATAATGAAATTATTGATTGATGTAGCACGGCCATCAGCTCTGCTGATTCAAGTCAGTGAGTTTCGCCTTAGCGAAATTTCTCGATGTGCTGAAAGCAACATCGTGAAACCCATGCATCGAAGATGCACATAAATGAGGCGGTCTTTACGCGTCTTCGCGGCCGAAATCTTATGGCGAAATGGCTTGAATCAGCAGTTGCTGATGATGGCCGTTGCTATTTTCTACTAGGCGCGTAGCGACGTAAACTCGGCCGCGACAACGTCGTGAATAGCCGTGTGTGTAGAAAATTGCAGTAACAAGGTTACAAACAACGAAGTTGTAATGCGTGCTGTAAGCTAAGCATGGCAAAGCCATATCCTTCTGCTAGGCATAAGGTTGAGTTTTTAGTGAGCAATTTGAAAAAGTGTGATTAATTTGTCTACACAGTGCCTTCTTATTTTTAATACTAATAAGGAGTAAAAACATGGAAACGTTAGCCTATTATCAAAAGCTCGGCATTCGATTTATATCTAAAAAACCACAATTAAACCCAACTCAAACAGGTTATGGACGAAAGATTTTCGTTTTATATGCCATCGGCAGGTTTGGATTTTCCAGTAAAATCGTATGCCAATACGCATTACAATTACCCAGAGAAGCCATTAACAAACTGTTTCGGAAATTGATGATTGACGGTCTGATTAATGAGCGAAAAAGTTTTGGTAGTAAAGATGGCGCCGTTTATTATTTAAGCGCTAAGGGGGAACGCTATATTAGCTTTGAAACTGAAGTGGCGTTTCACCAAAAAACTGACACCTCTGCACATAACAGTAAAACTGAAATTCATGATTTATCGATTCAAATATGCGTTCTGGACCGTTTACTTAACAGTGACGAATACAGTGCGTTTGTCACAGAAAAGGAGCTCAGGGAAATAGGCTATGGCTCATGGGGAGAGTTAAAGAAGGAACGAGCCGTAGATGGCCTACTTTACCATGCTGACTCTAGACAATGGCACGCGGTTGAAGTTGAAACTGCTAACTCTAAGAACAAAAAAACGGCGCAACATAATATTCGAGAAGAAATCCTTAATAAATATGTAAATCAACTCGAAAACTCCTCTGGATTGTATGCACGTATTTTGTTTTTTTCCCATCGCGAGCGATTTCTAAGACAAATTAAAACTCGAACGGAAGAGATATTAGCCGAGAACAAAGGAAGTTACACGTCAGCGCAACAGGCACTGATAGATACTGAGCTTAAGTACGTTCACTCCTTCTGCCCTACTCTTTACCAATTATTTTGGGATATGGACTACAAGTTAGCGCAGCCGACACACACCAAAATCGAGCTTGAAAGACTCAATTCATTGCTGCAGGGAGTTTGGCATAATGAAGATTATTCTGATGAGTTTAAAGATGGATATGAACGAGCGATAAGTGATATAAACCCGAACATCTAGTGCAATGTAATCCATACCTTTTAACTTCAAAATTAAGATGCTAATAATTTTTATCAACGTTAATGGTCAGTTACCGTAAAATTAGGTAGATTACCCAGTAAAATAAATGTGCTTATAATATGTGTAGCACCAAATAGTATCTTCCAAGGCTCCTGTAAATGAGAAATATAATTAATGTAACATCTGTACTCTTAATATCTTTTTTAAGCACTTCTGCATTAGCGCTTGGTCCTAATGGACATCGCATTGTTGCTAAAATAGCAGAAGATAATTTAAATCCCGAAGCTAAAGTAGCCCTAATGCAAATTACAAATGGTGACCCTTTGGCAAAGCTGGCAAATTGGCCAGATGAAATTCGCTCAGATAAAAACTGGGACTTTGCAAAACCTTGGCATTATATTTCTGTAGATGATGATGAAACGTTTGATGGTCTAGCTCGTTCTAAACAAGGCGACATTTTGAAAGCTTTATCTCACTATGAACAACAATTGAGAGACAACACCCTTACTCGTGAGAGAAAGTGGCAAGCGCTGGCATTTTTAATACACTTTACTGGCGATATACATCAACCACTACATGTTGGTCGCAGAGACGACCGTGGCGGCAATGACATAACAGTTAAGTGGTTTGGTAAAGAGAGTAAGCTTCATGCGGTATGGGATACATCAATGGTTGAGCATCAACATCTATCTTATACCGAATACGCTGACTTTTTAAATAATTACACTCAAGATACTGTGAAATCTTGGCAAAAATCGGACTATCTGGATTGGGCTAAAGACTCTAAATCCTTAAGGGAAAATGTATATAACCTGCCACAAGATATGAATATAGGTTACGAATATGCTTACAAAAACACGCCGCTGTTAAATAAGCAAATGTCTAAAGCTGGAGTTCGACTCGCAGGAAAGTTAAACGATATCTTTAAAAAAACAGATTAATATTAAAACTTTTTAAAGGCAACGACTCATTTTTTGACAACTTATAGCTTTAAATAGGTGCATCTGTATAGCACCTATTGCTCAACAATTAGATAGCATGGTTCGCCCCAAATTTCATGACTACTGTCCATCATGATTTTTATCACACAAGGCACAAACTTACTGAGAAAAGCTACGGCGTCTCTAATTTGGTCCCTATTCACGCTACTATTCCAAGTTGCACCGCCATGCAAAGTTTGATTACGTAATGTGTATAAACGATTGAAGATTACTGACAGTACTGCAGATGTGTTTTTATGGCCAAGTGCTTTATGGGCAAATGCATTGGCCGATTGAAAATCGTCTTGCCACTGTTGCTCTGTTTTTTTGTTATTTTGAAAGTCCCAAAACGGTTGGAAAACAAATTTATTGCTTAATAGCACTCTAATGCTACTAGTAAACTCTTTCCAAACAAGGTCTGATAGTGAGTTATCTGAATCTAGGTTACATAAGCGATCAATAAAGTTGCGAAAGGTTTCTTGCTCGGTAAATCGGTGGTGGTCGTCAATCTCGTTAGCATATGCCGCGTTAAAAGCTATCCACAAAAAAATAAACTGTGCGTCTTGATCTCCCTCTGCTTGCTCAGCGCGGTCTAACCAACTTAAAGATCGGTGTATTCTTATGCTAAGGTTTAATGAGTAGCTGTCACGCTCTTGACGCTGACGAGCTTTTAAATGCTGAAAATTTTCATATGCCATTTAACTTCCTTGTAGATATTATTAATAAAATACCAAGATACTATAGCTATAATAATGCGCTAATTAAACATATGTTTAATAAATATATTTTCATTAAAAACAAGGGGATCATAGATTAAGTTATGAATATGTAGTTAGATCAAACTTCAAAAACTTTGTTATAATATTATTCAGACTCTAGAAAAAGGATGAAAATATGCAAGATTTAATATTATGGTCTACACCTGTAGCTTTATTGCTTATTGGCCTTTACGTTAGTAACAAAAAAAATAAAAACATCAAATAGAATCGTCAAAGTTACTTATATATTGACTATGACTCTACACTTAGACTTTTAGTAATGTTATAAGTAAAAAAGGCACCGCTAAACGGTGCCTAGGTATTTAAACATTAAAGATTACTTCTTTGAATTATTTGCATTTTTTTTAGCTGCTGCTCTTACGATCTCTACATAATATAGTGCTATTGTACCGAGCAAAAAAACGTAATATGCTAAGTAAAATAAATCTTCACTGCTTTCGTAATAAGAAAGAATACTAAAAAACGCAGCGAAAAACATTCCTGCCCTACCCAAAAATTCAACTTTTCGTAATATTATTTTATCTCTCTCAGTTATCATCTATATTGTTCCTTTGTTGTGTTATTAGTCACAAATAACTAGAAACGTGATAAGGGGAATAAAAAGAAATGAGAGCCGAAGCTCTCATTTCTACTGCTAAACGCTACCATACTAATCTATTGTCGCAATGACTCAATACCATTATGGTTACCATTTGCCGAGAATGGTCGAAACGGCGAGCGCGATTAGATTGACTAACATTGCTCAATAAGATTGCAGAGGCTCGGACCTCCGCGGAGAGTTGCTGAATATACTGTCAGCAGCAGTTGTTTCAACGTTTACTACAGCAGCATTAATAACTAGGAAGTGCTTATGGAAACTTTGCAGTTTAAAGAAGCTCACTTGATTTTATTTGTTTCGTTTTGATTTGGACAGCGACTACATATCTTAATTTAAAATCCGTAGTTAATACTGTAATAAGATAAAAAAACATCATGTTCTCCTGTTATAATTTTTTAGTATTCAATGCTAAGTATAAAAACTTACTAACTTATAGGTAAAACAACTCAGTAACATTTAATGCACCACCAAACAAAGAAAGGGAACCGAGGTTCCCTTAGTAGTTTTACGTTTGATTTTCACAAAGTGCTAATAGCGCATCTTGGTTCTCGATAGAGAAAAATATTTCCTTGGTCACACCGCAGAAGTTAAAAAAGTCATTATCTTCGACAAATTCTTTGATAAAACCTCTAATTTCATCAAAAAAGTAGCCAAATATTAACGCCCTTTCATCTGGGTAAAAATATTTTTTAGACATAAACTCTGGTAGCTCTTGTTGCAATAAACTTGTTATCGCAAAACAAGTAGTTCTTCCGCATTCATCCCTATACTCATAAATAGCCTGAGTGCTTTCCTCATCAAAATACCAACAAACCCTTAAGCAATCATTGTCCCTTGTTGGGGTCTTAGATTTTCTTAATAGCTTGTAACGCCAATTAATGCTTTCTTGTTTAGTCGATTTGTTTTTCAAAATATATCCTCAGTTTAGTTGACCTCAGATATACCTAGAAACACACTTGGGAAATTCACCTAGTCCTTTGAAATAATCCCACGCTTTCGCATAAACTCTGGCAAAGCTCCAGTTTGTCTATCCGTATCGAGAGTTTGTACGGCTAATAGTTTTGAGTTATCCATCAAGTGTGCGTATCGTTTTGTGGTTTCGATTTGACGGTGATTTAATAAATGGCTAACCAAATATATATTACCTGTGCGCATCATGACTCTGGATGCAAAGTCATGGCGAAGATCATAAAACCTGAAGTTGTGTATCTGAGCGTTTTTGATAATACTGCGCCACGCTGTTTTTATTGTCGTCAATTGTTGTGATGGTGATTGTGGTGATGGAAACAGCCATGCATCGGCTTTATTTTCAATTAACCTTGAGCACTTTTTGTGTATAAAATGCTTACGCCACTCAGTTAGGGTGGTGTAGGCCAAATCATTTAGAGGTATAAAGTTAGCGAGCGATCTTTTATCAATAGATTTTCTGATCCTAAAAAAACGAGACTCAAAGTCTACATCGGTCCATTTTGAGTTCATTAATGTTCCAGGGCGAATTCCAGTTTCTTTAAATAAAATGATAAATGGTGTGACATGATCTGAAAATGCGCATTCATTAAGCTGAGGCGGCGCAATTAAGTTTCTTTCTCGGCGGTGTAAAATAGTACTTTTTCGTAATTTTAACTTATGTTCATTACGTTGATTAATTGTGCGATAAAGTCTTAATTCTTCTTCTTGAGATAAATAACGAATAATCTCATTGTCCATTTTAAACTTGGGCAATGTATATAAGTCATGGTCAGTTATTACGCCTTGCTCTTTAGCTAACTGCACACATGATCTAATGGTACAAATAGCTTCTTTTAAGGTTGATGGTTTTAGCACCCAGCGAGTTTCACCTGCATTAATTTGTCTTTGTGATAACTTTCGTTCCTTAGTTTTTAACCATTGCTTTAAAACTTCAGCATTTATATCTTTAATACATAAATTCAGTAACTTGGAGAAGTTACGCGTTACAACTTTGATTTTCTTACCCGCAGTTTTAGGATTTTCTTCTAATTTTTTATCTAAGAATTCGCCCTGTAAAAATGTATTTAACGTTATGAGAGAATCTTCAACTACACTCGCATCACCATCAGTACCTCCAGTAGCATGACTCTCAAATATTTTGATCCCTAACTCGTTAGAGGCTTTAATTTTTTTAACGGTTGCTAACATATCCGTAAAAGAATCGGGTGAGAAAGTGCCTAATTTATTCGCGATCATTTTGCTATTTTTACCATCGCGCGAACGATAATAAACACTGCCGTGGTCTTCATCGTTTAGAGCCTTGATGTTTTTCCCCGACTTTCTAAACCTATTTTTATACAATCGAATGGACAGGCCAGATACATGAAGTTGATTTAGAGTTAAGTATGACAACCCTCCCTGCCACCACGTTTCAATAATGTGGTTTAAATCACCTTCCTTAATGTTTGAGTTTCTTTTGATTTGACTATGTATGTTTGAAAGTGGGCCCCCTTGCAAACAAGATGGATAAAATAATATTGCTCCGAACATTTTTAAAAGTTCAGAATAATTTTTCTTTTTAACAGTTAGTGATATACTTTTTGACATGATTATTTTCCCGTAGGTTTAAAGAGAGCTCATCGCACATATATCGCACTGCAAAATGCAAAAGGATGCAAAACAGTCCAAAACCATAAATTTAACGAAAACGTTAAATCATTGTTTTAATACTGTTTTTACGGGAATTATTTATTAGTTCAAGATTACCCCCCAGACTGGGGGACGCGAGGTCGCAAGTTCGAATCTTGCTACTCCGACCACATTAAGTAATAT
>TARA_R110001599_G_scaffold353273_1_pt1 | contig 17856 bp, 16 predicted proteins | sample TARA_R110001599 | Tara Oceans TARA_R110001599 (sample SAMEA4398360) | marine metagenome | biome: Polar Biome; feature: [MES] marine water layer (ENVO:01000295) within the mesopelagic zone...; material: water (ENVO:00002006), including particulate matter (ENVO:01000060) such... | reverse complement strand
TAGATACCATTAATTTGATTAATAGTTCCGAAAGGCGGAAATTTGTGTCAACAATAAATTATTAGTCAAGGTTAAAACTCTCAGAGACATATATGAACTTCCACACTAGAAAATGGGTAAGACCCGGAGATTTAAACCCTAACTCAACTTTGTTTGGAGGTAGGCTTTTGGAATGGATAGATGAAGAAGCGGCACTTTATACCATTGTGCAGCTTGAGAATAAGCATGTTGTAACCAAGTTTATTTCTGAAATCAATTTCATTAATGCACCTCGTCAAGGCGATATTATTGAGATTGGAATTGAAGCGGTGACATTTGGTCGGACTTCGATCACATTAAGGTGTGAAGTGCGTAATAAACTTACCAGAGAAGATATTCTGAGTATTGCCAAAATCACAATGGTAAACTTAGGCGAAGACGGAAAGCCGCTCGAGCATGGTAAAACCAAAATTGAATACGTTAGTGATCGAATGAGTTCGTAGTCAGCCAAATTCAAATGAAGCAGGAGTATGATGAATCATTGTGCTCCTGTTTTATTAGGCGGTTACTTTTTTTAGCTTAGATACTATCTCATCACCCCAAGCGGTTCGTTCTTCTCCAACACCTTCATGAGTATCGAGGCGCATTTCTTTAATTTTCATCTTGGAGTCTTCGGGACTCAGTCCTATAAACCGTAAAAACGCATAACTGATCATCCCTGTTCTGTGGATGCCAGCGGAACAATGGACATATATTTTCGCCCCAGCTTCAAGGCTTGCTTCCATACTCGAGAATAGCGCTTTTAGCTCTTCAGATCTATCTTCTGCCAAAGGTTTTGCGCTTTCCATGGGGAGCCACAGCCACTCTAAATTTGATTTATCGACTAAGACTTTAATCTTTTCAGCACCTTCTCCTTCGGAAAGTAATGTTAAAACATGGGTGGTGTTCTGAAGTTTTAGGTCTTCTGTAAGTTTGGTGCTTGGTCGGTGGCCAATTGCCAAATGACCATTGCCAATGTTCACCCAATTCATAAGTTCCAAGTTGGAGATGCGCTTCTGCATCGCTTTTACTTTTCCTAACAGAGGTCCAATAGTTCGTTTTGAATTTCGGTTTTTCTCCACCATGGATTGTAAATCGCTTAGGAGTTTATTCGCGCATTGTATGGCGTCTTCAGCATTTGAGTTAATAGGTTTGGAAAGCCAAAGTATTGCGCTTTCTGAAAGTTGCTCAGCGGTCATAGGCCTACCAAGATAGTATAGAAAAATGATTTTGTATTCATGTTTTATTCAAGCATGAATTAATGAAATAAATTATCTTCTATTGTCAGAATCTTCTAGCATACTGAGGTAACTCATGTAGCGTGAATCGGCAATTTCTCCATTCACAAAGGCTTCCAATACTGCGCAGCCGGGTTCGTTTACGTGTAAGCAATTATTGAATTTACACTGCCCTAAAAAAGCCCTCATTTCAGGGAAGTAATCGCTGATTTCTTCTTGCCCCATCTCTACCAAGCCCAGTTCTTTAATTCCAGGGGTATCTATGATTCGAGCATCATCTTCAGTTTCAAACATCTCGGCAAAGGTGGTGGTGTGTGTGCCTTTATTGGCAAAGGTGGAAACTTCGCCAATTCTTAAACCTAGTTCAGGCACTAAGGCATTCAATAATGAAGATTTACCAACACCAGAATGGCCAGAAATTAAAGAAGTCTTGCCTTTCAGTGCAGCCTTAATTTCATCAAGACCTTGTTCTTCTAACACAGAAATGAGTAGGGTGCGATAGCCAATGCTTTCATACAACTCCTTCAATTGTGCGACAGTTTCTAAAGCTTCTTGGTCGAGTAAATCACTTTTGTTAATTACAAGAACGCAAGGGATTCTAAACGATTCGGCACTGACCAAAAAGCGATCGATAAAGCCCAATGACGTACGCGGAAAAGCGAGTGTGGCTACCAAAAGTGCTTGGTCTAAATTGGAAGCAATGATGTGCGAAAAATTAGACTTACGGGTAGATTTACGAATGATGTAATTCGTGCGTGGTTCTATGGTTTTGATCACAGCCGAGCCTTCCTCACCTTCTTGGTCCAGAAGTACCCAATCACCCACTGCAATAGGGTTGTTTACTTTCAACTTGTCTTGCTTGAATTTACCGCGTAATCGAGCTTTGAAAATCTCTCCGCTTTCGGTTTTTACTTCATACCATGACCCCGTAGATCGAATGACTCTTCCTCTCATTTGTTCCATTGGGTTAAACTGTCCATAATTTTAGCCGTGGCTCCAGTGTTTTCTCGAATATATGCTTTACAATATTCAGATGCTTCCTTTCTGAAATCAATATTCGTTGAAAGCTTTGTGAAGTACTCGTCAATCTCTGGTTGCTGAGTGAATGAGAATGCACCTCCTTTTTCGATCAGGGCTAACGATTCAGGAAATTTTTCCAGATTGTTGTTCCCGAAAATCACAGGTAAGCCAAAAGTTACAGCTTCCAATATGTTGTGTAGCCCGTCTCCAAAAGCCCCTCCAATGTACGAAAATTGGCCATACTGATAGAGGGAGGAAAGCATGCCTATGGTGTTGATGATGATGATTTGAGATTGCTCTATGCTTTCAGGTGTAGCTTCAGTAATTCGGCAAAAAGGAAGCTTAAGCCCCTTTTCTAATTGCTTAATGCTGTTCTCACTTACATCGTGCGGAGCAATAATGAACTTAATGTTTTCGGAACGATTGATAATAGGGTAGAGGAAGGCCATGTCGGCAGGCCAGCAGCTTCCAATCACCATAGTAAGATGATTTTTGCTAAACTGAGCTACCAATGGGGAATGCTTTGGGTTGCTCACGGTGTCGACCACTCTATCAAAACGTGTATCGCCAGCAACGGAAACCTGATTGATGTTGATCTGCTCTAGTAATTTTTCAGACTGCTCATTCTGAACAAAGATATGGTCGAAGAAAGCGAGGGTTCTTCTGAAAAAACCACCACTAGGTTTGAAAAAGCGCTGCTTTTCATTGAATAATGCCGAAATACAATAGAGGGGTGTTTTTCGCTCGTTGGTTTGTTTGAGGTAATGATACCAGAATTCATATTTCACAAAAATGACCAAGGCTGGATTGACGATGTTTAAAAAACGTTTGGCATTCTTTTTTGTGTCAATGGGTAAATAGTAGACAAAGTCGGCTTCAGTATAATTCTTTCTGAGCTCGTAACCCGATGGGGAGAAAAAGGTGATGAGTATTTTGTGGTCGGGTTTTGCTTTTCGGAATGCCTCGATTACTGGGCGTCCTTGCTCAAACTCTCCCAGAGAAGCACAGTGAAACCAAGCCACAGGGCTTTTGATCGTAGAGAAATCTTTTTCAAGTCGCTCAAATATGTTCTTCCTGCCCGTTACAAACTTCTTCGCTTTTTCATTGAATGGAGCTACCAAACCAACGATTAGGCGATAAAAGAGGACGGATACATTATAGAGAACAACTGCCATTGAGGACAAAAATAAAAAACCCTCCATTAGGAGGGCTTTAATACTTGATATTTAATTAAGCTTAGTTTTTAGAAAGGTAATCCGCAACGCCATCTTTAGTAGCTTTCATTGCTTCTTTTCCTTCTTCCCAGTTCGCAGGGCAAACCTCACCGTATTTTTCAACGTGGTGAAGCGCGTCTACCAAACGGATCATTTCATCGATGTTTCTACCTAATGGCAAATCGTTGATTGTTTCTTGTCTAACAGTTCCTTTTTTATCAATTAAGAATGTACCTCTGTAGGCAATTGGAGCTCCTTCGAAGGTCAAATTTCCTTCCTCATTGTAGTTCCAATCTCCAGCTAAAACGCCATAATTATGAGCAATAGTTTTGGCTGTATCTGCAACAATAGGATAAGTAACGCCTTCAATACCACCTTGGTTTTTTGGAGTCATTAACCAAGCCAAATGGCTCTCTTCTGTATCGCAAGAAGCAGCAACTACAGCAACATCTCTCTTTTCGAACTCACCTAATTTCTCTTGGAAAGCCAAGATCTCAGTAGGGCATACGAAAGTGAAGTCTTTAGGGTAGAAGAAGAACACTACATCTTTTTTGCCGATGTACTGATCAAGAGAGAATCCCTCTATTATTTCTTCTCCGTTAATTACCGCTGGTGCGCTAAATATTGGTGCTTTTTTTCCAACTAATGACATTTGTTTTTTTATTTGAATTGAATAATTAATTTCTTTTACTAATCTTTACGCTTATAGACCACTCACGTTAGCTAAATCCCACCTTTGATTCATTACTTAAATAGTCTTTTTCTCGTTTTCGGGTGCAAAGATAACTGTCAATAGAACCGATATCAAATGCTTAAAGTTTTTCTTTTCTGATAATAATGGAATTAAGTTTTAGTCCATATAAATGCAGAATACAGGCTTCGAATTTATTGTTAACTTTACATAACCTGTTAATACTAATACAATGAAGAAGATCTATTTATTTCTCACACTCCTGATTGCGCTTACGGCCTGTGATGAAGGCGGGATTTTGATTACCGTGCCTTCAGTAGGTAATTATGAATTTACTATTAGTAGTACCGAAGCGAATAGTAGTGTAAATAATAGCTATACTACCGGGCGAATGATTGATCCGTCAGCACTGTTTACGGAAGATTCTGAACTGATTAAAAATATTACACTCAATCAACTTACTTATGAGGTTTCCGGGTATTCCGGTACTGTAGGTAATGATGTGCTCATGACGTTAAGCTTATCAACTGAATTGAATGGCACCACTACAGAGGTGTTATCTGTTTCTGGAATTGCCTTGACCAATGGTCTTTTTACTGCCTTTGAGAATGGAAATGCTTCATCTCAATTGAGTGCAGCCCAAGTGGCCAGTTTAGAGGCTATTATTGATAATCAAGAATCATTTGATTTAATAGTCACAGCAGGCTTTGATAAAAATATTGAAAGTGATTTCTCGGTTGAAATAGTATGGGATATTACTGCTTCAATTGCGCAAAGCACTAATTGAGTGAACTTTAAACCTTACAACCCTATATTTATTTAGCATCCTTTTTAAACCTTTAGCAATGAAAAAAAACTTACTGTTAATTTTACTGATGGCGACTATTATTAGTGCCTGCGGAGAAGCTGGTATTCAATCAGATATCTCTCAAGTTGTGGAAACTGATCCTGTGACTGTTACCATTGATTTACCTGCTCAGGCTGTTGGGGTTTTGGTTGATGAAACACCTCCTGTAACCGTTGAAACGGGTGAAATCAATATTACTTCTGATGAATTTGATGAGTATATGGATGAACTTCAACGTTTTACCATCAATAAGATTTGGTATAAGGTTGAAGGTTTTGATGCAGGGAACGAAGCTGATTTAGATATTACTTTAAATATTATAAGTGGAGGTAATTCAATTGAGCTTTTAGAAACTTCAATTGTAGACGCTCATCTTAAAACAGACGATGTGCTTCTTTTTGACAAAGCTGCTCCTGGAGACGTAAACCCTGCTGCCGTGTCAGTGATTGAAGGCGCACTATTGAATGGGACATCATTCAAAATCGAGTTAGTTCTTGTAGGAAGAAATGTTAGATTTCAAACTACTAGCGATACATTTGATTTTCTATTCAAGTTTGATGTAACCGCAAGAGTTCAGTTAGATTAATTTTTTAAAAGTATTTTGACATGAAGATTTATACAAGAATATTATTGATCGCGGGACTAATGGTGTCTATGGCGAATGTGTCTAAAGCACAATTAGATTTTGACTCTTTTCTGGAAGCAGGCTTGGCTGACGCCAATAAATTATTGGAGGCCTATATGGCGCCCGCTTTCCAAGGGATTGGCTATGGCGTGAATGCTGGTTGGTACAATACAGCTAGACCTCACAAAACTTTGGGTTTTGACCTTAATGTGACAGTGAATGCGGCTATAGTACCTACTAGTGGCCAGTTCTTTACTTTCAATAATGCTGATTACACTAACGTAAAATTATCGAACGGAACTTCGGCTCAGCTGCCTACTTTATTTGGGCCAAATTTGGGGGCAGACGACTTACCGGAGTTAACATTTTTGAATAATGGGGAGGAAACGATTCGTATTTCAGCACCAACTGGTTTGGGCTTAGATGAAGAGTTTCCAATAAACGCAGTTCCTTCACCAATGATTCAATTGGGGATTGGTTTGATAAAAGGAACAGATCTTAAAATCAGATATACACCCGATATTTCGTTGGGAGATGAAGATGAAGGGTCTGTAAAGCTATTTGGTATTGGGGTAATGCATGACATCAAGCAATACCTGCCAGTGGTGAACAAACTACCTTTTGACCTTTCAATGTTTGTGGGTTACACCAATTTAAAGACTTCAATTGCTGTTGATTCAGACCTAAATCAATTTGCAGAATTTGAAACCAAAGGAACAGTAGTTCAGGCTTTAGTTTCTAAGAAATTGGCATTACTCACTGTTTATGGGGGCTTAGGTTATGCTAAATCTAAAACAACTTTAGGGCTGAAAGGAGTGTATACTACTGAAAACAATAGTTATACTGATCCAATTGATTTGGCTTATGAAAATGGTGGTTTAAAAGCCAATGTTGGTTTGAGAATCAGATTATTGTTCTTGAATATCTTTGGTGAGTATTCTTTCCAAGAGTACAACACTGCAACTGTAGGGATTGGCTTTAGCTTTAGAGAAGGAGCAAGTAGTACCAATATTCCAATTGTACCAGGTATCTAAAAGAGACTATTACATCTATAATAAAAAAGGGGCATTAGCCCCTTTTTTATTTATCTACCTTTGAAGTCAGGCTTCCTTTTTTCAACAAAAGCGTTCATTCCTTCTTTTTGATCATCGGAGGAAAACAGCATGTAGAAGTTTTTTCTTTCGAAATGGAGACCTTCTTCCAACGGCACTTCAAAAGATCTTTTGACGGCTTCCTTGGCCATTTGGACAGCAATAGGGGACATGGCTGCAATTTCGCTAGCGAGTGTGGTGGCCTCTTTTAAATATACTTCAGTAGGTACTACTTTATTAACAAGTCCGTAACCAAGGGCTTCTTCTGCCGAGATGAACTTGCCTGTCAATACCAACTCCATCGCCTTAGCTTTTCCTAAAGCTTTTGTGAGCCGCTGGGTTCCGCCAGCTCCAGGCATTACCCCGATTTTAATCTCAGGCTGACCAAATTGAGCCGTTTCTGAGGCTACTATCATATCGCATGACATGGCTAATTCGCAACCACCGCCCAAGGCAAAACCAGATACCGCTGCTATAATAGGTTTTCTAGTTTTATTGATTTGATCCCAAGTACTAAACTGATCCACTTTCCACATGTCGATGGTAGATTTACCAGCCATTTGCTTAATGTCGGCACCGGCAGCAAAGGCTCTTTCATCTCCAGTAATGATAATCACTCTGACTTCATCATCCTGATCCAATTCTTTTAAGCTATCCCTGATTTCACCCATCAACTGCAAATTCAATGCATTTAATTCTTTAGGTCTGCTCAACTGAATTAGGGCAATGTGTTTGGCGTATGCTTTATTTACTTTGATAAATTCCATAGGTTAGGTTTGTTATTGTAAATGCTAAACAAAAATAGAAAGAAATGGGAATGTCTAAGGTGAAGGTGCTATTTGTTTGCCTAGGGAATATTTGTAGGTCTCCTTTGGCAGAGGGTATATTTAGGAAGAAAGTAGAAGAGAGGGGGCTTGAAGCTCACTTTACTATTGATTCTTGTGGTACTTCCAATTATCATATTGGGGAGCAACCAGATGGAAGAACAATTAAGAATGCACGAAAAAATGGTGTGAGTCTAAATCATCATGGCCGACAGTTTACCGTACAGGATTTTTATGATTTTGATTACATAGTTGCCATGGACTCAAATAATGTTAGAAATATTGAAAGCATTAGGTCAGTAGATAATAGTAAACAAGTTAGGCTTATGCGTAGCTATGATGAAGCATTGAATAAAGATGTTCCAGATCCTTATTATGGGGGAGAGAACGGTTTTCAAGAAGTGTTTGATATTATTGATCGTTCAGCTGAAGGGCTTCTTGATTTTGTCATGAAAGAAAACGGGTTTTGATTGTAGAAATGAAAAAAGCCGGTTCCAATTGGAACCGGCCTTTCTAAGCAAAATATACTAACTACTAACTAACTATAATTACATAGTATATTTCACACTAATTCAATTCAAATTAATTATCCCACCAAACTGGAGAATTGTCAACATCACCATTTGCTAATCTAGCAACAGCAGCATCATACTTTTCGCTATTCAAATCAGACTCATTTGAAGGGTAACCATATCTCAATGGAATATTACCGTTATCATTTAAGAAATTTGGAGTTGGAGTCAATACAGGATATCCTGTTCTTCTCCAGTCGGACCATATTTCGAATCCGTCAGGGAATGCACCAATCCATTTCTGGTCTCCAATTTTCTCAGCCATATTACCAGCATATGCATTTTGCGCGTCAGCCATGTAAGTAGCAAATGCAGCGGCATCATATACAGATCTTTGCCTCCAAGAATCTTCGATACCTTTGGCATACAAAGTAGCAGCAACCTCAGTAGTCCATCCCAATTGAGCAGCTTCAGCACGAGTAAAATCGATGTAAGAAGCTGTGATGAAATAGCTAGGAGAAGTTTGGCCTGTAATGGCATCACCCATTAAAGAATACTGATTGTTCGCAGTCCAAGTAATTAACTGGTCTCTAGTGAACCCATAAGGCAATCCAACATAAGCACCATTGGTGTTTTTGTTAGCATAAACCGCCAATCTAGGGTCATTTTTGGCAACAAGTTTATCAATCATAACATCACTAATGGTATAATCAGCTCTTGTTAAGAAAAGAGAATACCATCTGTTAGCAAATGTGTTGTTGTCCAAGTGAGCATAAAGAATGTTGTCAGCATTTGTAGCAACATATCCGTCAGCATCGTTCAAGGCAGCTTTGAATTGTGTAGCAGCATAATCTGCAGCTCCAGGGTAACGTTTAGATAAACGAAGAGCATATACCATTCTAAGTGAATTGGCTAGTTTCTTCCATTTAGCTTTGTCACCATTCAACATGATGTCTCCTGAAGGCATGGCGCCAGCGTCAAAACCATTTTCCGCTTCAGTCAGCTCTTTCAAAATATCTTTGTAGATACTTTCTTGAGTGTCATAAGAAGGGAAAGTGTTCCCGTTTAAAGACTCAGAATAGGGTACATCACCCCATTTGTCAGTCACTTTAGAGAATACATGTGCTTTAAGGATTCTAGAGACAGCAATTTGGTTCGCATTTGAACCAAAATCTACAGCTATGTCCTTGGTTTCTGCACTAGTGTTGTAATTAATGATTGTATTCAAGTTCTGCAATACACCCGTATATTCACCCCAACTTACAGGACCTACTGCATACAATGAAGTTTCAGGGTACTGAGTTTCAGATAAATACTGAACATAGAGAGACGGTGTAGTTTGGGTCTCATATCCAGAGACTGACCAAAGAGCACTTGTTAGTAAGGCGTTTGGTAATGGAGTACCCGTTTGTTTTGGGTTTACGTTAGTATCTCCAAAATCGTACTCTTCACATGAGCTAGCCAAGAATAGCACAGACACCAAAAGTGATGCAACGATGCTTTTCGTTTTTATTATTGGTTTCATTTTTCTCATTTCAATAAGTTTTAAAATCCAAATTTAATGCTCAAACCATAACTTCTCGTACTAGGAAGCTGTCCGTTTTCACCGTAAGATTGAGACTGATCTGAAGGATCCCAGTTATCTTGACCTTTTGCTGTAGCAATTAACCAAGGGTTTCTAGCAATGAAAGATACATTGATGCTGTTGAATGGAGAGTTACCGAAAACTTTGGTAACTGGAACTCTGTAGTTTACAGAAAGCTCACGCATTTTAAGGTAAGTAGCATCATAGATCATTGTTTCAGCCATTCTGTTTTTACCATAGAATTGGTGGAAATAAGAATAAGCAGAAACATATCTATCAACTGGGTTTCCACTGGCGTCAACTCCAACCATACGAATACCACCGCCATCAGCAACGGCATCCCTTACATTTTTACCATTCTCATTAATGGTTGCTGTCTCATCCAAAAGACCTGAGTAATTACCCCAGTGCTCTGATAGAGAGAAGAATTTACCACCTTTTTGGTAATCAAATGACATGTTGAATGTTAAATCTTTCCAAGTCAAGGAAGAAACTATACCTCCGTTGAAGTCAGGTAAAACAGATCCGAAGTAATGGTTTTGATCGGCAGTGAAAAGACCATTACCATCTAAGATAGGAAGACCTTCCGCATTTCTCAAGATAGCAGTACCTCTTAATTGACCCCATTCTTTACCTTCTTGGTGTACTGTTCTTGCAAAGCCGAATGTACCAGTACTGGCGATTAAACTTTCTAAGTTGTCAGCAATGCTAACAATTTCTGATTTGTTCTTAGCCCAGTTGAATGTTACATCCCACTGAAAATCTCCAGAACGAACTGGTGTTCCTGAAAGTACTAGCTCAACACCTGTTCTTTGAGTAGAACCAGCATTCTGTAGAATAGAACTGAAACCAGAACCAGTGGCGATTTGTGCTGAAAGAATATCATCACGGTGCTTCTCGTTATAATAAGTAAAGCTTAAGCCAGCTCTTCTTTCGAAGAATTTAAGGTCAGTACCAAACTCAAAAGAAGAGTTAGTTACTGGAGAAAGAGATGGGTCTACAATTCTACTAGGAACAGACATTAATAAGTTACCACTGTATTGTGTACCACCTATGCTGTAGTATGACTCAGTAGTGTAAGCACCTAAATCACTTCCTACTTCTGCGTAGCCAGCTCTAATTTTACCATAGCTTAATGCAGGAAGTAAATCCTCTGTGAATTCAGAGAATACAAAAGACCCACCCACTGAAGGGTAAATAAATCCGTTGTTTCCTTTAGGTAGAGTAGAACTTAAATCATTTCTAAGCGTAGCCTCTAAGAATAAGAATTCTTTGTATCCCAAAGTGGTTCTTGCAAATGCACTTCTTGTTTTCGTCAAAGAATAATTGTGACCTGTAGTAGTAGGGGTTACAGAGTTTCCAATTGACCAAAGATCCGGAACTACCAAACCTCCAGAAGTACCACCGTTTATGCTGGTACTAAGGTTGTTTCTTAAGTTACCTCCAAGATTGAAGTCTACAGATAGATCACCAAAAGTTTCAGAGTAAGTTGCCAAGAACTCAAAGTTGTCTTCGGTGTAACGTGACTGACTTGTAGAGTAAGCGTTGAAGTATCCGGCTTGAGAGGCTGAGTTAGCCAATAAAGCAGGTGTTTTATTTTCTCCTCGCCCATATACCTCATACCTTCTTGCTGTACCAGAAATTGAGAATTTGTCATTTAACTTATAAGTTAAAGAGATATCTCCGAATACTCTGTTTGAAATAGACCTATTGTCTATTAACTCGAAATAAGTGTATGGGTTGTACCAATAGTTACCTCTATTGAAGTTTGCAGTAGAGAAGTTTGTACTGTTGGAAACATTATTATGGTTCCATGAAGCAATATTACCTGTTGGTGTTTTGAACTGAGATAGCTCTCTCAAAATATCCATGTCCAAATCTCTGTGGAACCAAGAGTTGAAATTACCAGTGGCGTTATTTGAATAACCGTCACCAAAATCACCTTGAGTTTCTTGATCCTGATAGTTAACATTTGTTCTGATTGAAAAACGCTCAGAAACATCGAAATCTAATTTAGCCGAGATATAGTTTTTCTTTAACTCAGAATTAGGAATCAAACCAGTTTGCTGCTCATTAGTATAAGATACTCTCATTGAGTAACCTTCGCCACCTTTTGAAAGGCTAATGTTGTTTCTCAAAGTAGTCCCAGTTTCCCAGTAATCTCTAATGTTATTTGGTTGCGGGTCAAATGTTGTAGTCTTGAAAGAGTACTTAGAGCCAGGATACCAAGCGTACCAAGGAATATATTCTGATCCATCCAATTTAGGTCCCCAACTCGCATCATCAGTATAATCATGGTATTTTTTACCATCAAATACTTGCCATTCAGCAGGGTGATTAGGGTTGTAGTTGTAAGTAATCCAGTTCGCAGAACCACCACCACCGTAAGCATTTTGGTATTTAGGCTGACGACCTACTTCTTCGAATGTGATACCTGTAGTGAAATCAACTGACATATCGCCTTTGGCAGCACGTTTAGTTGTGATCATCACAACACCGTCAGAGGCTCTTTGTCCATAAAGTGCAGTTGCGTTTGGTCCTTTAAGAATGTTAACACTCTCAACATCGTCCATGTTAATACTTCCTGGGTTGATACCTGGAGTACCATCAACAACCCAAAGAGCACCACCATCAGATGTTAAACTGATGTTACCTCTAATTCTAACAGAAGCGTTAGAGCCAAGTCTAGCACCAGATTCAGTTCTGATTTGAACCCCGGCTACTTTACCAGCAAGCGCATTAGTAACGTTTTGCTGTTGAGCCATGTTCAAATCCTTAGCGTTCACTTGTTGTGCAGTGTAAGGAAGTGTTTTTGCATCTCTAGGGATGTTCAATGCGGTTACAATAACTTCACCGAAATCCACAACCTCAGGTTGCATAACAACATTGATAGAATTTCTACCATTGATTTCAACTTCTTGGGTAATGAATCCTAAGTATCTGAAAACAAGGGTAGTAGCGTTCTGAGGTACGGTTATGCTATAAGCACCATCACTTTCGGTAGCAACACCACTTGTTGTACCTTTGATGTAAACAGATAAACTTACCAATGGAAGTCCATCCTCAGCACTAGTTACCTTACCGGTAATAGTCCTATCTTGCGGGTTGACAGTTTCAATAGCTACGCTATTTCTGCCCTCATTTAATATACCATTGGCAAATAGCGAAGACATAACAAATGTCTGAATCACAATGCCAAATAAAGAGTATTTCGCTCCTCGATAGAGGGCGTTTATACGTTTCTTTTTCATAGATAAAGTTGTGTTTTTAATTAAACATAGTTTGTAAGTCCAAGGCGCTCTACTGCAATAGGTGCGTCTTGGCATTTTTTTTAGTAATAGTTTTCCGTCATAGGCATTTTAGTTGTCGAGTTAGGTTTATAGATATTTGCTTTAGTTATACATCTAGCACCAAGGTGTTTTTCAGTTAGTTTTTCGCTACTGATTTCATCGGTGCTGAAGAAGATCTTGGTTTTAGTAATCCCATAAAACGCGGAAGAACTGTTGATGCTGTAATGTGAATTGTTAAAGGAAGGGCTATTTACTTGGGACTTAGCTTTTCGAGTTTCATCAAGTGAATTTTGATTCAGTCCTCCTGCCGCTTCCTTGTTTTTTCTGGAAGTGTTACAAAAATCGTCAAACTTGGACTCTTTCCTGTTAAAGAAACTAGCCGTAGTAACGATGTCCTCTCTATTAGTTTTCACAAGTAGCTTATCCAATATCAAATGGGAACGAGCATCGCTTTCATACACAAGAAATCAAAGGGAGGGTAGGCGTTTGTTACCTAACCGTAGGTCATTGAATTCAATGTTAGGTAGCTCTGCAAAACTCCTGTTTAGATTGTTGATTCTGATTTTGGATACTAAAATAATAATAATAATTTAAACCGCATCGCTTGCTGTGGTAAAAGAACTGATATGGACTTAGTTTTTGATAAACAGTAATATTCGTGGTTATAAGGCTGAAAAACGAATGATTAAGTTTGTGTTGTGCCTTTAGGGTTGATTAGAACGAGATTAGAGATTAAATATTTTTTGTCAGGCTCAGTACTAATGATTGTTTAAAGTCCTTTTTAATAGGATGACCTAGCTTTATTCAACACTATCCCTATACTTTTTCTTACCTCGTCAGTGGAATGTTCGTAATGATTAACAATAAAGGTGAATATTAATATTTTACCCCTTTGAGTTTTAATGTAACCGCTTAGAGCATAGTTGTTCCGAAGCGTACCTGATTTGGCATAAACATAAGGTTCGCTCTCTCCGCCATACCAATCTTTCAGTGTTCCAGAAATTCCTCCAACAGGAAGTAATTCAAAAAGCCTGTCTTCACCGAGTTCTTTGCGCAGTTTTAAAAGTAAACCAGTGATCGTTCTTGGGGTGAACATATTATAACGAGATAAGCCAGACCCGTCTACCCAAACCAATTCATCTACCTCATTTTCGAATAAAACTTCCTTGGTTTTTTCAATCATGGACACAGTGCTTAGAGTGTCGTTTTCTAGCCCGCTGGCCATTAACAATGTTTGCTCAGCGAAAAGATTGTCGCTTTCCTGAAGCATGTGCTTATATAAGGTGTCGGAAAGTGTCGTATATAACGTTTGAGCAAATTCTATACTTCGGGGTTTTTCGATTAAGGTGATTTTTCGATTAACCGTATCTGAAAGAAGTTTCACAAAAAGGTCGGTGGAGTAACGAAAGGGTCTTATTAGGGTGTCTATTGGAGAATAGTCTACGATGTCAAAATCATGTTTGCTAGGGAAGGTGTATTCATAGCGGTTTTCCATTTCATCTCGCTGAACATAGCTTCTTAACCTAATGAGCGAATCATTTTTGAGTTTAAACTGAGGAGCTAAATAAGAAGGCGATACCTTAATAGTTTCCTCTTCTTTATTAAGGTAGGTGCTTACACTATTCCCATAAATGGGAAATACAGCCTTTTCAGCAGAATAGTAGCCGTTATAATCATCCCAACCCCAGCCAGGCCCAAATCTATCATCTTCCATTGGGCGCGGCCAATAATAGAGGCTCTCTGTTCGTGATTTTAGAAAGTGAAGTGCCGTTGTATCATTGTATTCTGGGTGAAGGAAGAGTGGGTTACCCGTCCCCCAAAAAATCAATGAGTCGTCTTTAATAATGTATTGTAGGGCTGGAATATTATTCCCTAGAAAATGTAGACCAGCATATAAGGTGAAAAACTTTGTGTTCGAAGCGGGGGTCATGTACTTATCCTCGAACTGACTAGCAATGGTTTTTCCATTTTTCGGATCAACCAACATAAACCCAACAAAGGCTTGCTCAAAACCTGGTAGTTCTTTTAGGTCTTTAAGGATTTTCTTCTTTGAATATTTTTGTGCCCGAACACTTTGAAGGCCGCAGACTAAACACAGAAATATAATGAGTAGCCTCTTACTCATAAAAGGCTGCCACTTCTTCTAGTGACTTTCTTCTGTTATTGGGTACATAAACTTCATCGGCTTCATAACCAACGGGTAAAAGCAAAAAGGCCCTTTCGTTCTCTGGTCGGTTTAAGATTTTAGCCAAAAAGTTCATAGGGCTAGGTGTATGTGTTAAAGTAACTAAGCCAGCATCGTGAATGGCAGTAATTAAAAAGCCTGCTGCCAAGCCTACCGATTCTGCCACGTAATAGTTCTGGTGCTTTTTCCCTTCAGTATCAAACTCAAACGGGCGTTTGAAAACAATGATTAAATAAGGAGCTGTTTCCAAAAATGGCTTTTTCCAGTTGGTACCCATTGGTTTTAAGTCATCCAGCCACTCTTCGCTCATGCGCTTGGTGTAACTTTCAAACTCCTCTTTTTCTGCGGCTTCGCGAATCTGCTTTTTTATTTCAGGGTTGCTGATCACGCAAAAAGTCCATGGTTGCTTGTGTGCACCTGATGGGGCGGTAGAAGCGGCCATGATCACATTTTCAATAACTTCCTTGGGAACAGGTTTATCAGAGAAATCACGCACAGATCTGCGCGTTTCCATCCAGTCATAGAAGTTTGCACTACGAACCTTCATTTCTTCTGCTGAATAGTGGACATGCGAATACTTAATGAATTCGTGCTCTTCTATGACCTTAATATCGTGGTTTGCGCTCATTGTTTCAGTAATGTGGCTCACAAGATAGGAAAGAACCTAGAAGCTGAAAAATAAAATAAAAAAACCCCGACTGATAATCAGCCAGGGCACGATTTGGATGTAAAATAACCCTACTCGAGGGTTGCCTTTAAGACGATTGAAAATCGTCAATGTTTCTTTAGATTACTTTTTTGTTTTCTCACTTTACATGATTCGTTTCTTTACCTGAATAACCCCTGCTGCCACAAACACACCAGTAGCGACTATCAAACTCTTATATACCGAAGCCATATCTGCCCAGATTTGATAACCCTCTTGTCTGATTCCGCCAGTGGCGAGAATAGCATAACCATAAGGGTGATAGGGAGCGTATTCCCATCCTTGAGATACAATCATAAAGGAGATCAGTCCAGCAATACCAATACCCAAAGGTAAAATCAGATTTTTTGATTGTTGACTAATAAAGAATTGGATAGAGGCCATCCCTAAAGTGGCCAAGAAAATCTTAAACATTAGTGCATATTCAAAACCAAAACTGAAGCTTTCTTCGAAACCTAAACCCGGCTGAACAACGCGCATGGACAAACCAACAAGAATTGTGAAGGTGCCAAATAACATTAGGCTGATAAAGATCATGACAATGAACACCTTCATTTTTGAAAGATAGAGCGCCAAACGCGAGAGCGGTTGTGCATAAATTAGTTTCCAAGTATTCGAGCTGTACTCAATATTGTTGACCAATAAGGCGACCATCATCACAAAAAATGGAAATAGAAAATTAGCGGGGTCAATACTGAAGCTAATCAAGGTGGACCAAGCATTCATTCCTTCTTTAATCATTTCTGGACCTCTTCGCCACAGGATAATAAAGTTGATAATGGGCACAAAGGCAGGTGCTAAAATGAGGAGCCAAAGGGTGAAGGTCTTTTTGTATTTGAATATTTCTGCCGAAATCCCTCTTCTGAGTTGTAATGCTAAATTCATTGGTCTAATTTTTTAGTAAGGTTTAGGAAGATGGCTTCGAGGGTTTCCTCAGTAGATTTAAGCTGATATACTTCAATGTCGTTTTGCACCAAAGCTTTGTTGATTTTTGAGATATCAGTTTTGTCAATAATCGGTAGCGTTATGGTTTTGCTATCATGCTCAGAGATGGTGAAATTCAACTCCTTGATTACTTCGATTGCCTTTTGAGCGTTGTCGAGCTTTATTTCTAAAAACTGAGTGGGGTCGTTGCTACGAAGTCCATCAAGTTTACCTTCATACATGATTTTACCTTGGTCGATAATGGCTACATCGGTGGCCATTTTTTCAATTTCGGTAAGAATATGGCTCGAAAGGAAAATAGTTTTGCCGTGCTCTTTATTCAAGCGAATAATGAGTTCACGCATTTCGATAATACCACTCGGATCAAGTCCATTAGTAGGTTCGTCTAAAATGATCAGATCAGGATCGTTGAGTAGGGCAGAAGCCAGTCCCAGTCGCTGACACATTCCTAACGAATAGTTCTTCGCTTTTTTGTTAGCGTTATCTGTCAACCGAACGATTTTAAGTACTTCATCAATTCGAGATTTGGGTGCCCCAACCATGCGCCTGATTACTTCTAAGTTTTGCCGACCAGTAAGGTGCTTATATATAGAAGGGTTTTCGATCAACGCCCCCACTTTACCCAAGAGTTCGACTTTGTTGGGTAGCAGATCTTGGTCAAACAATTTTACTTGCCCCGGTTTGGAATGGAAAAGATCTAGTAAAATTCTTATCGTGGTGGTCTTTCCGGCACCGTTAGGGCCTAAAAAGCCATAAATACTTCCTTCTGGAACGTTGAGGTTGATTTTGTCTAAAGCTTTGAAGTCTTTAAAGTAAAAATCTAATTCAGTGGTTTGAATAATAGGTTTCGACATTGTAAGGATTGTTTGGCCTTAAGACGATGTGTTTTCGGTTTTGAGAACAAAGCCTTTAAATATGTATCTTCTTAATGTGGAGGATTGCAGAAAAAAACAACTCATTTGAATAACCTTTTGCATACAACTTAGGTTAACCGAGTCATGGAAAAGAAGACGACAAGTAAATCTTCTAAAGCGAAGGTAAACGATTCAGAAAAACTCAAGAAGG
>TARA_R110001599_G_scaffold41503_4_pt1 | contig 17868 bp, 7 predicted proteins | sample TARA_R110001599 | Tara Oceans TARA_R110001599 (sample SAMEA4398360) | marine metagenome | biome: Polar Biome; feature: [MES] marine water layer (ENVO:01000295) within the mesopelagic zone...; material: water (ENVO:00002006), including particulate matter (ENVO:01000060) such as...... | reverse complement strand
GCGATTACATCTCTAACTGTTACTTGAGCAGTGTTGCTGCTCACGTTGCCATTGTTATCGGTGACTGTAAGGGTTACTGTGTTCACTCCTACATTGGTGCAATCGAAGCTCGTTTTGTCCAAACTATAGCTTGCGATTCCACAGGCGTCATTACTTCCATTGTCAATCATTCCCGTAGTGATGCTGGCGTTACCGCTCGCATCTAGGTCAATCGTAATGTCTTGAGTAATGACTACTGCTGCCTCATTATCTTCTACAGTTACTGTAAAGGATTTTATCGAAGTACCTACTGCATTGGTCGCTGTAGCTGTTACAGTTGTGGTACCAACCACAAAGAGACTTCCTGGTTGTATATCATAAGTAATCACAGATGCTGGTATCGCTGTGGTTTCTGTAGCTGCATAATTTACAATTGCACCGCATACCCCTGCATCATTGTTTACCGTAATATCCGTTACTATAATTTCTGGAGCAATACCAGTCACGGTAACATTAAATGAAGCAGATGCTGTATTTCCTGAGCCATCCGTAGCCGTATAAGTTACCAATGTATTTCCTATAGGGAATGTAGCGCCATCAGCAAACCCTGCAGTTAGGGCTGTGGTTACAGAACAGTTATCCGTACCTACTGGGGTTGTATAATTCACTGTTGCACCTGCTGCACTGGTTGCGAACACATTAATGTCTGCTGGTGCCGTGATTTCAGGTGCTATCTCATCGATAACAGTCACATTGGCCGTTACAGTTGATGTGTTACCGGATGGATCGGTTACTGTTAAAGTAATTTCGTTACCTGAACCATCAGCCACGGGCGGCACATCAGAAGTCCAAAAAGGATTAGAATTACCAAACAATAACCCATTATTTCCACCCACAATATCTTCCACACTTGTTCCAGTTCCTTCTTCGAAATTGAAATAAGCAGTTAAGTTATTTTGAGCAGGTGCGCTTCCACTAAATTCATCCATAATCTCTTGTGAAGTCAATGCTCTGTTAAAGACTTTCGCTTCATCAAGTTGCCCATCCATTGAGCTTCTGTAGCTAGCACCATTGTTGATAGTTTGAACTCCCAAAAACAAGCTACCAGCCAGTGTATTTAGATTTCCAATGTTATATGATTGACCTTGTCCATTGACATAAGCTGTAATTATACCCGCTCCGTTATAAACCATGGCGATATGTGCCCATTGGTTTAATGGGATTTGTAAACCACTATGCCAATCCTGGCAACCTCCCCAGAAAATTAATTTCCCATTGGTGTCATGCCCCATTCCAAACATCAAACCAGTGCAATCATTATTTCCATAATGCATTAGGTTACCAGCTCCACCATAATATTGATCTAGATTCACCCACAACGAAATCGTTCTTTCGCTATTTCCCAATGGTACGTTTGCATTATTCACTGTTCTAAAACCAGTTTCAATTCCATGATTTAAATTCAATGCATAGTTGTTTGTACCTCCACCAATGTCATTGCAATCAAAGTCTGTTTGATCCAAGCTCAAAGTCACAGTTCCCGAATCATCAGATGATCCATTATCAATGTCTTGGGGTGTAATGCTTGCATTGCCATTGGCATCCAGTTGAACTGTAATATCCTGTGCAATGGCAGTTGGAACGGTTACGTCTCTCACTACCACTGTTCTTGTTGCTACAGTTTGGTTTCCACTTGCATCTGTGGATGTGTATGTCACCGCATAGGTACCTGACACATTCATATTCACATTATCTGTAGTTGCTAAAGTGGCCGAACAATTGTCTGAAGTTGTTGCGCCAGCATCTGTATATACTGTGAAGGCATCATGCTGAACAGTCGCCAATCCATTTATCGTGATGACTGGTGCTTCTGTATCATTAACCGTAACCGTGAAGGTTTTCATCGAAGTTCCCACTGGGTTAGTAGCGGTTGCAGTCACAGTTGTTGTGCCTACTGAAAAAAGGCTACCTGGTTGGATATCATATATGATTGAAGAACTAGGTATACCTTGAGTTTCAGTTGCAGCATAGTTAACTATGGCTCCACATACTCCCGCATCAGTACTTACCGTAATATTCGCTGGAACTATAATTTCTGGAGCTAAACCAGCTACTTCAACATTGAATGAGGCAGAAGCAGTATTACCAGATCCGTCAGTAGCAGTGTAAGTCACCACCGTTGTTCCGATTGGGAAGGTTGCCCCATCTACCAAACCTGCGGTTAATGCAGTGGTTACCGAACAGTTGTCTGTACCAACAGGAGCTATATAATTAACCACCGCTCCTGCTGCACTTGTAGCAAATACACTTATATCTGAAGGTGCTGTTATGACTGGAGCAATCTCATCGATTACTGTAACATTAGCTGTTGCAGTCGAAATATTACCACTTGGGTCAGTTACTGTTAAGGTAACTTCGTTGCCTCCGCTTGCTCCATTGGCTGGTGATACATCTGTTGACCAAGCCCCTGTAGGGTTGTTGATGTTAGTGAATGTCGCATTAAATCTTCCTGTCAAATCTGTTGCTGTAGTACCTGAACCATCTTCGAAGTTCCAGAAACCTAACAAACCAGCTTCCGTTCCGGCAGGAGAATCATTCATTACACTTTGCACCTCTGTTTGAGAAAGTGCAGAATTCCAAATTGACATTTCATCAATTTTTCCATTCAAGCCACCGCTTCCACCATAAGCACCAATTCTTAATGGGCTATTATCATTCAATGGCGCATGTCCGCCTTGTGAAGCGTCCAAATTACCATTTACATATATGGATTGCGTGCTTGTAGCTGCATTATAAACAAATGCGATATGGTACCACTGACCAGGGTTAATTACCGTATTCCCTGCTAAATCATTTCCACAGAACCCTAAATAAGGTCTGTTACCACGAATGGTCAAGTGTAACAAGCATCCATTATTACTAAGTATGGCTTGATCAGCTCCATTTGAATCATTTCGATATACCCAAGTGGCCACCGAGAAACTTGTAGCCTGAATACCCATTTGAGAATTTGAAGCATTGATTAAGGCGTGCTCCCCTCCTCCATTCAAATTCAATGCATAGTTGTTTGTACCTCCACCAATGTCATTACAATCAAAATCAGTTTGATCTAAACTCAAGGTCACGTTTCCGGAATCATCAGATGATCCATTGTCAATGTCTTGAGGCGTGATGCTTGCATTGCCATTGGCATCTAGTGATACCGTGATGTCTTGAGCAATCGCGGTTGGAACAGTTACATCACGAACAACAACTGTTCTTGTTGTTACTGTCTCATTGCCAGCAGCATCTGTAGCTATGTAAGTCACAGTATATGTTCCGGACACATTAACATTTACATCATCAGTAGTCGCTAAAGTAGCTGAGCAATTGTCAGAAGTTGTTGCTCCAGCATCTGTGTATGCTGTAAAGGCATCATGCTGAACTGTCGCTAATCCATTAACAGTAATAATTGGTGCTTCTGTATCATTAACCGTAACCGTGAAGGTTTTAATAGATGTTCCTACTGGGTTGGTAGCCGTAGCTGTTACTGTAGTAGTACCTACTGAAAAAAGGCTACCTGGTTGGATGTCATATGTGATTGAAGCACTAGGTATACCTTGAGTTTCAGTTGCTGCAAAGTCAATAACAGCTCCACATACTCCCGCATCAGTACTTACCGTAATATTAGCTGGCACTGTAATGTCTGGTGCAAGACCCGACACTTCTACACTAAATGAAGCCGAAGTAGCATTCCCTGAACCATCCGTGGCAGTATAAGTCACTACTGTAGTCCCTATTGGGAAAGTATCCCCATCTGCAAACCCTGCGGTTAATGCAGTAGTTACTGAGCAATTGTCGGTTCCAACTGGTGTAGTATAATTCACGGTAGCACCTGCTGCACTTGTTGCAATTAGGCTTATGTTGGCTGGTGCAGTAATTTCTGGAGCAATATTGTCTTCAACAGTAACATTAGCAGTTGCAGTAGACGTGTTGCCAGATGGATCAGTTACTGTCACTTCAACTTCCACAGAAGAGCTTTCATAAGCATTTCCTTCAGCAATTTGAATACCTTCAATACTGGTATACCCATCTGAAAGCCAAAGCGCTTCCCCATCAAAAGTCCAACCGTAGGCGTTCTGGTAATTGGTTTGTACTGATTCGAGGTAATTTCCACTCAAATCAAAAATATGTATGTAGTTCCAACTAGAATTATTTGTAGTACCACCTCTTGCATACCCACCAATGTAAATCAGGTCATTGACCACTGCAAAACCACCTTGAGTGTAAACAGTACTTCCACCTAACCCTAGGCTTATAGTCGCTATTTGTTGTCCGGTTGATTCGTCCAATACATTAACGATATTGGCCTCAGCTCTCAAGGCAAACACTTTATTGTCATAGACTGAGACCCCTGATGCCAATGTACCCAAATTAAAAGTCCAAATGGCTGATGATCCAGTTCGCTTTGTTATTGTATTATTCCCCCAGTTAGCTGTGTAGTAATCTGTTTCACTGTCAGTGTTCATCCAGATCTGCATAATTGGACTTTGGCCTGAATTAAAAGAGCTTATGGCATTTCCATCAATGTCTGTTCTATAAATTTCTGAGTCGGCCCACCCGCCAAACCAATATTCATTCGTATTGGGGTTAAAACCGTTACCGTAAGCTCTTGTATTAATATTTCTAACACCAATATTTGTTGGGTTAATGGCTACGGAACTGCTCAAATCATTACAATCAAAATCAGTTTGATCTAAACTCAAGGTTACATTGCCCGAATCATCAGATGATCCATTGTCAATGTCTTGAGGTGTAATACTTGCATTGCCATTGGCATCCAGTGATACTGTGATGTCTCGGGTAATGGCCACAGGATCGGTAACGTCAAGCACATTCACAGTCCTTGTTACTTGAGCTGATTCATTTCCTGAAGCATCAGTAGCTACGTAAGTTAAAGTATAAGATCCAGCTGTTGCGGTATCTACTGTTCCTGTTACTACCAAAGTAGCGGAACAATTGTCTTCTGCTGTTGCAGTTTCGGTATAAGTTTCGTTTTGGTTAAGCGTAATGGTAGCATCACCATTAAGGTTAACGGTTGGTGCAATGTTGTCTTCTATAGTAACACTAGCAAAACCTTGCCCTATATTTCCAGAAGGATCAGTAACAGTCAAAAGTACATTTACCTGACCTTCAACACCTAAGGCTGGCGGACCTGCTACCCAAGTTGTATTATTCGAAAGTTGAGCGTCCGCGGTAGACCCTCTATTGGCACCTATGCTCCCAGTCCCTTCATTGAAATCAAGGTAGACTAAAAGGTTAGGCTCTCCCCCAACTAAAGGCTGCTCAAAACTATTAGAAACCTCTTGGTCAGTCCTGGCGACACTCCATACTCTTACCTCATCAATGTCTCCTTGAAAATTCTCATCATATTGTGAGCTAAAGCGACCAACTTCTAAGGCTTGAGAGCTAGTTGTTGGATTTCCATTTGTACTTCTGGCATCTACTAACACACCATCAACGTACATTTTTATAGTATTCGCATCTGTATCGTGTACGCCTGCAAGGTGGTGCCATTCACCGTCATTCACATTAAATGAACTTTCGGCAAAATTCTGTCCTCCTCCAACTCTATCGAACCTTATATGGGCTTTGCCACTATGCACTGCAAGACTGTAGTTCTGACCTCCGCCTACTGCTTTAGACACTACTCTATCATAAGCTCTATTACGGGTAGTTCTGATCCAAGCCTCAACCGTAAAGCTATTTAGCGTTAAAGAAGGCTCATAAGGCACTAAGGCAAAAGAAGAGTTGCCTCCAGTGAAATTCAAAGCAACATTGTTAGCCCCTAAATCATCACAGTCAAAATCGGTTTGATCTAAAGCATAAGTTAATGTGCCTCCAGAATTATCTGTAGAGCCATTGTCGATTTGCGCTGGTGTAATGCTTGCATTGCCATTGGCATCTAGTTGTACTGTGATGTCTTGGGCAATGACCACTGGATCGGTAGCATCATCCACAGTAATCGAGAATTGATCAGAAGCTGTAATTCCAAAGCTATCGGTGATGACCAGCTCTGCTGAAAAACTACCAATGCCTAAATTTGTATTCAACGTAGTTCCAGTACCTACACTATTCCCATTTACAAACCATTCGTAACTTGCGATTCCGTTGTCGTCTGATGATCCTGAACCGTCAAAAGAAATGGTAGCCGTTCCACCTGCACCAATGGATGCTGTGATATCACCTCCTGAAGAAGCTACCGGTGGTTCGTTACAAAGCGCACCAACTTGATCCAAATCATGCAATACATAAGCACTGATGATACCCCTATTGGCAGTGGACCCATTGTTGGCCGCGAAACCGATATCCATCGTTGAACCGCTGGCTATAAACTCTAGCGTTGCGTTTACTGTATTCGGTATCCATCCGCTTACGTTGACGAGATTCCCCTGAATAAGGAAAGTAGTATTGTTACCTGTAGAATTGTGATCATTTGACATCAATAGTTGCAGCCTATGCTTGTTGCCAGGAACAAGCCCAGTAAGGGTAATGGCCGAAGCGCTACCATTGGGTTGGTAAAGAATTCCGTTGAACAACTCGTCAAAGAGAGTTCCAGGAGTACAATCAGTACAGAAATCTCCTCCTCCATTGTTGAGGTTAGTTAAAGTTCCAGGAGTATTGTCGAAGCAAATGCCATTGACTTGCACCGGTTGTGCGTTGGCGCCAACGTTTGTGGCTGCGACTAAAAGTCCATCATTTTGTAATTCTGAAGGATCGGTAAAGGTTGTAATGTCGGAAGTGAATGGCTCTACTACATTCACAGTTCTTGTTATTTCACCAGACTCGTTTCCAGAGCCATCAACCGCTTTGTAAGTAAGCGTATACGTTCCTTGAGTCGTAAGGTCAACTGTTCCGGTTACTTCAACCGTTGCCGAGCAATTGTCTGAAGCTATTGCGCCCGGATCATTAAAAGTAGAGTTTTGAGCAACGTCTATACTTGCATCCCCATTTAGTGCAATGGTTGGGGCTAAAAGATCGACCACAACGACTGTTCCTTCTGCTGAGTTTGAATTTCCAAGCGCATCAGTAACGGTAAGTGTAACAGGTACACCACCACCGCCTCCGTAGGCACTTCCATCTGAGATTTTGAAGCCAGCAATAACATTATTATTTGGAGAAAGCCACATGGTCTCTCCATCAAAAGCTACACTCCATGGGTAGTGCCCGTTCGTTGAGGTAGAGCCTATATAGGCTCCATCTATATCGAATCGATGTATTGCTTGCCAATTGCCAGAAATTGTTCCAAAGCCATTGGCTATGCCAGCGATATATATATTATTGTTAGCCACGACTAACCCACCTTGAGAATTCATGGTTCCTGGTAAAGTAATATTGCGAATAAATGCGCCTGTCGCTTTATCTAGAACATTAATAATATTCCCTCCATGTCTAAAGGCATAGGCATAGTCAGCATCTGTAGCAACGCCACCCGCAGTTCCTCCTACATTATAACTCCAAACTGTAGAATTTCCAGATCTCTTGGTCACCGTATTAGCGCCCCAATTGGCAGTATAATAATCCGTCTCGCTATCTGTATCAACCCAAACTTCCATCATTGAACTTTGACCACTATCAAAAGTCCTTACAAATTGATGGTTTTCATCATAAACGTAAATAGTAGAATTGGCCCATTGCGGATACCAAAACTCATTGGTATTCGGGTTATAGCCTCCTCCATTACTTTGCGTCACTTGATTGACAGTGCCTACATAAGTAATTGTCTCAAGGGCACTACTGCTATTTCCTCCCTCGGCATTTAAGTCTTGACAATCAAAGGTGCTTCGATCTAACGAAAATGTAAGCGTTCCATTTCCATTATCCGTAGAGCCATTGTCTAAACTTTCAGGGGCAACTGTTGCATTGCCGTTCACGTCAAGCTCAACAGTTACTCTTCCTGCCTTGGCTTCAGGTGCTGTGGCATCAATAACCGTAACCTCTCTTGTAACTGTAGCCGATTCATTACCACTCTGATCAATAGCTTTATAGGAAAGCGTGTATACACCAGGAGTAGTTAAATCAACTGTGCCTGTAATTTCAATTTCAGCAGAACAATTGTCAGAAGGAGTGGCGCCCGGATCAAGGTTTTCAAAGGAAGCATTCTCATCCGTATCAGAGTCTACTGACATTTGTGCGTTACCAATTAAAGCAATTGTTGGTGCGATGTGATCTTCAACAGTAACCCCAAATATTTGAGACCTTGAATTACCTAAAGGATCTGTTGCAGTCAATGTTACTGTATTACTTCCCCCACCATAGGAAAAACCATCAGCTATTTTGTATCCTGAAATACTTGAAGAATAATCATTAATCCATAGGTTTTCACCATCAAATGACCAACCATAATAAGTTGGGCGGTCAACAGCCGTGGATCCCAAATATTGACCTGTCATATCATACCTATGAATAACATTCCAATTATTATTAATTGTAGTCCCGCTTTGAATACTTCCGCCTATATAGATTGTTTCATTAACAACGGCAAAAGATCCTTGGATATAAACGGTTGTACCCAAATTTATAGAACTTACAAATTGACCGGTCTCTTTATTCAAGACATCAATTCTATTACCGCCATAAGCAATTACATAAGCAAACTCAGCATCTGTACTAATCCCTGCGGGATAATTACCATTGGCATTAGTATACCTCCAGATTTCTTGCCCATTCAGATCAACTCTTGTATAGTTATATGGAGTGCCGGAAGTCCAGTTAGCCGAATAATAATCCGTTCCACTGTCCTGATCCATCCACAACTGCATCTTGTATGTTTGCCCTGAATTGAATGTACTAAGTTGATTACCATCCTCGTCTACTTCATAAATAGCATTTGCACCCCAATTAGGGAATAAAAAATTGCCAGTATTTGGATTAAAGCCACCACCGTGGCTTCGACCAGAAATGTTCTTTGTTCCGATACTGGTTGGCTCAACAGGATTCCCAGAACCACCCAAATCATCGCAAGTAAAAGAATCAATATCTATACTTAGCGTCACTGTTCCATCCGGGTCTGTTGTACCTGTATCGATGTCCTGTGGCGTAATCGAAACTTGACCATTTGCGTCTAAAGAAACAGTAATGTCTTCACCCTGAATTATCGGTGCAGACGCATTGAATTCTATTGTATATACTTCAATCTCCGTAATAAATCCAGCCCCGAAGCTTTGGTTGGTATAGGTTGTATTAAGTCCAGTAAGGGCTTTTAGTGATGTTGATGACCTATATGAACTTCCGTCTATAGAATTATAGCTATGCACGTTAAAATAACCTCCATCCATGGAATTATTCAAATAAATATCATGCCCTCCTCCAAATGTTGGCCCGTGACCTGAGTTTGAATAAATACTGTTTTGGGGGTAATACGGTGTAGCTTTACGGTCAGATGTCAGGTTAAACAAAAAAGCATTATTGTTATTTCTATATCCTGAATAAGATGATGACCAACCATCAGGTGTATATCCTCCAAACACCTCTCCTGTATTTGTTTTGAAAATTATTAATGTTGGCCCTTTATCATCCACTGCTGTATGAAAAGCACTATAGCTTGCGCCATTGGAAGACCTTCTGTAGACAAGGGTTCCAGATGGGGCAATGCCCTGATCATCTAACCAGTCTCTTAAAACATCATTATCATTGCCAGAAGCAATGACCGAATTGGGCGCAATTGGAAAAAGTTGTTGCGCATTCACAGCACTCGCCATTACTGCAAGTAATAGCACAATTGCAGAAATAAGTTTCGTTAGCTTTTTCATAATGCTTAGTCGTTAATAGTGAATGTAAATGCTGTTAAAAAATCAGTAACGGCAATCGGGAAATTATCACCTTCAATTTTGGTTAAAATCAATTTTGGTGATGCCTCACAGGTCTCTAAAAGCGTTGTGCCAGATCCAATAGTTATGGATTGAAGTTCATCAGAATCATTCGTTTTGGTCACTTTTGAAAAAGTAATTGATTTATCTCCTACATTGTCATTTACCAATTTCAATTGAAAAGTCTGATGTCCAATTGATGACACATCAATGTTTAATGGGTCAGACACATCTGGAGGAGTGTCACATTTGACAATCTGATAATAAACCTTAATCCCGCTTTCTTCTTTAAGCAGCTTCCAAGTTTCATCTTGTCCGTAAGATTGAAATGACATAAGCACCATGAAAATGATGCCCAAAACGGTTTTAAAAAATTGGTTGTCAATGGCAGAAGACACTACCAGATTAGAGATATGCCCAGAAGCTCTCTTTGGTTGAAAGGGTATCATAACAAGGTTGTTTTGGTTGAATAAAAAATGCTTAGTTAGGTGAAGGAGAAAGACCTAAGCACGAGTAAACTAATAATAAAAAGGGATCAACCGCCTACCCACAATGGGTAGTTTAACTGAAAAATGTATTTAAACGGGTTAATGAGCTATTTGAACAACAAAAAAATTACTCTTTTTAGTTAACCTCCATATTATCCAAGGGTGAAAACCATGTTAATTCCAGGTGTTCTTAATTGGTGTTCTTGTCTAAAGCCTTATAATTTCAGGTTATGTGTATGCGCTATTGCATTTAATAAAAATAGCATTTTCATACTCAGTCAAAAAGCGCTTGAATCTAATCTCGATCCTCAGCTCTACTTTTTATTTCGAGCTTCATAAAGACATATCTTACATGATATTTCACGGTATTATTTGACACAAAAAGTGCACCTGAAAATTCAGCATTGGTATACCGTTTTGCCAACAATTTCATTACATCAACCTCTCTCTCAGACAAACCAAAGTCCCTACTTTAAACTTCTTGATTACTCTAATAACCACCTCCAGAATTAGCTGGGCTACACACTTCAAATACTTCTTCAATTTTATATTTTTTTGAGTTATGATTTATCTTCTCCAACTTGCTTAAACATAAAACCACCCAGAATGCAAAAAATTAAAAAGGTCTGCATCTACTGTGCCTCTAGCGAAAACATTGACCCAAAGTATTTTGAGGCAACTGAAAAGCTAGCCAGAGTGCTAGTAAAGAATAATATTACCGTTGTATATGGCGGTGGTGGCCGAGGTTTAATGGGTAAACTTGCCGATACAATACTTGCTGAAAAAGGCCGAATTGTTGGAATTATGCCTCACTTCATGAAAGAAGTAGAGTTCCATCATAAAGATGTTAACGAATTCATTTTTACAGCCGACATGCACGAGCGAAAGAAGCAGTTTATGGTGGGCGTAGATGCCCTGATTACGCTACCGGGTGGTTGTGGCACTATGGAAGAACTATTAGAAGCCATGACACTAAAAAGGTTAGGCATATTCACCAAGCCGATTGTTATATTAAATGCCTTTGGATATTATGACCACCTTATCAAAATGTTAGAGTTTTCTATAGAAGAAAATTTCATGAAACCCATCCATAATGACATATGGAATACCTTTGAAGACCCAGAAAAAGTACTTGAAGCCATTCATCAGTCCGCGCCATGGAGTAAAGACGCTCTGAAGTATTCGTAATTCAAAAACACAATTAACCCATTGGAATACAGTAATACGCTTATTACCATATTATTCAATTTTAAGCATATTGATATTTAACAAAGCTGGAAATTATTAGCATTTTTGAATACCGATTTACCGAACCAATCCCCTTGTTCAAGACTTTATGCCTAGGGTTACTATTCTTATAATTCTACTTATTAGTGGGCAATCACTGCTGGCAAACAATGATAGTGTTGCCGACTATTGGTATCAGCATAAGATATATAATAGTGAAACACAGTATATCCCCTCTTCTCAAGTCATGGTGTTCCGCGATGACAGTAATACTTTAAATTATGATCAGGTTAAGGATTTCGGAGCGAGCTACTATATCGGTTTAAATGATATTGATTTATTTGAAACAAATAAAACCTATTGGGTCAAACTTGTACTCTCAAACCATTCAGAGGAGTATCAGAACCTAGTAGTTTCCACTGGTGACAACGCCTACTCTACCATTTATATTGAAAAAGACGGGGTTTTAGACTCAGTCAAAACTGGTTATTTTGTACCTGTTAGTAAGCGTGATATTAAGAAAGGTTTTCAGTCTCAATTTAAACTGGATTTAAAAGAAGACGAAAGTGCTACACTTCTAATCAAAACAAAATCATTAGACAACTACCCACCACGCTTCGAATTCAGAACAATTCAACTTGAAAAATGGAGTCAGCAAACGGAAGAAAAAGCCCTTTTGGAAGGAATTTTCACAGGTCTACTGGTCATTTTAGCTATTCTGGGAATTTCGCTTTACCTGTATATAAAGAGAGTCGTCTTCCTGTTTTATGCCCTCTATGCCATCACAAATACAGTCTATTTTCTCTACTTCCATGGTTTTCTAGACCCTTATATCTTTTCTGAACACCCAGAACGGCTATCATTATTATGGTTATTGCCCAACCTATCTGCCGTATTCTATTTTTCTTTTGCTCGTCATTTCCTCAATACCAAAGAGCACTACCCAAAGTGGGATTACTACTTCAAAGTTTTCATAGGCATTATGTTGACTGCCTTTGTGGTCAACTCCATCTATATCACCATTACCAAAGATGTATATAACGGGCTTATTGTTCACAATCTCTTCAACATAGGAATTTCTGCTAGCGTTGTGATTTTCATACTATCACTCAGAAGACTGAATAGTTTGGAGTTACGCTTTTTCGCGATTGCTTCGGTTTTCTTAGTGACCATTGCCTTGTTCGCTTCAGCCCAATATATTCTTAACCTAGATGCCAAAATTGTGCCTTACGTTCAACTTGGGGTGGGTATAGAAATTATATTTTTCGCTTTAGGCCTAGGTCATAAAATGAAAAAACTGGTTGAAAATCATGCGATCACTCAAGAATCATTAATCATTCAGTTGGTTGAAAATGATAAGCTTCAAGAAAAGACCAACTCCGAACTGAAAGAAAAAGTAGCTGAACGAACGCATCAGATCAATGTCCAGAATATTGAGTTGAAAAAAGCACGAATGGAAGCAGAACGGGCTACCAAATCTAAGTCTGACTTCCTTTCGGTAATGAGCCACGAAATTCGAACACCATTGAACGCCATTATCAGTTTAAGCCATTTAATGGATATTGATAATGAAAATGAAGAAACCCAAGAATACATTGATGCCTTAAAATTCTCTGCCGAGAGCCTCAGTTCTTTAATTAATGACATACTTGATTACAATAAAATTGAAGCTGGGAAATTAAAGCTAGAGATGATTGATTTCTCATTGATCGATCTGCTTAAAAACATACGGGACAGTTTCAAATTTAAAGCCCATAGTAAGAATATAGCTTTAGACTTTCATTTATCAGAAAACACCCCAAACAGACTTATAGGCGATCCTACCCGACTCACTCAAATCTTCAATAACCTGATGAGCAATGCCTTGAAATTCACAGAAGAAGGCAGTATTGTGGTAAGTGCAGACTTATTGGGGATTCAAGACGAAAAAGTGGGTATAGAGTTTACAGTAACAGATACCGGTATTGGAATTCCCGAAGATAAGATCAATGAAATTTTCAACGACTACGAACAGGCCAGTAGCGATACCACAAGAAAATATGGAGGTACTGGACTAGGCTTATCCATCACTCAAAAGTTATTAGGGCTACATAATAGCAAGGTATCTGTATCTAGTAAACTTGACGAGGGCACTTCATTCAAGTTCGTAATTGAATTTGAACTTCCCGAAACCTTCGATTTATTGGCTGCAAATAAAACTGACACCATCTTTGACCTAAAGCAGGCCAAAATACTTGTGGTAGACGACAACTACATGAACCGTATGGTGCTTAATAGGTTATTTCAGAAGTGGAATGCTGAGTTCCATGAAGCCTCAAGTGGTAGTAAAGCATTTCAGAAAAGTAACGAAGAGTTTTTCGACCTCATTCTAATGGACATTCATATGGATGAAATGGATGGCTTTGAGTGTACTGCGTTGATTAGAGAAAAATCTGACTTGAATAAGAAAACAAACATTATTGGGATGACCGCATTTTCTAAAAACGATCTGCAAGAAAACCCCATGCGGAATGTATTGGATGAGTTCATCTCTAAACCTTTCGACCCGAAAGAGCTACTGAAAAAGTTGGTTTTATACTTAAAAAAAGAGACCATAAAAGAAGACTAACCTTCTATTGCTAGGCCTTCTTGAAATCATTTCCCATATCATCAATAACAGCCAGCAACTCACTAAGCATCATGGCTGTTGCTCCCCAAACCAAGTGCCCTTCCACATTGAAATAAGGCGAATGGATTACATACTTACCAAACCTCATTTCCTCCACTCCTCTTTTCTCTAGATCGTAAAATTGAGAAATGGGTACTTCTAAAATTGATTCTACTTCATAAGGATCAGGTATAAACTGAGGCGCATGGTCTAGAATCCCAACCGTAGGCAAAACCTTAAAGTTACTCGCAATAATAAACAGTTCAGACAGTTGGCCCAACACCGAAACTTCTGTAGTCTTCACCCCTATTTCTTCTTCCGTTTCTCTTAGGGCCGTTTCAATTAAATTCAAATCCTGTTGTTCAGCTTTACCTCCCGGAAAACTAACCTGTCCACCATGAGCGCCATTGTATCCGGGTCGTTTCATCAATGGCAAATACAGCTCTCCATTTTTAGGGTAAAGTAGTACCATCACCCCCCCTGGCCTAGCCGGTCTATTGACCATTTCGCTAAAGCGGTTCTCGTCTACCGGTGTTGGCGCCATTTTCACCTGAGCCTCTCTTCCAGGCAACGGCAAGCCAAGCCGAGCCTTCAACTGATTTGCAACTGTTTCAATGTTGGAAAACCTCATTTCATTGTTTTGAGTAAACTTCGTTGAAAATATAGCGTTCTTGTATAAAAGTTGGTTCAATTATAACCCGCTTTCTTTATTTCATTTGGAATTTTCCCTAATATGTTCTCTTAAAGAAAATAAGCGTAGCCCAACTTATGAAAGCCAACCGAATTCTTTTCCCATTTATCCTTCTTTTTGCAGTCACTTTGGCTTCCGCACAACAAGCCAAACTGAAAATTGCCAAATTAAAATACAATGGCGGAGGCGATTGGTATGCAAACAAAACTGCGTTACCCAACTTGGCTGCTTTCTGCAATGAAAACCTTAAAACGAACATTGATACTCAAGATGCTGTAGTAGAAATTGGCAACCCTAGTTTGTTTGAGTATTCCTATATCTACATGACCGGTCATGGTAATGTGGTATTTTCGAGTCAAGAGGCTGAAAACATGAGAAACTACCTCACTGCTGGAGGTTTTCTACACATTGACGATAATTATGGGCTAGACCAATTCATTCGTTTAGAAATGAAAAAGGTGTTCCCCGAGTTAGAATTTATTGAATTGCCTCATGATCACCCAGTCTACAACCAAAAATTCAAGTTTGAAGAAGGCATTCCGAAAATACACGAACACGATGGCAAATCCCCCCAAGGCTTTGGTCTAATGTACGAAGGCCGCTTGGTATGCTACTACTCTTACGAAAGTGACTTAGGCAATGGCTGGGAAGACCAACGCATCTATAATGACCCTCAGTCCGTCCGTCTTCAAGCACTAAGAATGGGCGCCAATCTGATTGCTTACGCCTTCACTCAATAATTCATTAAATATCATATCGAAGTCAAAAAACTATTGCATTAGTTGGAAAACTAGTGCAATAGTTTTATTATTGATATTAGAATAACACGAGTGTTTTAATCTATAGATATGAAAGAATTAACGAAAGCAGAAGAGCAGGTGATGCAGATATTATGGCAGATTGAAAAAGGCTTCGTAAAGGATGTGCTTTCAAAGATGTCAGAGCCAAAACCTGCATACAATACAGTATCAACCATCATTAGAATTTTGGAAAAAAAGGGTTTTGTAGGCTATAAGGCTTACGGGAAAACTCATGAATACTTTCCGTTAGTAGACAAAACAAGCTACAGTAATTTCTACCTGAAGAATTTCATTGGAGGCTACTTTGGAGGCTCTTTCCAAAAGTTGGTATCATTTTTCGCACAAGAAAACGACATGGATATTAAAGAATTCGAGTCGTTAGCGAAACACGTTGGAGATGATTTAAAAGAAGACTAAACGTTAGGTTATGTCAAAACACCCCACTTTAGTATTGTTAGATTCGCTAAATGAGGCGCTTCTATATGCATTAGAAACCGCTACATGTTTAGCCGTATTCTATTTGCTATATCATTTTGTTTTGAGAAAAGAGAGTAGCTTCCAATACAATAGATTCTATTTATTGGCAGCCATCATTATCTCATTCTCATTTCCATTATTAAACGTGGGGTATAATCCCGAAAACACACCTAGTGTATTGAACTCTTTGCACGAAGTAAGCAGTGAAGTCACCAAAGAGCCTATTATTCAACCTAAAGGTTATTATTTTGTAACTGTAATGGCCAATTCAGAGAAACCACTTATACAATGGTGGGAAGCTGTTATATTTATATATATGGCTGGGTTGATTGCTTTAGCGCTGAGATTATTCATCCAAATGAGATCTTTTAGGGATTTTCTCTGGTATAAACGGCACAACACTCGATTTAAGGATGGCTACTTTATGGTGAAAACCGAAGGTTCAATGCCAACCTTTGCATTCTTCAAGTACTTGATGTGGGACGATAGCTTAGACCTTTCTAAAGAAGAGCAAAAGCAGATTCTTGATCACGAAAAAGTGCATATCAAACAAAAGCACTCCTATGACATTATGCTTATGGAGGTTCTAAAAGTGCTTTTTTGGTTCAATCCTTTCATCTATCTCTATAGAAGTTTATTGGAAGAAATTCATGAATACGAGGCTGATAGAAAAGCAGTGAAAGCCAATGGACAAGTGGCATATACTAAGTTGCTTGTAAAGCTTGTTTTTCAGAAAATGGGTATTCCTCAAGGAAGCTTCTTTGCCAAAAGCAAAACCTTGAAAAGGGTAGATATGATTACTGCACATAAGAGAGTCAACTGGCTTAAACTACTTTCCCCAATCCCTGTAGTAGCACTCCTTTTCTTTATTTTCTCATGTGAGGCCTATGTGAAAAAGGATTCCGTAAGCATAGCAGAAACAGCTTATGTATATATGAATTTTGATGAAAAGGACCAAAAACCAACCCCTGCGAATGGCTTTAACAACTGGAAAGAATATTTACTTGAAAACATTAAGTACCCAGAAAAAATCGTTTTTGGTAAATTGGAAGGGAAGGTAACCGTGTCTTTTATGGTGAATGAATCGGGTGAGATAAGAGACGTTAGACTTGTTGATGGGATTGGTAGAGACTTTGACGAACAAGTGTTGAGTGCTATCAAGAAATCGCCTAAGTGGACTCCAGGAGTTAAAGGCGGGTTTGCTATTCCTACTAAAATTGAAATCCCTGTAACTTTTACCGCTTCTTAATACTTTCGGTTAAAGATTTCGCTCATTACAAAAGCTTTTCGAGCACCATCAGTATCACTTACGAGTGCAGCATAGTCTGTTCCTTCAGCCAATTCTTCCTCAGGCTCATGAAATATTATGCTCGGTGTTTCTGTGCGTTTTTTAGCCCCGTATAGTTTGTTTGCCTCACTATAGATAGACTTCCTAGTTTGATTTGACTTTATTTCCTCAATTACACTAGAGGTTGATTCTTCTACTACAACTGGTTTAGCGGCTTCCTTTACTTTTCGCTGTCCGGTAAACTGCTCTAATAGATCTTCAAAAGTAGGTTGCTGATTGGTTGGGACAGGCCCAACAGTATCTCCTCTCCTCTCCGGTGATGAAGATGGCTCACCTTCGTTTTTCTTCTGTCCTTTCTTTCTTGCCGTAAAAACAAAGTAAAGAATGGCAAATGCGATATAGAGTAAGTTACTGGTGTCAAAT